>VTLG01007381.1_pt1 | contig 10716 bp, 6 predicted proteins | sample 4694571 | NCBI WGS metagenome assembly VTLG01 (sample SAMN12604809, study PRJNA352737) | marine metagenome | biome: ENVO:00000447; feature: ENVO:00000209|ENVO:00000569|ENVO:01000036; material: ENVO:00002151; isolation source: viral sequences binned using virsorter ... | reverse complement strand
TAGTAACTTCTTTACCTAAAGTATCCATCAATCTTGCTGACATGGTAGCTATCTGTCTACCGAGATATCTATCAATAAGATCTCTCATAGCAAATGCTGCAGCTCTGGCTTGTTCTTCGTTGATATATTCAACTTTAAACCTACCCATAAGCATATTCTTAACGTCTCTATCTCTAAGGAATAATCCTTTAACGTCATCCATGTTTTCAGCAGCTAGGATACTTTCATAGATATCCCATGCAGCAGCATCCATCTGTTTATTAGTAAACCTGAATCCATCTACAAGTGCATTAAATCTACCAAGATCTCTAGCTTCTTCAGCTAGTCCCATGACAGAATCTCTAACAGTATTATCTACCATAAGACCTTTTTGTCTCATAGCTTCAGTTAGTAATGGAGCATTATCACCTTCAGATATACCTATTCTAGTAGCAGCAACATCAGCCATATTACGGGCTACATTACCTGGAGGTATACTCTGCCTAGGGTTATCTATATTACTTATTACTGGTGTTATATCTGGATCAAAGTCTTTATCAGTAGCACCTCTTTCAATCTTACCTCTAGCAGCATCAGCTGACTCACGTGCTGCTGCATTCTCTTGTCTCCTTAGGACTTGTTCAATATCTTGTGCAGGTAAGTCTAGGTTATTTCTAAGTGTTTCAAGTTCATCAAATATCTCAGCTGCACGTACATCATCTATACCAGAGATATCATCTAACTCATCAGATAGTTGTTGTAATCTAATTAATGGATCTGTATCAGCAGCTTCTGATATCTGTATCTGTTTATATTTAGTAGAAGCTTCATCAAGAGGCTCCATCCATTGCATAGTTCTCTTAGCACCTTTAATCTCGATGTAAGCACCTAAACCAATAGAACCAGCTGATAAGAAAGTATTCTCTAACATATTCTTCCATCTTCTAACAGCAGGACTGTCAGAATCTAATGTCTTCAGCCAGTTAGGCATAGGAAGATATCCTTTCTCTCCAAAGACACCAGGGAAGGTTTCCGCTACTACTCTAGTTAAGTTCTCCTCTTCTCCATGATCACTAAGTCCAATAACTGCAGTTTCTACACCAGTAAAAAGACCACCAGATACAGCTAGCCTCTGTAATAAAGGCATGTTTTTTACAGCTTGTGTAGCCATAACTTTGCCTTGGACAAGCTGTCCACCGTATAATGAAGGTAGTATGATAGACATCATATTCCTTATTCTTTGGTGAATAGGGTTATCTAATTCTGTATGTTTATCCCATGCATTATCTAGACCAGCCATTGCAGGTAGATTACCTACAACATCCATACCAAAGTCCGCTAAACCTAGTCCAGCTGCTGATAAGCCTTGGAATGTATTATCAAGCACTTTAAGTGGATTACCGCCTGAACCGTACATACCAGCGTTTTCTCGTTTATGTGCTTCTACTTCATCAGTAGTCATCCCATAGTATTTAGAGTACCACTCATTTAATGCCTGTTTTTTATTAAAACTTTGAGGCATTTTCCAAATTGTATTGTACTCATTCCACATTGCAGTTTCATTTTCCTTAACGGATAAATCTACTGCACTTGTGGCTCCTTCTGGTGCGCGATTACCTGCAGGAAATCTGACTTCTTCAGGTTCTGTAGTAGGTACACTAGCTACCTGTTGATCACCTTCAGTTGGTACGGGAGGAGCGTCTAGAACTGTTTCTTCAGGATTAACATTGGTAGGATCATACTCCTTCTCTTCTTCTAGTATTACGGTCATTTGTCATCCTCCCTGGGTTTGTAGTTCTTATACCCCTTCTGTTTATAGTAAGGAACTGGTAGACTTGTATCAATCCTGCCTCCTCTTTCCCATATAGTTTCACCAGTAAAGGCATTATAAAAACCTCCAAACTGTCTTCTATTCTTTATAAAGTTATGCTTGCCTTGGAAAGAGTTCAGGTCGAAACGGTTTAGAGCAGCAAAATACTTCTTCAATTCACTGATCCTAGCTCTTCGTGCCTTCCTTTCAGCTCTTGCATTAGTTACATTTATAGGCTCAGGTCTGGTGGTACCGTCAGGATATCTTGTACTGCTTTGCAATACATCCCTTCCTAAGAACTTATCATTCTTATCTATTTCTAAAAGGTTTTTTAATTCATTAACTTCAGGTAAATCAAAAGGTATATCTGCTGTTGTAAATGAATCAGATGAATTAAATAATTGATCCCTTGTCCAGTCTGTTGTAGGGTATACTCCTGTCTGCTCAAAAGCAGAAGCGGCCCATGAAAACTTTATTTTATCCTCTAATGTATGGAAACTATCTAACCATGATTTATAAGCTTCACTATTAGTAGACGGTTGTATACTATGTAATGCATCTTTAGCACTAGGGTTAGCATTTACACCAAGTTTCTTCCAAACAGTAGATTCAGTTACACCAAACCTTTGTGCTAAGAAAGTAACAGTTTCATTCTCTGGTATGACTCTCCCTGTTAATACATTAACTCTGGCTTCATCAATTGTATCTGTTTTAACAAGCTTGCCCTCATGATCTTTCATGAACTTATCAAAAACACTTGTTTCTACCTCTTTGTTTTCTCCGTCTACTCTGATAGTCTTTGTAGTTCCTTTTAAATAAGGACTAGTTTTATATACAAGATTGTCTGTGCCAGTTCCTGTTAAAGGTATAATGTTTTCTTTACCAACATGTGGCTTAACAGCGTGCCAGTTATTAGCTATTCCATTTCCACCTGGGGTATGATTGAAAACACCTATTTTATTATCGATTAAGGCTTTGACTTGTACTTTAGCATCTTCAAAACGTTGTTGGGTAGATAACTTTCGGTCAGTCTTATGTATAAAAATTTCTTTTAGCTTAACTGTTGTAATATCTATCATCCGTGCATTAGCATTTTTATCTATCACTGAATAACCTAGCTCACCTTTTACCCCCTTTTCAGCACTGTTTATTAGTTCTTTTGCGTCGGTTTTAAACTGTAATCCCAAGGACTGAATAGCCGAAAAATCTTGAGTTAAATTCTCTATTAAAACTGGATCTATATTAATATCTTTCTGTTCTCCCTTCGTTTCTAGGCCAGCATAAATGTGCCAAAACCTTGGTGCATCCCCTGCGATAGCAGCTGATTCTAATTCCGAATGTGTAAAAATACCTACAGTATTAGAAGCGTCCCATCTTAATATGTTATTGCTTACAAGGTTTTGTTGTGCAGTTGACATATTAGACCGCTTCATATACTTATAAACCCAGTCTCTTGTTTCTTTATAGCCAGGTTTACCAGGCTTATCTAAATTAAAATTAGCATGTGGGAATCCATATTCCTGGAGAGCTACAGACTTTTGACCTTCTGAAGCTTGAAAAGAATCAGGGTTTAGATTTTTTAAAGCTTCAATGTCTGAATTAAATTTAGTATATCTACCATCTTGTTCAACTTTCTGGAAAGCTTCTTTCTTACCCTTCCATCTGTTAAAACCTTTTACCCAATCTTGACCGTGACGCTCAAAGTGTCTGTCATAGAAACTTAAAAATTTACCAGATTTACCGGGGATTTTTGTTTCTGATGTATCATACTCTTTGAATACCTCCATTACATCTTCAAATGTACTGTAATGTCCTGATTCAAGTAGAGCTTGAACTATAACCTGAGCAGAAAGTGCTTTATTACCACCACCTCTTACATACTTCTCTCCGTCTTTCCATACACCATGAGATGCTTGCTCAAATATAGGATCTAATAAAATCCTTAATTTAGCCTGATAGTCCGGGGCAGTTTTATCTAAATTCTTTAAGTTTTCTAATGACTTAACTATTTGATCTGTGGTTCTCGTTGCTTCAAGGCTATTACGGCCTTCTTCAGCTTGTGTAGCACTTAATACATTAACATATTTTAATGCTTTTGCATATCCAGGAGTACCTGCTTTAACTCCAGCTCTTGCAGCAAGATGATTTAAAGCTAATTTATTCCAATAAGCAGGATTCTCGTAATAATCCTGACCTTTTCTTTTAGCTATCTCTTGTCCGACACTTGGAGTTATATTCTTATTTGCAGCAAACCATGAAGCAAAGTGTTCTGAACGATGTACACCAGAGCCGAGGAAGACATCAATAAGATTTCTTGAGATATTTGGGTTCTCTTTGAAATTCTTTTTTATATCTTTATTAGCATCCTCTGCAATATTCCAGAAGGCTTTATCCTGTCCACTTGCTATTGCATCTAACTGCTTCTGAATCTCTGGCCACTGTAGGTCAGCTTTGATTTTATCAGCTGTAGCAAGGGCACCCTTTGCAAGCATACCCCATTTTGCAGCTTCAGTCTTAGAGAAATTCAACCATCTGTCTTTCTCTTTACCATATTCTTTAGCTTTACCTTCTAAAGCTTCTATCTCCCTTGAAGCTCTGACATCCATGGCTTTACGCCTGGTTTCATAAGCTTCATTTTCTAGGTCTTGTAGTATGGTACGGTTCCTTTGCTCATTAGCAGCAACGTCACCCATGCTCTGAGCATAGTCAGAAGAGATCTCCTTAGCTCTGGCACGTTGTATTTTGATGGAATCGATGATTTGTTTCTGTTGGTCAGCGTAGGATCGTAATCCCAAATCACCGAAGTCTTGTCGTCTAAAGCGGCCCCCTTGGGTTGACCGCCTTGTATAACTTCCTTTTGCCATTTTGTTAATCGATTAAATTAGCTGGGATCTTTTTGTCCTGCTTTATACCCTCTATTATAAGAGGATTGTCCTGCACCGTAAGAAGATAATCCACTTCCTACTGCACCTGCAATACTACTAATAGTCTGTCCCCATACTGCATCAGCTGCGGCTCCGACATTAACTGTAGCACCCATAACAGGAGCTGGTCCAAAGTCGAATGCTTCAAGTTCTCTAGGTAATTGGAACTCAGACATAGGTGTAGCAAATGGTACAAGAGGCATTGGTAGAATACCTGGATCTAACATTTTCTGTGCGTAAGCAGCTAGATTTGCAGATGTTTTATCTGTGGCTATCTGTTCAAATATTGCTCTAGCATTACGTCCAGCAGCTCCTGCTGATTCATCTAGCATCATCAACTGCCTACTGTAATCAGCTAAAGTAGATTGTACTCCTTTAGCAGCACTTCTACCAGATGAATTCATAGCTCTCATTTTACCTTCAGCTAGAAGCTGTTCTCTGATTACCTCGTTTGACTGGAAATGAGTTTCATGTCGGATTTCATCAAGCTTTCTATATTCATCTGCTACACCAGCTGCTGCTGATATCTCATTTAAAGTTATCTGTTCATTATAAATATCATCAGATCTTATGTATTGATTATCCAAGGAAGCTTGTTCCTGGTTACGGATCATCAAATCATAATTATAACGTTGAAGATTAGATGCATCCTTAAATGCTGCTAACCTACCTTCGTTACGTGCTGCTATTCTAACTGTTTCTGCTGCGTGATCTCTGCTTGCTGAAAGCTTATCACGGCCCATAAGATAGGCTGCAGTATCATACTGTAACCTACGTTTAGCGGCTTCATTAGCTGCTCTAGCTTGCTTTTTAGCGGCATCAGCTGCCTTCTTACCACCAAAGTAAGAGCCTATTGCATTAACTGCTGTACCAGCTGCGATGAACCATGGCATATTTATTTCCTCCTATAGAATCTAGGTGAGTAATTACCTTCCCACATCATTGAGTTCAAAGATACTGGGAACGGTGAATCATTAAAGATTCTTAGTTCAAAGTTAGTATTCTTTTGATGTATAGGTAAAGAGAATACTGATTGTTCAGCTAGTGCAATATCATTAGCTAAATAAGTATCTGCTATTTGTGTTGGGTTTAGATTATACCATTCATCTAGGTATATCTTAATCTTTGTACCATTTGCAGGTGCTGAGTTAAAGGTTATTTGGTTCAGTGCTGATACACTGAATGCTGTAGTAACAACACCATCTAGTTGTACTTTAACTTGATCAGTATCTATATATGAAAGCTCTTCGTCAATCCAGTTAAATACTGTAGTGCTACCATCTCCTGTGAAAGTCTTAGTACCCTGTTCTACTCCAGTAGACTTAAGTTTAAATGACATAACTCCTGATAGACCAACTGCAAACTTCATTCTTGCTACAGTTAAAGGTGCGGTGAAATCAGATTGTAAACCTCGGTCATCTAATCTATAGTATGTCTTAGGTAGGATAACATCTAAATCATATTTCCATCCTACAATTACATCATCTTCTACACTAGTTAAATTCTTCTTAGGTACTTTAAAATATGGATCTCCATCATTAGTTACTACAGTTGGTGTAATTGTAAAACCAGATTCAATGAATTGTCCTGTAGCTGTAGTACCTTTAATAATAATAACTGGTGTTAAACCTGTTACATCAGCCCATGGTATATAGCATTTAGAAAAATCATTGGTGGAATCATAGTCAACCTTATTATTACCGGCTGCATTACTAGCTGCAGTGTATAAATCCATACATGGGTTGATCTTCTGTCCTTGGTTACTAACGATAATAGCATCTTCTGGGCTTTGACTTAGGCTTGCTTTACTTAATGTAAATTGGTTACCTTGTTTAGTAACTGCAAAGAAGTCATCTGAGTCAACAGCTATTGTCTGTACAGTACCAGGTAATTGCCAATTAAACCACGCTTCTACAAGGTTCTTTTCTCCGTCTGAATATGTACGGAAGAAATATACCTTATCGGAGGATTGACTAGACAATGCGAGGAATTGATTCTGAGGACTAGCAATGAACGTATCCACTGTAGAGGGAACCCACTCATTTACAACTCTTCCAACGTCTAGAACCTGAGGGTTCTCATCTTGGCCACGTGTGACCATGCCGAATACGCGTGTATATGCTGGTGTTTTACTTATAAAATTTAAATTACTACCCATATCAATAGGGTCTACTTCTGTATCCATCTCATAGTTAGAGATAGTACGGATTGTAGTTGATGTTGGAGTCAAGATTCCATCAGCAGAATACATTAGAAACTGTTGATTCTTACTAAAGAGTACTAAACCCTGTGTTGTAGGAATAACTGCATGTAATGCTGCAGGTCGAATCGTTGAACAACTTAAATCAACTGGGTCTGCGTCCGTTACTACCTGTGCAGATGTATGATAGAAATTGTAGAATTCCTTAGATTGACTCATGGATATATTATCTTCTGATAAGAATCCGAGTCTGTTGTTATGGAAGAATGCTTGTTGTATTTTAAATCCCAAAAAGCTAGGATGTGAATTGGTTACGTCATCTCCTACTAACCTTGCAGTCCAAGCAATTTTCTGGAATACAAAAGTATTAGTAGCCGTGTTGACTAACTCATGAGGCATTGTGTCTTGATTCAGACCCGCTGATTTACTAGGGTCTTTGTCTTCTTTCCAGTATCCTGTACCAGATGTCCCGTCATCTGCTACAAACTTAGCAAAGTAAGTATCGTTTAAAGAAGCTGTATTAATCACTTTAACTAAGTGACCATTAAAGGTCTGAATAGGTAGTGATGCTACATTATCTACTTGGTCTTGGAAAGCGAATAGTTTGGTAGTGTCTGGTCCACCTGCAGCTACGATTGTAAAAGCAGTTGGAGTCCCACTAACTACACGATCTAATTGAAGTGTAGTTGAATATTTAGTTGTAGTTAATCCTGATATATTGAGTGCATCTATTGATGTTTTTAATGCAGCTAATACTTCACTATAACCATCTCCAGCTGACACAGTTTTAGTAACTGTAGTACCGTTTACATTAACAGCATATACTTCATTAGTTACTGTACCACCAGTAAGGACTAAGGTAGCCTTGGTCTTTGGTACAAATGTAGGGTCAGCTTGTTTAGTTACAGTGATTAAATTATTAGTTACAATAGAAGTATCTTGTACAGTAAGTACATCATAGTTCAAGCGTGTACCTGTAAGGTATGCCTGTGCTCCTGAGCCATAAGTTACAGTACATGCTGCACCTGTTTGTGCATTCCATATATCTATATCTCCTGTACCTCCTCCTGAGGCAGGTTTAATGCATCCTATATACTTTTCATTCGCATCTCTAGATATATAAAACCATCTAGAAGAGTCGTATGTAGTACCAGTACCTAGATTAGTAACCCATTTAAAGCCTGGTCTTTTTGTTAAACCAAAGGTTGGGTCTGGATATCCATTAAGACACTCTCGGACTTGACCAGCTTTTTTCTTATCATCTGATTGTCTAGATACTCCGCCTAAGTAATTGTCAATTCTTTGAGTTACTGCTGTCATTATCTTTTAAGTGCTTGGAATGGTTCATAACTCTGGTAATAGTTTTGCTGACCTTGTGGGTGCCCAAAGAAAGTATACTGTCCCTGCTGTGTTTCATACTCTACAGCTAATGCTCTAGTGTATGCTTCTTGTTGCTGTAATATTTGATACTGATTAGGGTCTCCTACTATCCTACTAGATACAATAGTTGCTGATCTAGAAACTATGAAATCTTGTATAGGTTGAGGCAGGTCTACCCAGTCAAACTCCCAGACAACATCGAATTCCCACTTGGGGTAGTCCGACCATTTATAAGTATGGTGTTGTCTATCATATAACTTACCGCTTCTACGGACTGCATCATATGATGGGTTCTGATTGTTCTCAGTTAATTTAATTTGTAATATATTATTTGGTATTGTTATTTCATTATCAGTATTGGGTGTCATCTCATAATGATACTCTTTATTAAAGGTCCAGCCTTCTGCCTGTACTTCCCGTGACACCTGTAATAGTGTATCATAGGCAATCGCAACGTCCGGGTTGGTTTGATCTAGAGTGGTTACAGGAGCCTGACCACAGGACGACAGTATTTGATTTATGGCTGGTAACTCTGCGGTGGCGTTCGTGGTTGGAAAAGGCATAATATTTATTAAGAAGAAAGGGGAGCATAAGAACTCCCCATATAGTATAATTAGAAAGCAGCGTTTCCTGAAGAGCCTGCTGCAGCACCTGCAACAAGTTCAACACAAGCAGCTGGGTTCAGATAGTCGGCTCCCATAGCCAAGCGTCCTAGTATGACATCTCCCTGATAAATCACGGATACATCACCACTTGTTACTTGTACTTGAGGTCCGATGGATTCAACTACACCTGCGCCTTCCTTCTGGAAGATAAGTCCGCAGCTGTTAGCGAATTCAGTCTCTTCACCGTACTCGTTATTGATTCCAGTTACGTCGTTAGCAGCATCTTCTACTGCTTCAGCAACGAAGGAACCTGTGTTACCTGGATCGGTTACACCTGGGTTTGTAGCGGAAGCGGATCCATACTTAGTACCATAGGAACTGAAGAATGGTATGTTCATTGACTTGTAGATCTTGATGCCTGCAATTTCAATGATACCGTTTCCTTTCTGTAGGGAATCTCCCTGCTCGTCACGATTAACTAATCCATTTGAGCCAACGGCTTGGATCAATTCATAATATTGACGAGGGTTCAATACACCTACACGTCCGTCAGAACTTACTCCCTTTTCATCGAGAGCTGCAGCGGCATCATAGAATGCATTGATCAAGCTAGCAGACACATAAGCATCAGAAGCTTGGTTGTTAGCACCAACACGGATTTGTGTTCCGCCTGGCTCTACAAAGTTAGCCTTTGTAATTGGACTTGCAGCCCTAGCTCCACGTGCGATGGCACGGAAGATAAGTCTGTCATACTTTTGAGCAAGAGCATATCCAATCTTCTTGGAAATCTCTCCCCTCAATTCGTAGTGGGCAAGTGTCTCATCTAATTCATAGACGAAAGCACTTGATATGAGAAGATCGTCAACTGTAATTGTCTTCTCTGCTACTGGAGGTGCACCGTCAGTGTTACCTAAGATAGCGTTTCCTGGAGTATGATACTCGGCTTTGGTGTGACCCGTATAGATGAACTGCAATGATTTGCCGTTCTTGAGGGTACGCTTCATTACCAGATCACGTGCGATTGCATTGTGCTGGAAGCCTTTGAACATCTCTCCACTAAACAGCTTTAGGTATAAAGCACGGGCGTCACCTGTAGCATTAGATTGACCTTGCCTGGTAAGTGAGGTGGTCAGATCTGAACTCTGATGAGCCATTGTTTAATGTAAAATAAAAATGTATATAATTTCTTCAGCTGAAAATTTTTGCGCTATGTTTTATCCGTTGTGGTCTTTCCCACCGTCTAGACGGCTAAGGGTATCCGACGTATCGGGCCAAAGCCAAGGCAGGGACGGTCCGACTCTGAGGTGCCGTCCCCACTTCCCTTAGCCTGTTAAGGCTTCCTCTAGGGATTGAGGTTCGTCATCATCTGTACCAGGCGGTTGATAATCACTGGGCATAGTATCCACAGGTTCTCTTATATCAACTTGTTGTACTGGTCCAGGTGAAAATGTTGTTACGCTTGCACGTAATTTTGAACTCTGATGTGACATTAGAAATTATATTTAGCACCTATTTTGGTGCCGTATGCATTATCAGCATCTTCATCAGTGATGAAAGATACTTCACCATACACATCTAGGTTATCAGATGCAGCTACGGATGCTCCGAGCTTACCTGAGAACTCACTGGTTCCGTCAACAGCGTCGCCATTAACGAGAGCTGGTCCACCTTGAATGTAGTATCCAAGATCTCCTACGTCTCCTTCATAGCCTACGTGTAGATCGGTAGTACGGGAAGTATAATCGCCGCCTGTATAAGATGCGTTAGACTCAACGTTTACATAAACGCCAGCCATTGCAGGTGCAGAAGCGAGAGATG
>VTLG01013930.1_pt1 | contig 10717 bp, 16 predicted proteins | sample 4694571 | NCBI WGS metagenome assembly VTLG01 (sample SAMN12604809, study PRJNA352737) | marine metagenome | biome: ENVO:00000447; feature: ENVO:00000209|ENVO:00000569|ENVO:01000036; material: ENVO:00002151; isolation source: viral sequences binned using virsorter ... | reverse complement strand
AACAAAAACAAATGCACAGCTTGATGCCGCTATTGGTATGACAGCTTCTGCAGATGCTACTTGTGATACAGCTATGACAGCTGCAATTTTGCACGATTTGCGTGTGAAATGCATGGAGCTAAGAATACCTCAAATGACAACGAAGAGCGGTAATCCATATTGGTGTATCGTTATGCATCCAGCATCATCTTCTGCCTTAATGCAAGACTCTAACTATAAAGCTGCTGTTCAAGCTGCTTTCACTGGTAAGATGCTTAATGAGCCAGAACTTAGTGGTGCTGTTGGTTACTTTGCTGGGTTTGCAATTTATGAAGATATAGTCGGCATCCGAGAATGGGATGAAGCTGGTTATTTCTTTGGTGCAACAACATCAGCAAGACTTGATCCTACTGCAGTTACTCTTGCAAGTGGGTCAGTCAGGGTGTATAACCACGTTGTGTTTGGTAAGAATGCTATCGGTAAAGGTGTTGCAAAAGATCTTCATTTCACAGATGAAGTTGATGATCATGCAAACACGATTGAAGTTGGCGGAGCATTGATTAATGGCTATCAACGGAACGAGTATTTTGCAGAAGGTGATGCTACAACTGGCAGTGGTGATGCGTTTTATACACAAAACGCATCTGTTGCTGACAGTGCTGCGTTGGCTGCTGAAAATCAAAGTTCCTTAATCTTTTCAACCTTAGATTAGGAAGGAGTGAACAAATGAAAAGTCAAGATATGTTTCAGAATGCTTATGCTAATGAAACTATTTACAAAACAGATACTGCTACTTCCAATTTTGCAGATCCTAAGTATATCTGGAAAGGTGGGACTAAAACCATATTGGTTAATGCAGCGATGGTGAATACAAGCTATATACGCTTGCCAGAAGCAACAACAGATAATGCTGGCTTAATTGTCAAAATTATCTATGCTTTGTCTCCAGCAGCATTGACGCATGTAGGGTTTGTTACCAGCTTGATAGTTGGTGGTGCAAATACCGTTGGGGCGGCAACAGAAGGAAATGCTCCTACTGATGCGGCTATGGTATCAAGTGCAGTTGGAACCTCAAATTTACGTCTGGATTTAGATGTAAATGTTGCAGGTAAAGCAGGTGGACACCCAGGAACTGAGTTAGAGTTCTATTACACTGGTGTTGCTAATGTTGTTATTTTCAAAGGAAGCTTACACGCTGACGTTGATGATTCCACATTGGCAAATCTGTTTAGCACTACTGCAGTTAATGCATAAGTTGTAGAATAGTTAAAACGGAAATGGCAGGGGTTTAGGCCTCTGCCAAATCCATTACTTAAAGGTTTAAAAAATGAGTGGATACGGCAAAAAATTTGTAAAATTTCCGAATAAATATTCAGACCAGGCTGTTTTAAATAAAGTATTTGTATTTGAAAATTATGAATCAGCCTACGATCTTGGAAGTGATATAACTCACAATGATCAGCAAATGTCCGCATGGGTATTTGATAATGGCGGTGATAGTAATAATAAGATCCTACAAGAAGGCTCAAGAGAAGTTCATATTGGTGAAAGTAACGGAGGTATAGATCTTTTTGTTAGAATAAATGCATCTGATGCAAATAAAATATACATTCCTTCTGGTAGGCTCCCTTTTGTTATAGATAAAATAGATGTATTTGATATATGGATAACAGCATCTGGAGCCGCGGATCTAAATATAGTGTGTTATAAGTAATGCCAAGATACACGCCTTCTGTAGAACCGACTATAACCAAGGCTCAACTCAATAAAAAAGTAGTTGAAAAAAATGAGCAGTTACAGAAAAATAATTCTAATTTAACTAAATCTGCAAAAGATCTGGAAGTTAAATCAAAAGAACTACAAAGTCAAGTAGATTCTGTTAAAAAAGATTTGACCTCTGAAAAACAGAAAAAAGCAAAATTAGAGAAAAGCGTTAAAGTATTAGATAAGAACCTTAAAGAAGTCAGCTTAGAGGTTGCCAGCAAAAGCTCAGAATTAGCCCAAATAAGCGATAAGGCTACCAGCCTGGACAAATACATAGGCCAGAAAGAAATGGCCTTAAAACGCATAGAAACGAATATTGCTGAATCAAAAGAATTAAAAGAAGATATTGCTCCTCTTAAAAAAGAGAAGGAGAAATTAGAATCGGACATATCTCTACAGAAGGTAGGCCTTAATGATTTGGTTGCTCAAGAAGATATAATTAAAAAAAGATTATCTAAAGTTGAAAGTGATTATGAAAAGGCCAGGATCCCTTATGATAAAGAGCTTGAGTCTATTAAAGAGAATATTAAAGAGACTATTGGATCTGAGCAGGCTGAAGTAAACAAATTAAAAGAGCAGGCCGCTAAAGAGACTAAAGGGATTAATAGTGTTAGATCTAAATGCCAGGTGGCTGATAAAAAGATTGTTAAGTTGAATGGTGTAATAGAGGACAAAATTACAGAGCTTGAAGATCTGCAAGGATCTGTTGATGTTTTAAAAAGAGATAAAGCCATATTAAAAAGAAATATGGATGAATCTAAAGAAAGATATGCAGGCTGGAGAACTAAGGCCTTAGAAGAAGTCGCTAAATTAAAATTAAAGGGTAAACTGGAAAATATTGACAAAGCAGGATTAAGGGAGATATTGGACAGTGCCTTATAATAGTAATCCAAATGTAAAAATTATTGATGAGGATGGTGATGCCGTAGGTGTAACATCCCATAGACTTGATGTCGCAACAACTGGAAGTAGTGTTAAGATTGAAGGGTATGCGTTATTGAATTCATATGCAATAAACCTTACAGATTCAGCAGCTCAATTATCAATAATTTCCTGTAAACATGTAGATATAATGGCTAATCTTTCAAATACAGGGATAGTATATATTGGCTCAAGTGGAGTAGGTGCTACAACAGGCATAGCTCTTTATCCTGGTGATGTATATAGTGTGGATGTAACCAATTTAAGCTTATTATATGGAATGTCTACAGTAAGTGGAGATGATATAAATGTGGCAGTATTTACATAATGGCAAGTAATGTAACAAGAGACCATCATAGATGGACAAGAGATATTACTTCTACTGATGGTGTTTCGATTGATACTACTGGTTCATTAAACATCAACTCATCAGTGAAGACTAACTTTACAGCAGCTCCAGATGTTTCGAGTAGACCTTATATTCAACTTCTGTCCAGAAATACTTCTGTCTTGGGAGCAGTAATTGGCTTTACTCAATCTACAGGTAGTCCTGCAGCAAATGATAAGCTTGGAAGGATTCAGTTTAATGGAATGGATGCTGGTGGAGCTGAGACTTTATATGCAGAAATTACTGGTGAGATACATATTACAACAGCAGGCTCAGAATGTGGTGAATTAAAGCTTGGTGTAATAGCAAATGCAACTGATACTATAGGATTATCAATGGATGGAACAACAGGTGGATTAGTTAATGTTGATATTGGGGCTGGGGCTACTTCTACAACTACAGTTGCTGGAGATTTGAAAGTAGAAGGTGACACATTACAATTCACTGGAGGTGATGGAATAGTTTTTGCAGAAGAGAACTTGTATTTAAATCCAAAAAATAGTGCACTTTTTCTTCAAAGTAATGGTACTACATTCGGAACATTCTCTATTCAAGGTAGTGAGAGTAATCTCATTTTATATGAAGCAGCTGGAGCAAGTACGGATGATTATTTCCACATATCAGTAGCTGCTGCTGGAGTTACTACTTTATCCACTGTTGATGCTGGTGGTGCAACAGCAAATTTAGTATTAGACCCTGATGGTGATTTGATTGTAAGTGGGGCAGATGTTAAAATTGATTCAAGCAAAAAAGTTATATTTGGAGATGCTGGTGAATATATAGTAGGTGATGGTACTAACTTAGATATCGTTTCAAGTCAAGATTTAGATATAACATCATCTCGTGATATGGGTATCCTAAGTGGGCGAGTAATATTATTAGATGCTGCTAATAATATTAATTTTGATAGTGAACTTGGGATATTTAATTTTTATGATGATGGTGATACTGATGATGCATTTAAAATAACAGTAGTAGGTGGGACAGGAGCAACAACATTAGAAACTGTAAGTGCTGCTGCTGATGGGCATTTAACATTAGACCCTGATGGAGATTTGATTATTTCAGGGGCAGATGTTAAAATTGATGCTACTAAAAATTTATATCTTGATGGTGGTGTGGACACTTATATTTCTGAATCAGCTACTGATAGAGTAGATTATTATGTTGGTGGAGATATATGTATGCGAATGACAGAAGCTGGTAATTCTGGAAATACAATTAGTTTTGGGACTTCAGGAGCAGGATTTTTACAATTTGAACCTACTTTTGATGCTGATGATACTCTTGTTTTTTTTAATGTGTATGGGAATAAAGGTCATTTAACTATGACAGCAGATATTGTTGATGTGCACCTATATTTCCCTGATGTATCTTGTAATTGTCAATTAGTGGTTTTGCAAGATGGAACAGGTGGTTGGGATGTTACTAATTGGAAAACATATGACCAAGCAACAGGAAATGCTGGAAATATAATATGGTCAGGAGGTTCTGCTCCTTCATTAACTGAAACTAATGATAAGTTAGATATTATATCTATTTATTGGGATAATGATAATCACAAAGCCTATGGCGTAGCGAGTACAAATTTCTAATGGCATTTAAAGATGAAACATTAACCTTTGAAGATACAAAGATTCTTAATGAATCTAATGCTGAAGTTATGATGGATTGGGAACATCCAATTATGGAAAAAAGTGCAGAATATATTTGTAGTTCCAAAGGAGATATTTTAGAAATAGGATTTGGTATGGGGATATGTTCTGATTATATACAAGCACAAGGAGTTAATTCTCATACTATTATTGAAATACATCCACAAATTATTGAAAAGCTAAAAGTATGGGCAAATGATAAGTCTAATGTTACTATTGTGGAAGGTGATTGGAATAGTGTTGATAGTCTTGAGAATTATGATGGTATTTTTATTGATACTTATGGGGATGAAGAATATTTTAATTTCAAAGCATTTGCCTTGGCTAAAGCCAAATCTGGGGCAAAGATAACTTATTGGAATAATTTTACAGATAGAAGAAATGAACATGGATTTGATTCAGTAAGTTTTGAAGATATATCTATAACCCCTGACAGTAATAGTTATTTTAATGCTACTACATATAATATGCCAAAGGTGGTATTATAATGGCAACTATATATGCTCATACAAATGATGGGTATGTAGTCAGAACAAACCAATCATCTTGGAGTAATGCAAGAGCTAATACTGCAGGTACAGGGGTAGGCTCTACTGGTACTGCACACGCTTATGCAGTTACAGCAGATAGGACAACTTCAAGAAGTGGTGGAAGTCTTTGGAATATCTATAGGTCATTCTTTTTCTTTGACACATCAGGGATATCAACTGATGTGGATAGTGCAACCTTTAAGGTTAGAGGGTATAGTCAAAGTGGGGGAGATTTAATTGCAGTAAAATCAAATTCTGATATAGAAACATTAGGAACAGCAGATTTTGGGTCAATAGTAGGTTGGAATACAACAACAGATGGAAGTGGTGGTGGAGATAATGAGAGTAATGTTACTAAATATTCAGCAGAAATATCTACTTGGAGTACAAGTGGTTATAACGATATTGCTTTAAATGCACAAGCTTTAGCTGATATGAGAGATGATGATACTGTCTATATATGCTTAATTAATTTTGACTATGATTTAAAAGATATTGAACCAACAGGATATGCTTCAAATAGAAATGGGCTTTATTATATAGATTATTCAGGCACAAGCAGAGACCCATATATAGATTATACATTGGCTGCAGTAGCAAGTACAGATAATGCAATCTTTTTTGGGACAAATTTTTAAAATGAAATTTTTTATAACAGTAGCTGGCCTTTTAAATACATCAGACTTAAGGTATCTTCCTTTAGCCCATGGATCCCAATCGGAAAATAATGTTGTTTCAGACAATACGATAGATGACGTAAGTTTTATAATCCCCTTTGATTTAATTATTACAAAGGCTTATTTTAATACAGCCAGATCGCATAGTAGTGATGCCCAGCCAGGTCAAACAAAATTAAGCTTATGGAAGGCTGGTGAAAAGCACTCTGATGATGTAACCGTAGATATAGAAGGGGTTGGCTATGACACATTTGACATACATAATGTTCATGTTTTTGACTTTAAAGATACTGGGAATGATTATTTGGCTGGAGAAGTAATGCAAATGACTATAGAATGTGAGGGAGTTATTGATTATTATTCAATGACAATTACAGGGGAGTATTTAGAAGAATGAAAGAACTATTAGATTTAATTAAAAAGCACGAAGGATATAGATCAAAAACCTATCAGTGTACTGAGGGACATGACACTACAGGCATTGGGTTTGCTTGGAAAGACCTTTATTTTGATAAAGAAACAGCTAATAAGATATTGCAGGAAAATAAGTATAATATTGAAATGTCAGAGGAGGTTTGTGATATAATATTAGAAGAAAAGATAGATACCATCCTTGGGAGGTTGCAAAAAGTGGCTCCTTGGGTAGAGGGATCCAATCAAGTGGTGCAAATGGTAACTATTAATATGTGCTATCAGATGGGCGTAAGTGGTGTGATGAAATTTAAAAAAGCGTTGGCGGCTATGGAAAAGGGTCAATGGGATATAGCGGCAGATGAGCTTCTTGACAGCCGCTGGGCAAAACAAACACCAAATCGTGCAAATGAACTTGCAGATATGATTAGAGGGATAAATGATTAGTGGATGTTTTAGCGATAATAGATTCTCATGGACTTCCAATAGCAGGGGTTATAATCCTTGGGATAGCGGTAGGGAAGTTAATATCCTATATACTGGTGGCACAAGATAAGAAGCTTGAAGGCTATAATCAGCAGATAGTAGCAGAATTTGAGGAGCTTGAAGCAAGTTTAAAATCTGATTATTCCAGGATTGAAGGGATAATCATAAAATTAATAGATCAGCAAAAGCTGATGCAATTAGATTTAGCAGAGCAAGAAAGCAATGTTAAGACTTTGGTAGAATTTTTGCAGGCTGAGAGGGATATGGAGAAAGATAGACTACTAAGTAAACTCGAAAAACGTAAATAGGAGAATAAAATGTTTGAACAACTAACAGGACTTGTAGCCAATAATTCATCACTTTTAATGGGTGGAGGAACGGCAGGAATAGTGCTTTGGGTTTTAAAGAAAGTGCCTAACCAAGAAATAGCAAATATTGTAGAAACTTTTGCTTTTGGGTGTTTCCGTACTATGACTTTAGGATTGTCTAAATGGAAGATGACTAAAGGTTTATGGAATAAAACTATAGAACCATATTTTATAGACTTACTTGAAAACGTAGTGGGTGGCTTTATTAAAGGTGCTGTTAAAGGTCTCCGATCAGATAAATGATCCCAACGGTCATATTAAAACTTGTTCTTCCTAAAGTATTAGACCACTTGATGCAGGTATTTAAACTTGATAAAGTATTGGCTTATGTTGAAGAGGACAATGAGCTTGACCGCAAAGTTAGGGAGCTTGAGGATAAAATCATAGATCTTGAATCTAAAATGAATGGGCGAAGGTTAAAAAAAGGGGAAGATAATGTTATTAACTGATACTGACTTAACTGCAGGTTGTAAGATGTGTAGAATGATCACCAGGGAAGATTATGGCAATCTTTACCCAAAAGAAGAGCATAAAAGGACTATGCCTTATATCTTTAGGTATAAAATCCCAACAGAGGTTCCTGATGAGCAGGCGAAAGTGTTATTAAAAAAATATCCGACATTGCAAATGACCAGTGATTATGACGAAATTATAACTGATAATACCGAGCTTAAAGTCGAGCTTGATGACCTGGGATGGCACGCATTGAAGAAATATGCAACAGAGAAATGCGGTATGTCTTACAAAGAGACAAACATTAAGAGGGTTGATTTGACTGACGAGATATTAAAGAGGTTAGGATAAATGACACTTCAGGTAGATGGAGCTACATCATTATTAAGAACAGATAGTTCGGATGCAGCCCCTTCAATGGCTCTATCTGGTATTGTAGATGAGATTTGCAATAGGGTAAATGACCCATTCAATGATAACTACGGAACCAGAGCTGAAGCACTATTCCTCGCATCTTTATATGAGAACTTATCCGATGAACGATTCACCCCATTTGACTACCATGGCCTTATAGGCAAGAATGTAGTTCATACAGGGACTGAAGATAAAAGGGTGTTCGATGTTCTTAGCATTGATAATGACATAGATCAGTTCCCACCTACGAGTGACCAAGGGCAAAGAAGATATATAAATAGGATTAATGGTATTGTTTCTTTTAATGCATCTCTAAACCCAGGTTCAAGAAAATTTGTTCCAATATCCATAGAAGAAGCCAATAGAATCTCAACAGATACAGATCTTGAGCCTATTTTTGGCGAAGTTTACTGGTATATGATAGCCGAGAACTTGTTTTTCCATCCATCTCCAACAGAAGATATGCGAGGTTTGATATTTGTAATAGAGTATATACATACTGGGGATTCCTATGATGGATCAGAAGATATGTGCTTAAAATTCTCAATCCCATATATTTTAGCTTGCATGGACACTGCTACAGGGAAATTGCTACAAGAGGTTAATTTAGCCTAATGGATGTGTTTACTCGAAATAGTATCACTTACGCCATCTCAAAGAGAATGGGCGATAATGATATGAAAATTTATAAGTTCAGGGGATGGCAGGCTTTTAAAAATTCCCTAACTGCCTTTGCTTCTGACAGAGAGGCGTGGGAAAGGCAGGAGATCTCTCCCCTTCTTGTAAGCACCCCAATAACAGTAGAATTCACGAATACCAGGGCAACCGCATACAAATTGCCTCATGACGCAATAGCCTTCACTGATGTATGGGTTGATCAGGCTGACGAGGCTGCTTGGGGTGGAATTGTTAAGCGAATTACTGAAGATGAGGCTATGAGAGCTAATACTGGTGAAATTGCATTTCAACCAGCAGGTGATGAAATTTTTTGGTATAACGTAGGTGGTGAATTTAGGTTCTTTTTAAGTAAGGATATTAACAGTACAGGTGCTACGGTAAACGCAAGGGTAACATTAGAGTATATAAAGGATCCAGCCTATATACAGTTAGATCAAGTAGTAACAATGGACTCAGATCCTGTTTCAGATATTTCTTTGTCTGAAAATGAAAGCAGGCAGGTTGATTTGGTGAAAGACCTTGGATTCAGTAGCCGTATTATATACAGGTCTATTGATGAGGCTGTGTTAATGATGAGGAATGATGACGCATCCATGGAGGTATCTCCAAGAGAAAAATCTATAGATATTGAGGCAACACAATAATGGGTATATATGGAGTAGATAACAAAACTGTTCAAACACATCCCTTGCAGTTTATTGATTTATATTATGATATATCATCAGAGCTGCCATCTCAACCTAATTTAAAGGAAGTGGAAATAGAATTAAACAAAGTTATCCGTATGATAAACGACACATTAGGATTGTGGCGTGAGATGACTGAGATAACAATGGGGACATTAACTACAAATATTGAGGTAGCTACTACGTGGGATAATGACATAGAAAGCACAACTCTTTTTATAAATGAGGCTGGTAGATTTAATATGGACTGGGATTATGACGCTGATGACCAGAGGCTAACTCTTGGGGATAATGTTGTAGAGGTTATGGCAGTTTATCTTGACAATGTAGAGTGGGAGTATAAGACATACGAAGATATTAAGGATAGTAATAATTCATCTGAAAAGTATTACAATCAGACAGGCAGGTATTTGTATTTTCCTATTGATCTTGATTCTGAGACTAAAGTATTAAGGATAGATTGTAAGAAAAATTATTCATTTGTCAATATTGCTCTTGGTGGAGATAGGTATTCCAATCAAACCCCAGTGGATCTCCCAGAGGCATATAGACAGCTGTTAATATCAGGAGTTGTGATGGCACTCACATTACGGCCAAAATACAAAGATTCTGATCTGTATATGCACAATAAAGAAATTTTTAATAAAGAATATATTGAACTTAAAACAAGATACGATTATCTTGAAACAACAACACCTCGCTTTTATGACCAGGTGTATAAATATTAATAAGGGAGTATCGTAATGGGCGATTATTTATATGGTGAAAAAATAAGCACTACTTATCAACAGTTTGTAGCTATTGGAGGTACTGCTGATAGGATTGGTATTCATGCTACAACACAAAAGGCCGTATGGACAGATGATGGTGCAGGTGGGACAAACGCTTTCCCATTTACAGCAGCTCGCGATGCAGTTCAATTTACGACAGATAAAAGGTTGGAATTTAGAGATGATGCTATATATATAAACTCATCTGGTGATGGGGTATTAAACCTTGTTGCTGATGGTGAGGTTGATATTGCAACTGCAGCATTTGATGTAAACGCAACTGGAGCTGTAACTATTGATGGTACTGGCATATCTATAGATGGTACTTCAGCCTCAAATTTAACTGTTACAGGGGGAAATCTAACAATGTCCACTGTCACAAGTGGAGAAATGTATTTAACCCCTGTAAATTTCGTTCAAGTAGCAAGCGGTAAGAAACTCCAATTTGCTGATAGCGGTGAGTATGTTTCAGGTAATGGAACGGATTTAACTCTGGGTAGTGGAGCAGATATAAATCTTACTGCAACGTCTGATATA
>VTLG01008565.1_pt1 | contig 10717 bp, 15 predicted proteins | sample 4694571 | NCBI WGS metagenome assembly VTLG01 (sample SAMN12604809, study PRJNA352737) | marine metagenome | biome: ENVO:00000447; feature: ENVO:00000209|ENVO:00000569|ENVO:01000036; material: ENVO:00002151; isolation source: viral sequences binned using virsorter ... | reverse complement strand
TTCTAATGAAGATCATATGCACGATTTTAAATACCATACTCCCTATGGATGGGGACCCATTAGAAATGAACGCACTACTGTTAAGAGAGCTTTAGAATCTTTACTAAAAGCATATTGGAATCCTGAACTGCAAGCTCCAAGGAAAGGGTATGCTGTAGCTGACGTTACAGCGGAGACCAGTCGAGGACGCATTCGGGATGACTTTGTTGTATTAGAGTGGCGCGACCCTGCTTCTAAATATCCTATTCGCGCAGCGTTTAATCTACTTGATCCCGCAGAGGTTACGGGATTGCAAGAGCCAATGTTTATAATGGACACTATCTTTCCTGTGTCTGGCAAAGAGAACCCTGCGTATCAAGAGGCCAGGAAAGAGTTAGACAATGACGGCACAGTACAATTAGACAATCTTTCTCCAGCAGGTCGAGATGCTGCGATCATGGCGTGGAAAGAAAAGATCAAGAAAGATAAACTCTCTCGTCCCATTTCTCAGGACTGGTCAATCAAGACTAAGCCTACAGATATGGGCGTGGACATTCCTTCGGGTATGGTAATGCCTCCACAACACGATACATTGGGAGAGAAGTTCTTAAGCAATGTAGGAATGTTGGGCGGTAGTCCTTTAGATAGTTACGGTGATTTCTTTAAATGGTTCCGTAGAAGTTTTGTAGATATGTGGGACCCTGTACGCCGCACTGAGGTGGGGCTTTCAGAGCAAGATGCTAAGTATCAAAACTTTTTAAGCGCTTCAAGTTCTGCGTGGGCTGCTATGCGAATGGCACGCAGAGGCACGGCTATTACGGCGTATTCCTTATCAAAAGGCGTTCCCACTTACCGGGATGGCTACACGTCCGTTAAAGCTATACCTGAAGATGCGCAACAAACAAACATAGATGGGACAACAGAGCGTAGCCGCATAGCTGGCACTGATACAGGGTTGATCCCTATTATTGAGCCGTTGAGAAATGGCAATCGTTTTGATTCTTTTCATCTATATTCGATAGCTCGCAGGGCAGCGCGTCTTATACGTGAGGGAAGAGAGCGTCTTCTCACTCAAGATCAGATTGCACAGTACCTTGCCATGGGAAATACCACGGCTGAGATAGCGCAGATCATGCAGGTGTCAGAAGCAGAGGTGAGCACCCTATTGGGGGGGCGCAATATTAAATACAATAATGATTTCTCTAATATCTTCCAAGACTATCAGGTATGGAACGGGTACTTCGTAGATTTCTTAGTAGATACGGGCGTTCTAACGAGAGAGAAGGCAGACATATGGAAAGAGTCTGCTGATTATATTCCGTTCTATCGTCAGCTTGATAAGAACTATGATGGCGAGGCTATGGCTGGTGAAGATCCCATGTTCAAGGGGTTAAGGGCAAGCGCTCCTCCTCCTGAGCTAAAAGGGAAGGGAATGATATGGTCAATTGTAGCAAAGGATGCCCAAGGCAATGAGACAATGTTGCCCACTACGTTTAATCAATCTGAAAAAAATGTAGCTGAAGCCTATGCGCAAAAGTACAAAGATGAAACTGGGATGGACGTAAGAATAGTGCGCAAGGGTATGCCGATTGGTGGATTTCTGGACACCCTCACAGAGAACGCGTTGTCTGCTGTCCAGACAGGGATGATGAATGTTGGGGTGCAGCGCACAATGCGTAACCTTGTTCTGGCAGATCCCCTGACAACCGTGAAAACAAAGCCGGAAACTCATGGTTCAGTTACATTCCACGTTAAGGGTAAGCCTTTAACGCTGTATGTGGGTGATCGTGCGCTTTACGCATCTCTTAATAACTACTTAGAAAACCAAAGAATACCTGCGTGGGTTAATCTTTTGGGAATGCCTGCTCGTTTCTTGCGCGAAATGATTACCAGATCTCCTGACTTCATGGCAGCAAACATGCTACGTGATTCGCTGTCGGCGTGGGTAACCAGTGGTCGCAACACCAGAGCATTAGCTGGAACTATCGGTGGTTTCTCTCAAGCATTGCGGGGGAGCACATCTTCTGAAGCGTTAGCTGCTGCTGGTTTAATGACAGGGTTTGATTTCGGTGGCGATCCCACCAAGATGACACAGTTTATAGAGAAGGAACTTCTCAAGTATAAGTACCCTTCTGCTGCTGGTCGTTTTATACGCAATCCGCTTAAAGGAATATGGGATGCCACAGGCACGGCATCACGAGCATCAGATGCTGGAACTCGTATTGCAGTATATGAGCGGGTTCTTAAAGAAACAGGGGATGAGGCGCAGGCCATATTTGAAGCGCAGGAAGTTATTAACTTTTCTGCACGTGGATCATCAGCCTTAATTCAACAGTTAGCCGTAATGGTTCCGTTCTTAAATGCGCGGCTGCAAGGATTGGATGTGCTGTATCGTTCCTCCATGGGGCGCAAAGGATTTGCTGCACGGCCTGAGTCGGATATTGTTAAGCGGCGCTTTATGATGAGGGCGTTGTTAGTTGGTATGAGCAGCGCTGCATACTGGGCGCTAGTACATGACGACGAAGAATATATCAACCAGAACCCAGAGATTAAAGATAACTACTGGATCATCCCGTCGTCATGGATACCCGGTTATGACGGACCACCCCTCAAGTTCCCTATCCCATTTGAGGTTGGGTTCTTGTTTAAGACAATACCTGAAAGGGTGATGGCTCTTTACTTTGGTAAGGATGTGCCTCGTGATCTTACACGTTCTCTGCGTCAGGGTTTAATTAACACCTTTGAGTTTAATCCTATTCCTCAGGCAGCATTGCCCGCCATTGAGTCCATAGCCAATTATAGTTTCTGGACGGGGCGGGAAATAGAGGGTCAGTATCTTAAAGGACTAGAGCCGGGTTACAGAGCAAATAGTCGCACCTCAGGGTTGGCTATAAAGTTAGGAAAAGAGTTTAATTATTCTCCCGTCAAAATAGATCACATGATACGTGGCTATGGCGGCACATTAGGTACGGTTCTTTTGGATACGGTGGATGGGGTAATGCGTGAAACCGCATCTGATTTGGGAGAGCGCCCCGCCAAGCAGCTTAGTGAATACCCGTTTGTTAAGCGATTTATTGCGCGGCCAGATGCACGTGGTTTGGTGACACAGTTCTATGACTTGCGTAAGGCAGTTAATCAAGCGGTTGACACTGCAAAGATGCTTGAAGAAGGGGAGCTAACGCTGCCTGAGAGTGAAGAGTTTTCCGAAGAACGTATGGCGTTGTTAGCTTTGGAGGACGAGGTTAAAGTAATATCCGGCGTGCTTTCTGATTTGCGCAATGAACGAAAAAAAGTGATGCAATCGGATATAGGCGCTGATGCAAAGAGAGAATTGATTGATGAGATTACGGCCATGGAACTAATGGCTGTGGAGTCTCTCCCAGAGATGCGTCAAGAGGCATTTCAATAGGAGCGCTCCCCTAGAATAAGGAGAATATTATGCTGAGTTTACTCGGATCTTTAATGGGCTTTGGCACTTCTTTCTTGCCTAAGGTGATGGATTTTTTCCAAGACAAGCAAGACAAGAAGCATGAACTAGCTGTGATGGAAGTTCAAATACGTCAACAAAAAGAATTAGCGTCACAAAAATTGGAGGCGATAAATGTTGAGGCAGATATACGAGAGATTGAATCGCTTCATAAGTCGATGCAACCAACTGGGGTTAAATGGATTGACGGTCTTCGTGGTTCTGTGCGCCCTGTTATTACTTATGCTTTTTTCGGGCTGTTCATATTCGTCGAAGTATCCGCGTATTTATCTCTCACTGCCGCAGGGGTATCTGGATTGGATGCGGTCAACGCCGTTTGGGACGAAGAAACCAAAGCTCTCTTCGCTGCCGTCATCTCATTTTGGTTTGGCGGAAGAGCCATATCGCGTGCGAAAAAATGAGGATCAATGAGCGAGGGTTAAAGATTATAAAGCTCTTTGAGGGCTTCCGCTCTGAACCGTACCTCTGTTCGGCAATGGTTCCCACCATTGGATTTGGTAGTACTTGGTCCTTTGATGGCAGTCGTGTCACCTTATCTCACCCCTCAATTAAGGAGTCAGACGCAGAAGAGTTACTTCTACGAGAGGTCGGTCGCTGCGAACAAGCGGTTGACCGACTTATCAGAGTTGAGCTGAACGAGAATGAACACTCAGCTTTGCAAAGTTTTGTATATAATTTAGGTAGCGGTCGGCTGCAATCGAGTACCTTAAGATCCCTCTTGAACAGGAATGCTCCTAGAGAACAGGTTGCAGATGAATTTCCCAAGTGGAGAAGGGCTGCTGGTAAAATACTACAAGGTTTAGTTCGGAGGCGGGCGGCGGAGCGAGCCTTGTTCTTATATGACGGTTGATGGGGAAGAGTTCCTGTGTCCTTGGTGTGGACAGCCAGGCAGAATGTTATTTGTTAAGGGGCACTATGAATGTAATGCGTGTCATAAACCAGTGATGGATTGTTGTGATGGAGAAAGAGCAGAAACTATTACAGAAGAACAGTGAGTACAACGAGTATGATGTGGACGGAGACGGTGTGGTTAGCGATGGGGAATTGGCGACTGTTAAAGCCATCCACCAACAAGAAGCCGCTGACGAAAAAGCGGATGCTCAACGTAAGATGGCATGGATTAGTCTTATTTCCATGCTTGTTTTTACTGGCTTTGTCTTTCTTCCTATTTTTCCTGATAGCCGCATTACAGCTTTGGCTGATTTGTTTGGACTATTTTATATCGGGATGGCAGGAGTGGTGGGGGCGTACATGGGGATGACGGCATACATGGCAACTAACGGAAAGAAATAGAATGGATACTATATTAAGGTGGTGGGAGAATACTTTCGGTGGAAATAATTCAATCTGGAATATAGACTATGGCAAAATTATTATTATTCTTCTTTTGTTGTATCATATTATTTGGCAGTAAGCCTGCGTATTCCAATGAGAAGGTGTTTGCTGGTTGGATTCTGCATATGTTTATCAGTGGACAACTTAAGGAGTACACCCCAAGAGGAGGTATGGCAGAGTGTTTAAAGGTTAAGCGCAAGATTTTGCGCAGCCAAGGACACGCTGTAGGTACGAGATGGGAGTGCGCGAAAGGTAAGTTGGTTCTGCGAAAGTATGATACAGGCAAGACAGGTGAGAAGTGGTTGCCAGTTCAGCACTTGGGCAAGTAAATGGCAGAAGAAAGAGGCAGAAGGAGTAGTGACCAGATTAAAGTAAGCGATAGCTCGGCTATTTCTATGCCTATTAGAAATTTAATTTCTATAGTAGCTGCGGTGAGTGTAGGCGTGTGGGCTTTTTTTGGCGTTCAAGAACGTCTCAATAAGCTGGAGACATTTGAACAGCTCATCCGTAAAGATTTAGATCAGGCTGTGTCTACTCTTGAAGCAGACATAAACAAGAATAATGAATTTAGAATTAAATGGCCTAGAGGAGAGCTGGGTCAGGCCAGCGCAGATCAAGAACAATATCTTTTAATAGAACATTTAAGTGGTCAGGTTGAAAAGATACAGACCAGAATTGAAGAGGGCCTGAGTAATGGCGTTAATATTAAACGGCTGCAAACAGATATGAATGAAGTGCGAGAAGCTGTGGAAAAACTAAAAGATACACAAAGGGGATTGATGAACGGCGCATCTAATTCTCAATAAGGTAATGATAAAAGTAGGATCTGTCTGGTATCCAAATACAAAGGAGGGGCGCAGACAGGCTTTACAAGCTTTTAAATGGCAGCGTAGAGCATGGATAACTGAGAGAAGAAAGATGGAATTATATGGACCCCGCATCTATAGCCCTAGCAATAGCAGCCGCAAAGTCGGCAGTCTCAGCCGCTAAAGGAATCCAATCCATTGGACACTCTTTGGAGGGAGTCTTTAATGCGCATGAGGAGCATAAAAAGAAAAAGTCAAAGAAGAAACCAAAGACCCGAATGCAACAGGTCTTGCGTATGCGGTCAGGGGATGAAGACTACGACGATGATACCAGCATCTCAGCGGTAGCCAATCAAGTACTGGAAGAAAAGCAAAACCAGCTTGCGTTAGAAAGTCTAGCTAAAGAGATTGACAGGAAATGGGGACGCGGCACTTGGGAACAGATTGTTCAGCAACGAAAAAAATTGTTGGCAGAAAGAGCGGCAGCGGATCAGTTAGCAAAAGAAAATGCACTTAAGAAAGCAAAAGCGGATAAAATATTCTGGCATAATTTTTGGGTTGAAGCTGGGAAAGTGGCGATAATACTTGTGTTTGTTGTTCTTGTGGTAGGATTTGTTTGGTGGGCGGCAACTGCCCCCAAGATACGGTGAGGCATTCCTCAGGAAGTAGGAGATGATATGGAACTGACAGCCGCACATGCTATGCAAGGACTAATGTTAATCGCCACGATTGCTGGCGGCTATGCCGTTGTAAAGAACCAGCTATCCAGAGTGATAGAGGATTTAGAAGAGCACATCAAAAGATCAGAGGATCATAAGTCCAAGTTTGATACTCGTTTGGATGATGCTGAGTCACAACGAGCAGTGTTCACCAGTCAAATTGGAACATTAGCAGAGATAAATAGTGTGAAAGAACTTGGTAAACAGAACAGAGAGATGGGAGAGTTGCAAGCCAGACTAAAGATTGCTGAAAAACATATTGAAAAACTACAACATCAGCACAATGGGAAACACCCGTAGCGCTCCCTATCAACTATCAAGCGCCAACTCCCCCACACCACCACACTCTTCGCACTCTTCTTCAGAGTCATAATAAATAGGGGGAGCAAACCTAGCACCGTCTTGTTCTCCGGTGCGCATCCTTTCGACTGTGACACGGCCTGCTCCGCTACACTCAGGACACGTTGTAGTTTTTTGGTGAGACCCAGTATCATGCGGAAGACTTACTAAAACAAAGCTGTTGCAGTTAGGACAGCTTAGATTGGTTTCCATTACAAAACTCTCATCGTCTTCAAGGTCGTGGTCTCCACCCCAAATAAGTTCGGTGTTACAATGCCAGCACTTCATAGAGTTCCACCCCTTAATCTTTCCTTGTCGAGTTCCTTGTAACCTTTTTGAGCACTGTTAGAGCCGCGTGATGAGTTCATGCGCTGCCTGTACAGTTGTAGTAGTTGGTTGGCTTCTCCTGTTGGGTACATCAAGAGCACGTAGACACGAAAGAAAGTCTGGTGTGGTTTGATCTCCATCTCTTTTACGCTATACCCTGCCACATTAACTTCCCTCATAATGTTCTTAGTGACCCGCTCCGTATCAGATATAGTAGGGGGAGCCATTCCCTTGCCTGTCTCTGTAATATATTCTTTTACCTGAGAACTTAGTTTTCCTTCGATGCGGTCAGCTAGTGTACGCTTGGCATTAAGTACGCTCTTGTCTATGGCTAGTTGCAGATCAGGAGAGGTGCCGCTGCCTACAGAATGAATGGCATTGTCCTCTTCTGGTAAATCCACAAACCAATCTGGCAACTCGTCAATAGTATCCACTACCATCTCTAGCTGCTGCTCACGCTTCTCCTCCTGCTTCTTGAGGAAGGCTTCTGGAGAACCAGGTGATGGAGTTACGCAGCCTTGCAATATTGCCAGAACTAAAGTAAGGCCCAGATAGATTCCCACTCCCGTTAGTATGCTCATTGATTTTTCTCCCTGTCTTTTTGAGATTCCGATGCAAGCAATTCCATACGCATATCATCACGAGCCAAAGCTTTATCCGCAATCATGGCATAAAATTCCACACCTTCGCTCACTTGTGCTACGTCACGTATCTCTTCTAGTGCTGTTCGCAAAATATGGATTCGCAACGCATTGATATTTTCGATACAGTATTTACCAGTGAAGCCTAATTCTTTTCGTATTAATTCCGTAAGCTCATCATCTAGTCTGTCTTGTTCTGAATATTCTTCTTCATTTTCATTGGCATGTTTCTCTATTAGAGAATCGGCTGCTCCTTTTTGTACTGGTTCATGTGTTTCTTTGACTGCAAATCGGCGGTGAAAAGCATCTACAAATTTATCATACAAGTTTTTCATGTGGCTTCCTCCTATTTAACTAGACGGTACGCCTTCTTAACGTACCGCTTCTCACTGTTTGGTATCTCCAATAGTTTTAGATTGAAGTCTTCTATTGAGTAGGTATCCAGCAACGCCAGCTTGTGCTGCGTCGTAAGGATGTGTACTACTTCTTGTGTCTCATTCCCTGTCAACTGGGAAGGAAACTTTGCCGCCAGAGAATAATCCTCACTGACGGGGATTAAAGTCCTGTTTGATATTGCACTGTTCCTATCAAACTGGTTCGGGAAAATACGAGTAAGGGTGCTGGTGTGATCTTCCACCAGAATATTTACGTGCATATCTTGTGTTGGTTCCAAGGTAATAGTTAGTGGGTCACCGTCCCTTAGAACCATGCTGGACAAACTCACATGCACATCAAAGTTGGGATCAACAGGCTCTGCTCTTGAAGTGACACGTGCTTCCAGAACCACACGGCATACGCGCTGGTCTTTTAGATTTTCTGTAGCACGTACTGTTCGGTTACGAATCCCACTGATGAGTCCGTCAAGCATTGACCAAGTGAACGTGTGCATGGGACACTCGACGTTCTCTCCTGTCTCTTTACATGACATGAAGCTGTCGGATGAAACGTATTCACCATTGAATGTTTGAATGGCGTTAAGCTTGGCACGTGCTTCCGCTTTGCGACAGGCTTGCGCTTCGGTAATGTCAGCATGGATTACATAGTCAGCGCGTCCGTACACCCACTCATCTAAGATGATAGGCGGTGCGTCTGGAGAATTAATCTCCATTAACAAACGCAACAACCCGATTCCTACACTTAAAAACTCCATGGGAGTTCCAGTTGGCGTTCTTTAAGAACCATTACTCTTTGGTTACGCCCACTCTCTCCCTTGCGTTTTACCTCGTTACCATCTGTATCTAAAAGAATTTCTATTAGTCCTTTCTCTTGAAGAGATTTGTAACGTGCCGTAACGCTGGAGTAGCTGTGAATATTGTAATGCTGTGCGCAGTAGTTGCGAACATCATCTGATATGCAACCGCTAGGAAAAGCACCGATAGCTTCCATAACCATCTTCTCACGTTTAGTTACGTCAAGGGCTTCTGCCGCTTCGATGCTGGTTTGTGGAGCGTCACTCCTGTACAGGGTGTAAAGCTCACCCATGGGAGTCTTCCTTGAAGACATCGTGTTCCATGACGTACTTTTCTATGGCAGTACGAAAGAGGGTGGCGGCTGTCATGTTCTGACTTTCAGCCAAGATACGTATGGCTTCCAACAAATTGTTAGGCATCAGTACACTGTACTTAGTGTACTCACCTTGGAGCTTTGCAGGTCTATTCATTAACTGATTCATTTTTTAATCCTTCTCATATTGAGTTTTTAATTCACGGAATTTTCTCTGAGCGGTTTTGTTTTCATTCAACTCAGATAAAGATTCCACTCCGATTGCAAAGCGCAAGCGTTCACGTGTTACTTGTTCTTCGTCTTCTGTGAGAGTCAACGGCGCTCCGTTGCCTTCTGCCCAAGCGTGCATGTAGAATTGAAACGCTGGGTCTTTACAAAGGATAGAGGCATTGGCAACTAGGTTGACTTCCTTTGGTGGCACTGGTTCTTCATGGTCATCCAGCTCAACCATCGCTACGCCAAAGCGAGTTGCTGTTGTGTGGGACAACAGCCCCACAGGTACATCATCAGGGTGGATCAGTAGCTTGATAACCACGCCTGTCTGTGCCTTCATGTTGTTGAGGACGCTATGAAGCTGCGCCTCAAAGGTAAAGGTTGCATCACGTACTTCCATCATTCCACTCCTTCCAGTTTCTTGTTGCCCATTCGATGGGATCACGGTTTACGATCTCCCAAAATTTTCTTTCGTCCCCCCTCATGTGCAAGTCATGGTGGCAGTTTCTGCACATAGGCACTACCCAGTTATCTCCCACCTTCATGCTCAAAGCATTTGCTTCTGCAAAAGTTATGTGATGAGCGTCACCACACCAAGGCCGTTTACATACCAAACAGGATAGTTGACGCACGTGAGCGAGGTACTTCTTATCTCGCACACGGCGCTGTTTAAACCTAGAGATCATCCAGTGTAAGGACTGAATCGGAAGGCTCCTCAACAGGTGGCTCTTGAGGTGCGCGTGCTGCGGGCGAACTGTCTTGCGCCCTTTGATTCTGTTCCTTAACTTTGTTAATCTTAAGCTGAACATATTCGGTTCCGTTCTTCGTCCGTTTGACCTCACCGTTCATAAAGAGGGTGACGTTCTCGCCAGTTGCGTTGAAAGCGGCAACGAGTATGTCAATGTCTTCCTTGCGGAAACTTATATCTCCAGACCAAGCCTTCCACGATTCGTGTTTGCCGCCACGGTTGTCGAAAAGATTTCCAATAGCCATTAGTTAGTTACTCCCCTCTTTGGATGTTAAAATTTTGTTATGTGCGCTGATCTTACTTACGTGCTTATAGTTTTTAACAGGCGTGTTCGCTGCGTCGGCGAAGCTCTTAAACAAAAGTGTATTGTTTGAGAGAAACTTATTTAGATCGTCAGTGCTGGAAATTGATTGAAGAATATTGTCGATGTGATTATTAACATATTCTTCCTGCTTATTGGGTGGAGTGTCGTCCGTGAATTTAAAAACGAGACTGTCTTCCTCGTCAAACCCATGAAGCAAATTACCTTCACCGTCGTAAACATTCTGAAAGCCATTTACCTCACCAACACTAACTACACTTGCGTTCAGCGTTTTTTCCACCTTGTTCACCAAGGGGTC
>VTLG01016054.1_pt1 | contig 10718 bp, 11 predicted proteins | sample 4694571 | NCBI WGS metagenome assembly VTLG01 (sample SAMN12604809, study PRJNA352737) | marine metagenome | biome: ENVO:00000447; feature: ENVO:00000209|ENVO:00000569|ENVO:01000036; material: ENVO:00002151; isolation source: viral sequences binned using virsorter ... | reverse complement strand
TTCTGACACAGTAGGAGCTATGTTTAGTTCTAACACTGAAACAGGTATTACAGCAACTTATCAAGATGGTGATAATACAATAGATTTAGTAGTAGGAACATTAAACCAAGACACTACAGGGTCAGCAGCAACATTAGCTACAGCTAGAACAATAGGTATGACAGGAGACGTAGTATGGACATCAGCAGGTTTTGATGGTTCAGGAAACGTTACAGGGTCAGCAGTTATTCAGGCAAATAGTGTTGCTTTAGGAACAGATACGACAGGAAATTACATGGCGCAAGTAAGTGGAGGAAATGGTATTACTATTTCTCATTCACAGGGCGAAGGCTCTACTGCTACCATAACAGGAACAGCAATTTACAACGCAGCCGGTAGTTTACTTAACTAGGAGTAGATTATGGCTTTAGCTAGTAGAACGGATCTACAGGATTATTGTCTAAGAAGACTAGGCGCTCCTGTGATAGAAATAAATGTGGATGAGCAACAAGTCTCGGATAGAGTCGATGATGCCATCCAATATTGGCAAGAATATCATTTCGACGGTGTTGAAAGGACTTTTGTCAAGCATGCAATCACAGGTTCCTTGGTACATTTGACAACTAATGTAGCGGCAAACTTCCAAAAAAACGAAAAGATTGAGGGTGGCACAAGTGGCGCCCTCGCGAAGGTAGTGTCGGGCTCAGGTCAGGACATTACTATAGAAAAGATGGATACGGGGAGTGCAGATTTTGTGGCAAGCGAACAAATAACTGGAAGTGTATCCGGCTCGGTTGCGACATTACACCCCACCACTTTCTATACACAGGGAGATATTGAAAAAGGATATGTCCCTATTAGTAATAATATATTAGGTATCACAAAAGTATTTAACTTTGGTGGTGCAGCAACCAACGTATCCAGAGATGGAGAATTGTTTGACTTAATGTATCAATTTAGAATGAATGACTTATACAACTTAATGGGCGCAGACATGGTTTATTATAGTGTGGTACAAAGTCATTTAACTACATTAGAAATGCTTTTAGCAGGCAGTAGACAAATACGTTGGAATAGAAAAACAGATAGATTATATATGGACACGGACTGGGATAAAACATTCAACCCCGGTGATTATTTAGTAGCAGAAGCATGGGCTTTACTAGACCCGTCATCATACCCAGAGGTATATGACGATATGTTTCTTAAAAAATATGCCACTGCTTTAATTAAAAGACAATGGGGCTCTAACATGAGTAAGTTCTCAGGTATTCAAATGCCAGGCGGTGTTACCTTGAACGGCGATCAAATATTTCAAGAAGCAACACAGGAGATAACAACTATAGAAGAGCAGATGCAGAAGAGTTACGAACTGCCCCCACAATTTATGATAGGATAGTGAAACATGCCAACAAACTTTTATTTCCAATCAGGCCAAGGACAAGGACAAACAAACGAACAAAGATTAGTTGAAGACTTAATAATAGAAAGTCTTAAAATCTACGGCCACGATACTTATTACCTACCTAGGACACTAGTCAACAAAGATACGATCTTTGATGAGGACGAGCTGTCTAAATTTACACAAGCATATCCTTTGGAAATGTATTTGGATAATGTAAATGGGTACGAAGGACAAGGAGATATATTTACACGGTTTGGACTTGAAGTAAGAGATCAAGCAACCTTTGTAATGGCAAAAAGACGTTGGGAAGACATGGTGTTGACTTCTGGAGGTACCTTTACACAAACAACAAGGCCTTCTGAAGGAGATTTAATATACTTTGAGAAAACTAAATCACTATTTGAAATTAAATATGTTGATTTCCAAAATCCATTCTATCAGTTAAACCAAATTTATGTATTTAGATTAACTTGTGAACTATTCGAATACAGTTCAGAGGATTTGGATACGGGTATTACATTAATAGATGGAATAGAAACAACATACTCTCAGGATATGTTGGAGTATCAATTACAATTAGAAGATGGTGGACTATGGCTTAAAGAGGACACAGGATCTATAATTAATGAAGGGTACCAAATTAAATCAGAACCAATAGATAATGCAGACTTTGATAATCTTAATTTCCTTGAAGGTATATTAGACTTCAGTGAAAAGAATCCTTTTGGAGAGATAGGTGTTTAAAGATCAACAATTTTATCACCAGCATATACGAAAAGCAGTTATTGCTTTCGGAACGATATTCAATAATATTAATGTTGAACGTAAAAATAGTGCTGGAGCAGTAGCACAAACTCTTAGGGTGCCATTATCATACTCTACTAAGCAAAAATTTATGACAAGGATTGCTAGGGTTACAGGCACAGATACAAGAGGCGAAGTAGCTATAACCTTACCACGTATAGGTTTTGAAATACAAGGATTAAATTATGATCCTAGTAGAAAGACAACAGTAATACAAAAGAATAAAGCTGTTGGTACAGGAGATTTAGCAAATACAGTAAGGGTAGCATTTAATTCTGCACCGTTTAACATGAACTTGGCCTTATATATATTTGCGAAGAACCAAGATGATGGATTACAAATTGTGGAACAAATACTTCCTTATTTTAATCCTGATTTTAACGTTACAATAAATGATTTACCTGAACTTAATATAAAACGTGATATAAAAATTACATTAGATAATGTTGGTTATGAAGACGAATATGAAGGCGACTTTGCTAACAGATTAAGTGTTGTATGGACTTTAAACTTTACAATGAGACTTAATTTTTATAGTAATGTAGAGAATGTTGGAATAATTAAGAAAGTTATAGCAGATATATACAATGACCCAACGCTGTCACTAAACTTGAACAATTTAAGAAGTAATATAACTGCTTATGTTGATCCAGCAGACGCAAGTCCAATTGACGCATATTCATTTGTGGAGGAATTTGATGACAACTTCGAATAAAAATCCTTTTAACGATTTAGATAAAAAATTTAATACTAAAGCAGTTACAAAGGCATTAGAAAAAAATTTAAAAGAGAGAGAAGATGAAAGAAAGAAGCAACTTCCTGATGTCCCTATCTCTGATGAAGACCGACAAGCACTTCTTGCTAAACAACAAGAAGAAGACTTCCAGTATGCTAGGTCTATATTAAAACAGGCAGAAGCATATAACGACGAGGCCATACAAGGCATATTACATATTGCTAGGAATAGTGACCAACCACGTGCATATGAAGTAGCAGGTGGACTAATTAAAAACTTACAAGACACAGCTAAAGACATGATTGATGTACAAGAAAGACAGAAACGTGTAACAGCAGACGATCCTAAAAAAGGAAACGTTAAAACTCAAAATAATTTATTTGTAGGTAGTACAAAAGACCTATTAAGTGCTTTAAAAGGAGAAGAAGATCCTAAAGTAATAAACGTAGAGAAAGATGACACAAGCAGAAGGGAATAGTTATCACGGTAATCCTAACCTTAAACCGTTAGCTTATCAACACGACTTCACCAAAGAAGAAGTTGCAGAGTACATCAAATGCAAAAAGGATCCTAAGTATTTTATAGAAGAATATGTAAAAATAATTACTTTGGATAAGGGCTTACAACCTTTTAAACTATATGATTGCCAAAGAGACAAAGTAGATTGCATAATGAAAAATAGACGTGTAGTGTTGATGGAAGGACGTCAACAAGGTAAAACAGTTACAGCAGCAGCGTGTATTTTACATTATACAATTTTCGAAGAAGATAAAACAGTAGCTATTATGGCTAATAAGAGTGCAGCTGCTAGGGAAGTGTTGAATAGGTATCAAATTATGTATGAAAACTTGCCTTTGTGGATGCAACAAGGTGTTAAGACATGGAACAAGGGTGACGTAGAACTAGAAAACAATAGTAAAGTATTAACAGCAGCAACAACAGCAGCAGCGATACGTGGTAAGTCTGTTAATTGGCTATACATTGATGAGGCAGCAATCATACCTAATAACATCGCGGACGAGTTTTTTACTTCTGTTTATCCAACAATTTCAGCGGGAGAGACAACAAAAATACTATTAACCTCTACTCCGTTAGGGTATAATCACTTCTGGAAGTTCTGGAATGAGGCAGAGAAAGGAGAGAATGGCTTCGAGCACATGTTTATTCCTTACTATGAGATACCTGGACGTGATGAGAAGTGGTTAGAAGAACAGAAACAATTACTTGGTGACGTTAAATTTAATCAAGAGGTATTATGTGAGTTCTTAGGTTCAACTAATACATTAATTAACTCACAAACTATAGGAGCTATGAGTACAAAAGATCCTATATTCCAAAACAATAATTTAGACATATACCAAGAACCACAAGAGAATCATTACTACGCTATAACAGTCGATACAGCCAGGGGAATTGGCGGAGATTATTCCGCCTTTGTTGTTGCAGACATTACAGAAATGCCTTACAATATAGTAGCAAAGTATAAAGATAATAAAATCTCACCTATGTTATTTCCAGATGTTATTGGAAAGGTAGGAAAAGACTATAACGACGCATTCGTATTAGTAGAAGTTAATGATATAGGACAGCAAGTAGTAGAGATATTACATCAAGAAATAGAATATGAGAACATTTGCAGTACAGTTACAGAACAAAACAGACAGTATGTTAGTCCTGGGTTTGGTAAATCAAGCAAGCATGGTGTTACAACATCAAAACAAGTAAAAAGACAGGGGTGTTTTGCCTTTAAATCCTTACTAGAAGAAAGGAAAATGTTGATATTTGATGAACATATAATACATGAAATATCTACATTTATAGAAAAGGGTAATACATATCAGGCAGACGTAGGTTATCATGACGATCTAGTTATGTGTTGCGTATTGTTTGGCTGGTTATCTACACAAAATTTCTTTAAGGATATGTGTGATGTTAATACTAGAGAGGGATTATACAAGCAACAAATGGGAGAGATAGAACATAATCTAACTCCTTATATAAGAGACGATGGCCAAGAGCCAGAGTTTGAAGTAGTTAATGGAGACTTGTGGTTATTGGAAGACGATTTCCACAAGAACGTACAAAGAAAGATGAGAAAAATATCAGAAAACTATGCTAGAACGTTACCAGAACGACGTACACACAAATAAAAAAGTCTGTACAGACAGAAAAACGGTTCTAAAAATTGTGATTTATAAATAGTTGGATGATGATAATAATAAACTTGTGTCATTCATAAGATAAAATAAACCGAGGAGAAAAACATGGCATTTCAGCTATCACCAGGTGTTCTTGTTACAGAGAGGGATCTAACAAGTGTTGTTCCTGCAGTCGCTTCCACAATTGGAGCGATTGTAATCGACGCACAATGGGGCCCCGTTGATGAGATCACAACAATAGAGTCTGAAAACGTTTTAAATGAACGCTTTTTCCAACCTGATTCAACAGTATATGAATCATGGTTTACAGCGGCCAGCTTTTTGGCGTATGGTAGTAATCTTAAAGTAATTCGTTCCGCAGACGTTACAACAGCAAAGAACGCGGGTTCTACAGCTGGTGTTTTAATTAAGAACGAAGAACATTATGATAACAACTTTTCGTCAGGAGAAGGTAGTAATGGAATGTGGGCAGCTAAATATCCCGGAGCTTTAGGTAATTCACTTAAAGTTTCATTTGCTGACTCAAGTAACTACGACACTAATTCAGTAGCATCAGCTACAGTTAGTGCAGGAGGCTCGGGCTACAGCTCAGCTCCCACAGTTGCTTTTGCAGCACCAGGTTCAGGAGTTACAGCAACAGGTACAGCTACAGTTAGTGGCGGTGCAGTTACTGCAATTACTATAACAAACCCTGGTAACGGATATAGCAGCGCACCTGCTATTACATTCAGCGGCGGAGGCGGATCTGGAGCAACAGCTACAGCCGTACTCGCAACAGATTGGACTTACAAAGCTAACTTTTCTCGCGCACCTTTGACATCAACGAACGTAGCATTAGTGTCGGGCTCAAATGATGAGTTCCACGTTATTGTTATAGACGAAGATGGCTTGTTTACGGGTGTAGCAGGAACAGTTTTAGAAAAATTCGAAGCGGTTTCCAAAGCTTCCGATGCAAAACATCTACAAGGCGGATCAAATTTTTATAAAGATGTAATTAATAGCACATCTGATTTTATCCGTTGGACAGATCATCCAGCATCAGAAAGTACATGGGGAACAGCAGCAGCAGGAACAGCATACACATCAGGATTTACAGCAGCAGAGTCTACTGATAGCCTGACAGGCGGTGTTTCTGACAGCCCAGACAGTGGAGATGTACAAACATCTTACGCACTATTAGCAGACGCAGAAAGCGTTGATGTTAATTTAGTGATGACAGCTGGCTGGAGCAACACTGATAAGAAGTGGGTACAAGACAACATTGCTAAGGTCAGAAAAGACTGTATAGCATTTGTTTCACCACAGAGATCGTCAGTAGTAAACAACGCAGGTTCAGAAGTTACACAGGTAACAGGGGATAAAGCAGCTTTATCCGCTACTTCTTATAGTGTAATGGACGGAAACTGGAAATATCAATACGACAGATACAACGACGTATATCGTTGGGTACCATGCAACGGAGACATGGCGGGTCTATGTGTAAACACAGACAACGTTAGAGATCCTTGGTATTCACCGGCAGGATTTAACAGAGGACAACTTAGAAACGCAGTAAAACTAGCGTGGAATCCAACTAAGGCTAATAGAGATGCTCTATACCAAGATGGAATTAATCCTATTGTTAATAGTCCAGGAAACGGAATCGTATTAATGGGGGACAAGACTTTACTAGCAGCTCCTTCAGCGTTCAATAGAATTAACGTTAGAAGGTTGTTTATTGTTTTAGAAAAAGCAATATCAACAGCAGCTAAGTATCAATTGTTTGAATTTAACGACTCATTTACCAGGTCACAATTCACTAGCATAATTACACCATTCCTAAGAAGCGTTCAAGGACGTAAAGGAATATATGACTTCCAAGTTATATGTAACAGCAGCAACAATACAGGTGATGTAATTGATAGAAACGAATTTGTAGCAGACATATTTATTAAGCCTGCCAAAGCTATCAACTTCATCCAGTTAAACTTTATTGCTACTAGAACGGGTGCTGACTTTAGTGAAATTGGCGGTTAATGTATAAATAGTAGAATAAGGAGAAATTACAATGGCAATGGATATAAATGGCTTTAAACAAGCTCTTAAAGGCGGCGCTAGACCTAATCAGTTTAAGGTTGGCCTTACGTTTCCTGATCAAACAGGAGACATTAACAATATTCTAGTTACCGGAGCAAGCTTACCAGCATCTACGGTTAATCCAGCTATCATACAGTACCGTGGAAGGGAAGTTAAATTAGCAGGAGAAAGAATATTTGATCCATGGACTATTACAATAGTCAACGACGCTGAAATGAGCTTAAGACAAGGTTTTGAGGCGTGGATGGAAAAGATTAACAGTAAGGAACTGAATACAGCAGAAGGTGCTTTGTTACCAGAAACGTATCAACTACCAATAACAGTCACACACTTAGACAGAAATGAAAAAGCTCTTCCAGGTGGTCACTATACGTTAGTAGATGCTTTCCCAATAAACATGTCAGAAATTGCATTACAATATGCACAAAATGACGTTATTGAGGAATACACGGTCACATTTCAGTACCAACATTATTTCGTTCCCGATCAACGATAATCGGATTTAGTACAATATGGATTTATTTGGGTTTGAAATAAAACGGAAAGGGACGCCACAGAGTGAAAAATCATTCGTGGCTCCATCCGACGACGGTGCAATAGAGTCTATTCGAGCGGGTGGGTACTACGGTACCTACATGGACGTCGAAGGGATTGCACAGACAGAAGCAGAACTGATTAAAAGGTATCGCGATATTGCTATGATGGCAGACGTAGATACAGCAGTTGAAGACATAATCAACGAGTCAGTTGCACAGTTGGAGAATGAATCTCCCGTCGAAATTAACCTTGATGATGTTAAACTATCAGCAAGTGTTAGAAAGAGCATGGCTATAGAATTCGAGGAAATTAAAAATATCCTGGACTTTAGGGATAGAGCCCAGGATTATTTTAGAAGATGGTATGTCGATGGTAAGATTTATTTCCATAAGGTAATAGATCTAGAGAATCCTAAACAGGGTATAGTAGATATTAGATACATAGACCCTAGAAAGATTAGGAAAGTGCGTGAAGTTAAGAAGGAAAAGAATCCTACTGGCGTCATGTTTATTAAAGAGGTTAATGAGTTTTTTATATATAATGATAAGGGCGTAACTCAAAAGCCTGGAGCTTATGTAGCACCTGAGAATCAACAAGGGTTGAAAATAACAAAGGATGCTATAACATTTGCCCCAAGTGGTTTGGTAGATCAGGACAAGCAAATAGCTTTGTCGTATTTACATAAGGCTATTAGGCCAGCAAACCAACTTCGTATGATGGAGAACGCAGTAGTAATTTATAGAATTACAAGAGCTCCTGAAAGACGAATATTTTATGTTGATGTTGGTAACCTGCCAAAGATGAAGGCAGAACAATATCTAAAAGACATTATGGATCGTTATCGTAACAAGTTAGTTTACGATGCTAATACAGGCGAGATCCGTGATGACAAGAAGTTTATGTCAATGTTGGAAGACTTCTGGTTACCCAGAAGAGAAGGCGGGACAGGAACACAGATTGATACATTGCCAGCAGGCCAAAACCTGGGGCAAATAGAGGACGTAGAATACTTTCAACGTAAACTATATCAATCGTTGAACATTCCTATCTCACGTTTGGAACAACAAGCTGGTATGAACTTTGGAAGAGCAGCTGAGATTAACAGAGATGAAATGAAGTTTACAAAATTCATCATCAAGTTAAGAAGGAAGTTCTCAGTTATGTTGAGCGATCTTTTAAAGACGCAATGTTTACTAAAGGGTGTTCTAACCGAAGACGATTGGAACAGTATTAAAGATGATATAGAGTTTGAGTTTTCGACTGATGCTTACTATACAGAGTCTAAAGAACAAGAGATTTTGAGAAGTAGAGTAGAAGTATTAAACGGATTAGCAGCTTATATCGGAACATTTTTTAGTAAGCGTTACATACAAAAGAACGTTTTAATGTTGACAGATGAACAGATTGATGAGATTGAAGAAGAATTGTTGAGTGAACCTCAATATCAACGACAATATCAATGGAGTCCACTGGCAGCAGTTGATCAAGGAGCAGCCCCTAACGGAGCTGGTAATATAGAAGATGAGGTTCCAGGCGAGGGTAATCCCGTCGGACCTAATGGAGGAATGTAAAAATGGCAGAAGATTTAGATCAAAGTAAAGAAATTGGAGACATGTTAGACAACATGATTGCTGGTAAAGCAGCAGACGTCCAACAAAACTTTAATGACTTAATGCAAGATAGGACAAACCAGCAAATGGATACAGTAAAGGTTGATATATCAAAACAGATGTTTCATCCTCAAAGTGTAGCCCCTGAAGGTATTCCTATAGACGGTGAACCATTAGAATTGGTGGACATAGATCAAACAACAGGAGTACCTGTTGATACAGACGAGACAACAGATGAGAACGTTTAAAGATTACAGAGAAGGAGTAATTACCGAGGCTCCTACTGATGGTGTTGCAAAAGGCTCACTAGAAGGCGATAAGCACATGTGCGCTAGTAAAATCTTCCACAAAGAGTGGAAAGAAGGCAAGGCTATTATAGGTGAACATGCAGAACCAGATGCATATGGGAAAATATCCTGGTATAAAGTTATGTTTGAACACGGTATAGAAACAGTTGAAGTGGATGATGAGAACGTAGAAGTTCTTGAAGAGAATAAACACATTAACCATAGTAATAAAAAGAAATATAACTTACCAACATAGGAAAACAAATGGCAGTCACAGTAAACAACTTAAAATTAACCCAAGTCCAGGGCGTGGTTAGTGTTAGGGGGACTGCAGCGACAGGAACAATTGCTTTAGCGACAACGCTAAAGAAGTCAACTGAAACGCAAAGCTCCCCAGCAGTAAACATTAAGGGACTACATTGGACACTATCTAGCGGAGCTAGTGCCAAGGTACAACGTAACTCCGTTGTTCTATTTGAACTACATGAAAGCGGATCACAAGATTTTTACGGGTTTTCAGACAATTCAGAAAACGGAAGCGACATAGAAGTCGTAATAGCAGGAGGCTCTGGCGGAACAGTCATAGTTGATTGTGCTAAAGTTTCTGGATATGGTTCACAACAACATCAAAACGCACCATTAGACACTGACGACGCAGGAAGTGTGTATGATGGTGGATCATTAGGATAGAACAATGAGATTAATTAAAGAATTTAACGAGAGTATATCATACCTCACAGAAGAGAGTAAGGACCCGAAGAAACCTAACGTGTTTATCGAAGGTGTGTTCTTACAATCAGATTTAAAGAACAAGAACGGTCGTATATATCCAAGAGAGATAATGCAGCGAGAAGTAGCACGCTACACAAAAGAAAATGTAGATACTAAACGTGCTTATGGGGAATTAGGACATCCTGAAGGCCCAACGGTTAACTTGGACCGTGTCTCGCACATGATTGTATCTCTTAAGGAAGACGGCAACAATTATATCGGTAAGGCGAAGGTTATGGATACGCCTATGGGTAAAATTGTAAAAGAACTCATTAGCGAAGGTGCTCAGCTGGGTGTTTCATCCAGAGGACTGGGCTCTTTAAAAGAGAGAAACGGCATTAACGAAGTACAAGA
>VTLG01002087.1_pt1 | contig 10718 bp, 5 predicted proteins | sample 4694571 | NCBI WGS metagenome assembly VTLG01 (sample SAMN12604809, study PRJNA352737) | marine metagenome | biome: ENVO:00000447; feature: ENVO:00000209|ENVO:00000569|ENVO:01000036; material: ENVO:00002151; isolation source: viral sequences binned using virsorter ... | reverse complement strand
ATGAACTAGATGAGACACTAGCACACTACGACCTACGTGGTGAGATCTCTAAGAAGATTGGTTACGCTCTCGCTGAGAAGTATGACCGTCTAATCTTTAGAGCTATATCTAAAGGTGCTCGTCAAGCCAGCCCAATTACAAAGGCTAACTTTGTAGAGCCTGGTGGAACACAGATCCAAGTTGGAGGTGGTTCTAATGCTGATGACGCATTAACCGCATCTACTCTAGTGACAGCCTTCTATGATGCCGCAGCGGCTCTAGATGAGAAGGGTGTATCTGGTGACGGACGTGTGGCTGTTCTTAACCCAAGACAGTACTATGCACTTATCAAGGATTGTGCAAACAACAACTTGATTAATAGAGACGTACAAGGTGATGCCTTACAAAGTGGTACAGGTGTTCTTGAAATTGCAGGTATTCATATCTACAAATCAATGAACGTACCATTCTTTAATAGGTACGGTACTAAGTATGCTCCTGCTTCAGGTGCATCTGCTGGTAGTGACCTTGATACAGTAAATCCTGGAAACATAGGTTCATTCGTTGAAGTATCTACTGAAGACGGACGTGCTTCTGTAGATGGTATCAATAACAACTATGGTAACTCTTCTGACTTCGGTAACTCTTGTGGACTTATCTTCCAAAGAGAAGGTGCAGGTGTTGTAGAAGCAATGGGACCACAGGTTCAGGTAACAAGCGGAGACATAAACGTAATCTACCAAGGTGATGTAATTCTTGGAAGACTCGCTATGGGAGCCGACTTCCTTAACCCAGCAGCTTGTGTTGAACTGTTCGCAGGTACAACTACTAAGCCAGCTGCGTTTGGTACTACATACCCAGCTAACGCTTAATAATTTTATTCATTATATACGGGGGCTTTTTGCCCCCTTTTTTATTCTTATGGCAAGCATATCATATGGAGCGTCCACCGAACTGGATGCAGTAAACTCTATATTGATGAGTGTTGGAGAGTCACCTGTTAATACCTTAAGTGTACAAAGCCCTGAAGTGGCTATTGCACAGAAAACTCTGCAGCAAGTCTGCCGTGAGATATTAGCAGAAGGGTGGAAATTCAATACTGAAACACAATACCCTATCACATTAGATTCTAATAACCACTGTATTATACCTAATAATGTCTTACAAATAGATCTTAATAGGTACCGACACCCTGACGCATTTGATACTATTAGAAAAACTGACAATGGTATTCAAAAATTATATGATTTACATGATCATACTTTTGAATTTACTAATACATCTGGTGATAAAATATATGTCGATATAATCTGGATGATAGATTTCAATGATATACCACAAGTATTCCAAGACTATATAACTATCAGAGCCTCTAGGATCGCTTCTAACCGCATGGTAAACAACCCACAGGCAGCAGAACTCATTTCAGCAGATGAAGCCCAAGCAAGGGCTGTAGCGTTGGAGTATGATACTGTCCAAGGTGATTATAATATCTTCAATAACCAAGAAGGTAGGACAAATGCCAGTACTGTTTACCGACCATATAAAGTTCTACAGAGAAGGTAATGCCAGCAGTAAATCAACGTATTCCTAACTTTCTAGGAGGAGTATCTCAACAACCCGACACAATTAAATTTCCTGGGCAGGTCAGAGTATGTGATAATGCTGTCCCTGACGTAACTTTCGGGTTAATGAAGCGGCCTCCTGGAGAGTTTGTGAAAAAACTCACCAATGTTAATGCAGATGGGTATTGGTATGAGATAATTAGAGATGGTGATGAAAAATATTTAGTGCAAATGACAGCTGCTTCTACTTATAGCGGTACTAAACCTATAAGAATTTGGAACCTTTTAACTGGAGTAGAGCAAACTCTCACCAATTCTAATGGTGATTCTTTGTTTGCTTATATGCAACAATCAGGTACTACAAAACCTTATGCTATACAAACAATACAAGACTACACGATCATTACTAATCCACAACAAACGATTGGTACGACTGGGAACACTGATACTCCTCTCAACAATGGGGACTACGCTTTTGCTAGGTTAGATACTATTGCTTATAATACAGAATATGTTTTATATGCAGGAAGTACTCCACCTACCCCTAGAAAATATTGGAGAGTTACAGCACTAAATGTAAGTAAAGTTGCTAATTCCCCAACTGGTAATAATGATACTGGGAATACATGGGATGATGATGATAAAGATAGTAGACACGCTGGTCAAGCTCAATTTTCATTTACTACTGCTGATTGCCGTGATATTACAGGTCATATAGTAGTCAATGCTACTAGCTTTGTAGATAGTAACACAGCTAATTATCAGAATGATTCAACAGGTGATGAAACTAAATTCTTAGGTTATACACAAGTTTATAGAATTAGATATACTGCACAAGTAACATTAAAAAGTGGGGGTCTTATAACAAATGAGAGTAAGACAGCAGCTTTAGCTAAAACCTATGATGTTGCTGTTGAAGGTGTTCTCTATAGAATTAATGTGGCTGGAGTAGAAGAAGTCGAAACCTATCAAGATGTAGTTGGTTTAGGTTGGTACCGTACACCTAAGAATCCTGATGAAGGTAAGCTTAGTATGACAAATATTCTTCAGAATTTATCTACTTCTATAAATGCTAGTTTAACTGATGTAACAGCTGAAGTGATTGGTAGTGGTATGTATCTTTATGGTAGTGCTGCACCTACAGTAAACTTCCTCGGAGGTGCTGTAAATGAGCAGATGAATATAATAGGTAATACAGCTCAGGATGTTAGTAGGTTACCAGCTCAATGTAAACACGGTTATGTAGCACAAGTAGCTAACTCAGAGAACTTAGATGCTGATAATTATTATGTTAAATTTATAGCTGATAATGGTACACAAGGTAGTGGTAAATGGGAAGAATGTGCTAGACCACATAATTTCTCTACTCCTGCAGTCACTGGTACATATACTAGAAGTGGCACTACCATTACAGTTAATGAATCTGGACATTCACACGCTGTTAATGATCAAGTTTATTTAGACTTTACTTCAGGTGCAGGGATAGATGGATTATTTACTGTTGCTACTGTTGCAACTAATTCATTTACTGTGACAGATACAGTTAGTGGTACTATATCGAGTAGTAACTGTACAATTTCTACAGACTACATGATGAAAGGTTTAGACTCTGCTAAGATGCCTCATGCTTTAGTTAATAACCGTGATGGTACATTTACTTTTAAAAAATTAGATGAAACTACAGCTAATGCTGATAATAATGATAACTATTGGAAGTATAGAGAAGTAGGTGATGATATAACCAACCCATTCCCTAGTTTTAATGGTAAAAAAATACAAAAAATATTTTTCCATAGAAATAGATTAGGACTTATAGCAGATGAACAGGTAGTTCTTAGTCGTCCTGGGGATTACTTTAATTTCTTTATTGTTTCTGCTATTTCTGTAAGTGATGATAATCCTGTTGATATCACAGTATCCGACATCAAACCTGCATTTGTTAATCACGTACTTCCAATACAAAAAGGGGTGATGATGTTCAGTGATAACGGTCAGTTCTTGTTATTTACTGAGTCAGATATTTTTAGCCCTAAAACGGCTAGATTAAAAAAGATAGCTAGTTATGAATGTGATGCTTCTTTACAACCTAGAGATATGGGTACATCAGTTATGTTTACTTCTAATGTATCTGCATATACTAGAGCATATGAAGCTACCATATTGGACGATGATGTCCCACCTAAAATCCTAGAACAAACAAGAGTTGTACCAGAGTATATACCAAAAGATATTAGCATGTCAGCTAATTCTACTGCATTAGGTATTGTTACTTTTGGTAAGAAAAATTCATCTGAACTTTACCATTATAAATACTTTGATTCTGGAGAAAGAAGAGATCAATCAGCTTGGTATAGCTGGACTTTAACAGGTACTATGCAGCATATGGTTTATAGTGCTGGTAGTTTTTATGTAGTAACTAAATACGGTAGTGATTATATATTATGTAAACATGAGTATGTGACAGATGCTACAGCTACTAGGAGTTATACTGTAGGTGGTAGTGAAACTAACGTAGGCTCACCTTTATATGTAGCTAGATGGTTTGAAGCTTGTTTAGATTGTATGGATGTCCCAACATCTATAACTTACACAGCTCAGACTACAACAGCTCCTGAGAAAACTGTCTTAGCTTTAAACTACACACCTACTGCTGCTACTAATTTTTATGCAGTTGGTTTGAACGGTACCAACGCAGGTATGGTTGTTAAAGCTGATTCTGTAGGTACCAATAGTGCTACCTTTAACGGCATCAATATGACTGGATGGGAAGTAGTTGTAGGTTATGCTTACACTAGTACAGTTGAACTACCAGATTACCATTTAGCACTTGAAGCTAATAAGTTTGACACCAATGGTTCATTAAGAATTTCTGGTCTTAACTTTGATTTAGGTGTATCTGGTCCTATGGAGTTTCATTTGACAGCTAAGAATTCTTATGTGGATAATACTGGTACAGTTACCAAAGAATTTGATGACTACATTCAATATGAATCAGGCATGAAAACTGGTTTAGCTAACTTTGGTGAACCACCTTCAGAATTAAATAAGTCTGTGAGAGTACCTATACAAAAGAAAAACACTAAATATAATTTACAAATAAAAGTACCAGACCCTTTTTCCACCGCTTTAATCTCAGCTAGCTGGGACGGCAATTATAACCAAAGAAGACATGTACGAAGGTAAGTATATTCAACCCTGCACTCCAGAGTTAGCTCTAAGTGTGGGGTTGAACTTACGCTATGAAGATAGACGTGAGGTAGAAGAGACAACAGGATACTGTGCTGAAGCAGTTTGTATCCAATCATATTTTAATTCCGCATATGGAAGTTGTGTTTATTTTAAGGTTCCCAACGGCAAGGCTGCTGGAGTGGCGGGTGTAACCCCCCAGAATGTTATATGGATGCTTTGTACTGAGGCCAGCACAGAGTACCCACATACGTTTGTACGGGAAGCTAAACGCTGGGTAAATAGTTTATCCAATCCTTATGTTTTTAACCACGCAGATATGCGAAATGAGTCTCATATTAAATTACTTAAATTACTTGGATTCACATTTGTTAACTACCATGTTTATAATGGTGTCCCTCTCATAGAGTTTATAAAAACATGTGCGAACCAACCCTAATGATTTCTGCAGCAATGGGTGGTATGAAAGCCATCTCAGGCATACAAGAACAGAACAGAGCACATCGAGCACAAGTCGATGCTGTTAACCGTTCTAATGCTATGGCTAGGCAGAAATATATTAATGATATACAAATATCCGCTTACAATGACCAAAAAAAACTTAACGTATTTGAGGCACAGTTAAGTGCTGATGTAGCATCACAAGAAGCATATTTCAAACAAAGAGAAATTAATCAAATTGAAGCTAATAGAGCAGTAGCAGCTGCAGACCAAGAGCTTCAAGAAAAACTAAATGAACAGATGTTTGCTAGCCAAGCTAACTTAGCTAAAGCTATACAGGCTCAAGGTACTGTATTAGCAAGTGGTATGGCATCTGGTCAATCAATGTTATTAGAACTAGGTCAAGCTGAAAGAGAACTTGGCTTTGAACAAGCTCAAATTGATGCTACGGTATTCGATGCTACAAGAGCTTATGGAATCGATAAGTATGGAATTGACTTAGATCAGTTTGCTGCTGATACAAGTGCTAAAAATAGTATCACTACATCTGCTTTAATGGCACCTACCGCTTCCTTTAAAACTATTAGACCAATTAAACAAAACGCTCCTAAGAAACCTTCTATACTTGGTCCTATACTTGGTGGTATATCTACTGGTATAAGTACTGGAACAGCTCTAGGTGGTGAGAGTTACTGGGCGGACAATCCCTTTAAAAACTAAAAATGCCATATCAAAGAAGCACACAAGCCTCTGGCTTCAAGAAACGTACAGGTCCAGATGAAAGCAAGCAGCTACGGCAATACGCTACAGCTCTGGACAAACAACGTAAAGAGAATGTCACAGGTATGGAACGTCAAGGCGTTCAAATGACAAATGAGATGACACGCATAGATGCGTTAGCATCCAAAAAAGATACTTACGAATTACAAAACCTAAGAAATTTTAGTAAAACTCTTGATACTTTTTTAAATACTGTTGCAACTAACGTTGTTAAACCAGTATTCGATCAGCAAATAGAAAATGGTGTAACCGAGGGTATCAAATATCAACAAGGTGATCCTGATGTTGTTGCTAAAATAGACGCTAGCGATGCTCAATTAAAAGAACTTGAAGATAGAATTGCATTACAAGCTGCTAATACCACCCAAACTGTAGAAGCAATTAGGGAACAATGGGAGAAAGAAGGTAAAATAGCTTCTCTACAAGAAGAATACCGTCTCTTAAACATTAAAAAACTAGGTTCTAATAGAGCATTTGGTTTTAGAAAAGGCATGTTGATGCAGTCAGCTACTGGCTGGGATGCATATAGAGACAGTTCTTTACTATATGATGAGGAAAACGAGCGTTCAACTGAGAATATAGGTAGTGAAGAAGACCCTATTATCGTTGGTCATTACCATAGATATACAGGTGAAGATGGTTTTGAAAAGAGAAAAGCTATTCTTGGTCACTTAACTAATAAATATGTAGTTGAGAAAGGTAAAGAATCTAATTTATCTGAGACTTTTATAAACAAACTCTTAACAAGACCTATACTTCAAAGTAATGCTGACTTCCAACAGAAAGAATCAAAGAAAGCTTTACTAGAAGAAGCAGCTGCATCCTCTGAATATAATAAATATCAGGTAAGTCAAGGTATTGAGGGTATAGATTCAAGCCATGAGCAGTTAGAATTAGGGATTCAGAACTGGATTTTAACTGAACCTGGGAATCTTAAAGCACTTAATACAGCTGGTGGTAATACAGTAAATGCTATTGATGGTTTAGTAGAAGCTATGATTGGTGAAGCGTCTGAGATAAGAACAGATGCTATGAAAAATGAAGATGATCAACTTGACTTTATAGATGCTATACAAAATAAAGTAAAAGTTTATGTCCCTGGTCTTAGTAAAAGAATTAAGAATAAAGAAACTGGTGAATGGGAGTATGAGAAGAAATTTCTCCATGAACTATGGCCTAATAAGTTTAATATAGATAACATTGAAGCTCTATTAGCAGAGGAAACTGGAAAGTTTCAAAGAGAAAAATATGCTACCCTTACATCTTTAATCAACGGTGATAAAAATAGAATCTTAAAGGACTTTGCACTTACTCGTGATACTCAAGCATTTGATACTGCTATTGGGGTCATGGAAAACAACCCAGAATACCTTGGACATCCTGGTATAGACGGGTTGAAAAAGAAAATGAACGAAGCAAAAGAGAAAATTAATTATCCCCGTGATTTATCTGATAAAAAGCTCAATGATTTATTTGAAGAGAATAATGGTAAAGCTATACGTGACACACATCCATTATTACAGAAACTAGATGAAGGTACTATCAAGCAAGGGATTCTTGATGGTAAAATAGATGCAGAACTTTTCCATAAGGAGGATGTAGCTAAAGCAGCACACCTTAAAAATGTAGAAACTTTGAAAGAGGAGTTACTTAAAGGACTTGATCTACATGCTAGTGAAATTGAGTGGGATGAAGATGATAGCCAAGTAGTAAAAGCTATCAACCTATTAGATAGTACGTTATATAATTACACTAAAGACTACCTTTCAAAAGATAAAGGGGCTTCTGTTGGACAAGCTGTTGAGGCTGCAAGAATACAGTTAACTAAAGAAGTAATGTCTCATATAGACCCTAACATACCAAATGTTGATGGTAAAACTACTTGGGAGATAGATGCAAACGGTTTTACTAATAAGGCTTTAAATGAAGTTGTTGCTGCTATGGGACAACCCTATAGAAATGTAAAAATGGAAGTTATTAAAGACGATGCAACTATAAAAAATGTTAAAAGTCTTATGAAAAATAGCTCGCATGTAGATATATTTAGTGATAAATCACAACCACCAGTTGTTAAAGTTGGGGATTTTCAATTAAATTCTGCTGGAGAAGTACCACAACTTTGGAACCAGTTATCAAGGATAGACCCTCTTAGGCGAACTCCTGAGATGCTTTACGATTTACAAGCTGGTAAATTTCCTGAGATACAGAAAGGAAATTGGTCTCCTGAAATACAACAGCAAATGGCAGATTGGGAAGCTTTATACCCAGAAATTAGACGGGCTTTAGTAGATGGTGATTTTAGTGCAGCCAAACGTGCTATGCAATCAATAGGTAAATTAGATATTGATAGCACTATTAGTACATTATTAACTCCAAACGGTGACTTTGCACTAGAGGAGGGTGAGTTTAGTACACTTTTAAACTCTTTAGGTTTGTCTCAAATGACTCTCGAAGAAGCACAGGCCAATCCTGAAATACTTCTAGCTGCTTATAAAAAGAAGATCATTACTGTAACTGAACAGGTACAAGCTGTAACAACAGACCAAAACCAAGCACTTAGGATGATATTTGCTGGTGTTAAGTTTGGTGATATAAATAAATGGAATGAGGGTAAATACGCTGACTATACAATGGCTGCTTTGAATAGTTATTACAGTGGGGATAGGACTGCTTTAGATAAATTAGAGAGGAAATTCAATACTGAAGAGTATGAAAGTGGATCACAGATTGATCTTCAAAGTGGAGAAAACATACAACTCTATGATGATCCTGGTAATGACTTAAATGCTATAGAAGAGCAGATAGCCTTCTTAGATACTAATGAACCACCTAAACTTATTAAAACAGGTACTGTTCCAGCTTCACTAGGTTTACTTGCTGAGACTCAATTTAACCCAGCATATACAGCTTGGGCTAAACAGAAACAGTTATTAAATGATAGAAAAAATTTAATGAGTTTATCTCAAGAAAAGGTTATAAACCCAAACCAAGAAAGTACATTCTTTGCATCTGGTAAACGACTCATAGGAAATACAAGATATACAGAACTTCAAAACTTAGTCATTGAAAAATTCCCTGGTTTGGAAATTCATCCAAAATATGGGACTCTTTACAACCCTTCAGCTAAAGGTAAATATACTAAAACCTTTGATAATGGAAAAGAGATGATGAAAGTCCTTATGCTTAATGAGTTAGGGTTTGAAGGTCAGAGTATGGGTGGTTTAGAAGGTGATACTACAGGAGACTTAGCATTAGATAAATCATTATATACTAAAGGTAGTTCTGCTGCAGGTAAATTACCAGAGTCCGATTTAGTAAAAATTAAAGGTTATGTCTTTGGAAACAGCAGTGCAAATGAACAAGCTGAAGATATTAAAATTAGGAAAGATGTAGCTCCTGATTTAAACAATATGATTGATGATGCCGCTAAAGTAGGTATTTATCTAAACTTTACAGAAGATGATAGTAGGTTTGTTAAAACTGGAGAAGGTTTAAAGACAAGGATTAAATGGAAGAAAGGATCTGGTAGTGGTTATAGAACCAAAGAAGGTTCTGAAAGACTTCTAGCTGAAAAGGGTTCAGATATAGCAGCAAAGCCTGGTTATTCTACACATAATTTAGGTACAGGTGTTGACTTCCAGTTTAGTGCAGATGACGTAGAAGCAGAAAAACAGAGAGAATGGCTTCATAGAGAAGGTTGGAAATATGGATTTGTACCATTTCCAAATGAAAAAGGGGAACCTGATTATAGTTTAACACTTGATGATAATGAAGTTTGGCACTTTGATTGGCGGCCTGAATACAAAAAGAGGACTAACTAATGGATGAAGAGCAATTAACAGAACCTCTCACAGAAGAGGTTGAACAAATAGATCCAGAGCAAGCTTTTGCCAACCGTGAGTTAGGTTTTACCCCTGATTATGAGGCTGTACAAGAGCAAGCTAGAACTGAATTTGAAGAAAACACTGCTTTACAAGAGCAGATGCTAGCAGCTCAAGCTGAAGAAGAAAAGGATCAAGGTTTTTTGCCTGATAATCCTATTGAGTTAGCTAAAGAAACTGGTAAAGCTGTCTACGGTGGTGTTACAGATGCTGTTGAAAGTGTCGGTAGCACTATAGATTTACTAGGAGATACTATTAAAACAGTATCACATAAGATGCAAGGTGTCGAAGCTGATGCTGTCGATAATGTATTTGCTAATGGTTATAGACCAGAGCCTATTAAATACCTAGATATCCCCGAAAGGTTTGAAGTTGAGAATGAATCTGGTTTAGGTAAACTAACTAGAGGATTAGTAGAGTTCGGAGCTTTATTATGGGCTACTCAAGGGGTTGGAGGATCATTTAAGTTTGTTCCTGGTGCAACTAAAGCTATGCCATTCTTAGGTAGAGGAGCTGCAGCTAAGAGATTAGTTGGTGCTAATCTATTAAAAGGTGCTAAAGCTAGTAGGTTTGCACCTCTTAGTGCTTTAGCTAATACAGGTAAAGGTTCAAAGTTTATTAAATTTATACCTAAACGTGGTGGTATATTCTTAGAAGGTTCTGTAGCTGATTTAATATCATCTAGCTCAGACTATGCTAACATGGCTAACCTTGTCTCAGAATATGCTCCTTGGTTCCCATTTGCTGAATGGTTATCAGTTGATCCTGATAAGGATAATCCTTGGACAGCTAGGATGAAAACTGTCTTTGCTGGAGGTGGCTTTAACTTAGCTGCTCATACTCTAATGGGTTTTGCTAGAGGTCGTTATGCTGCATTAAAAGCTAG
>VTLG01006784.1_pt1 | contig 10720 bp, 14 predicted proteins | sample 4694571 | NCBI WGS metagenome assembly VTLG01 (sample SAMN12604809, study PRJNA352737) | marine metagenome | biome: ENVO:00000447; feature: ENVO:00000209|ENVO:00000569|ENVO:01000036; material: ENVO:00002151; isolation source: viral sequences binned using virsorter ... | reverse complement strand
ATCTATAATTATTTTGTTCGGAATCTCCAGTGCCATAAACATAATCTGTTTCTCGGTCTTCTGCTTCTATTCTAGTTTCAAAATCTCCACATCTTGAATTATACTCATTAAGATAATCATTTCTGGGATAAGCAGGTTCCATAAATATTGTCATCAAACATAATAAAATAATTAGTATTGCTGTAAAAGTATAATTCATCCTGGCAGTCTCCATACATAATTACCTATTTAAATCCTTAATATCATACGAATGCTCTCTAACCTGGTCAGCAAGAGTTCTATATAAATTTTCTGCCATCTGCCATGTAGCTTCTGCTGATGACAATCGTGTGTTCATCTTGGTTAATTCTTTTTGAGCAACATCTAAATCTCTTTTAAGATTTACAATTTGTATTTCTGATTCGTTAATGGTTTGTGTAAGATTAAGTACGTATCGAATAGACGTAAAACTTCCTACCACCAAAGAGGCGACAATAGGAATAAAAATAATATTCTTTTTAAATAAATCTGCTATATTCATTTTTTTTCATCCCCTCTATTAAAAGGTATAAATTAAAATATAATTATTTTTTACTTGCGTAAAAGGTAATTATTTTCCTACTTTTTTTATTGCTTTTGTATGCGATTTTTTAAAGGACTGTCCTTTTTTCATCGACTGCACCATTGACTTCATATGTTTTTTAGTATGGTGTTTGGAATGTTTCTTTAATAACTTATTTTGTTTTTTAGTAAGCATTATAATATAATAGCACCTAGTATAAAACCAATAGCTGCGCCAATAATATAATGGTTATAATCTAACCATGCTTTTTGACACAAAATTTTAATATGATCCATGTTTCTCCTATTCAATTTGACCCCAACTTGGGCCTGATTCATAATCGACTTTATTAGGAACCTTAAGTTTAACAGCAGATTCCATAATCTCAATTATTTCTTCAGCTTTTTTTGTAGATTCAACAGAGATGTCAACCTCATCATGAATCTGTATGTGTGGTATTATACCATTTTTATACAAAGCTACCATACTTTTTTTTGTCATATCTGCGGCTGATCCTTGTATTAGTTTGTTTAATGCTTTGTACGTAAATGCCCGTTTTAAAGGCTCATCATACTCTTTTCTAGCCATTTCTAAAGGTAAGGGTTTAAATATCCCAAATTGTGTTGGTTGCCATAAATCAAAATGACATGCACGACCACCTAAAGTTCTGATCTTACCTCTATCATTGGCTTTGCGAGATACATTTTCCATCAGTTGTTTTACAAAAGGTGCTTTAGAATGATATTGTCTGATTAATTTTTCTGCAGACTCTTTCATCAAACCTAACTCTGACATTAATTTATTTTTACCCATACCATACATCAGCCCTAGATTAATAGTCTTGGCCTGCTTACGATGTATGCCTGCCATGTCAGCCACAACTTGGTGGAAATCTGCGTCTCCATCGTTGTAGGCGTTAACAATTTCATCCACTCCCTCTAAATTTTGAAGTTTTGCGTAATGTACTAAAATCCTAGGTTCTTGTTGAGAGTAGTCAAATGATCCCCAAACATGTTTTTCTTCGGGAATAAAAATAGATCTAATCAGTGGTCCTAGTTCTGGATGTCTTGCAGGAATCTGCTGTAAATTTGGATTGCTCATTGAGAATCTTCCTGTCACCGTACCACCCTGGTCAGATCTAATTTGATTTATGTCTGCATGTATTCTTCCATTGTGTGCATGCTTGGTAATTGAATCTATAAAAGTAGTGTGGGCTTTGTTTATTTCTCTTGCATCTGCAATTAGTTTTGGTAATTCGTGAGGATGATTTTGTAAAAAGTTTTTTGTAAAACTAGGTTCTTTACTTTTTTCTGTTCGATCATAAGGAAGTTTTAATTTATCAAATGCTTTTGCAATACTTCTTGCTGCATGTATTTCTACATCAATACCTGTTAAGTCTTTGATTTTGCTCACAATTTTAGACTCTCGTTGCATTAAGTTTTTCTTAATTTCACTAGCTTTTTCAAGATCAACTCTCACTCCTTTAAATCTCATATCAACTAAACATGGAAATAAATCTATTTCTAAATTAAAAACATCCATTAATTCTTGATGATGAAGTTCTACATTTAATCTTTGCCAAAGTTTTAATGTTGCTTCTGCGTCGCGTTCTGCATACTGTCCAACAAAAAGCGCTGGTAATCTCCACATATCTTTTTTAGGATCTAATCCATAATCTTTAGCAGCCTCTTGTAGAATCTTTTCATCTTTACCTAAACCTACATAATATTTTGCTAAAGTATCTAAACGATAAGATAATCTATTTTCATCAATCAAAGATGCTGCAATCATTGTATCTACAATCTTACCTTTAACCGTAAGACCAGCGGATCTTAACCAGCAAATATCATACATTGCGTTGTGAAAAATAAAAGTTGTATCGGTTTGATTAAATAAGTCTTGAAGCCATGATAAGACTAGTCTTTTATCCAGATTACCACCTTGCTCATGGTATATCGGAAAATAGCCGGACCAGCCCTCTACGGCCACCGCAATGCCCGCAATGTGTCCTTTTCCAGTGACATTTCCTGACCCTAATGTAGTTAAATGAGGATCATTTGTTTCTAAATCAATAGCTACTTCTTTAGCGCCTGTTAAATCTTTTAATTCTTCTGGCATTACCCATTCCGTATCCGGAGTGAATAAAGGTATTTGAGTGCTTCTCACTTATAATCCCTTTCAATAATCATCTCAATAAAGTGAATTGCTTTTAACAAGTCTTCTTTTTTTCCTTTAAAAGGATGACGACAGATGTATTTTATAGCGCACCCTTCCGGAAAAAGCAACTTATTCTCCACTACAAATTTACTAGGTTGAATTTTAAATTTTTGATAATGGGATCCTCCAATTTGTTTATCATATGGATTTGATTCTCCTAAAGTTGAAGGTGGTATGTATTTTGCTTGATTTCTTTTTTTCATAATATATAAGCCCGATCAAAATTTTTAGGATCTAATACATGCAATTCACGCTTCGCTCTCGTCGCTCCAGTATAGAATAATCGATGTAATTCATCCGGGTCGTGACTAAACGTTTCTAATGCAGCACCTGTTAGGTCCTGTAATAATAAAACTTTATCGGCCTCTCCTCCTTTCGCTCCGTGTATGGTTGACATTATTATACGAGGATTTTTATTAATCATTTCTCCATTCGCCCTCATGTTACGAATGTAGTTTTCTGTAATAGTGTCTAGTCCTTCAAAAGATTCAAACCAAACTTTATTAGTAGTTAATCCATGTTGCTCTTGACACTCTTTTAGTTTATACTTCGCATCCGAATGTAAAGTTTTACCCTTCTTGAAGCCCTCTAAAACATTCGATCCTAAATATTCATAAATATTTTTAATCTCTAAATGATTTAACAACTCTCCTTTACGCCAGTGTTCCCAATTATTTAAAGCTAATAAAAGTTTTAATGATACAGAATTCATTCCTTTGTATTGATAATACCATCCTTGAATTTCACATAAATCTTTAGCATCCTCTAAAAAATAATTAGCAGAAGATAACACCAACCAGTTACCTTCCGACATATCTACCTGAGTAATGTCAGAGTATCTTTTTAATATACCTTCTTGAGGTCTAGGTTTATAATCTTTAGGAAAACGATTTTGAATTTTACTTATAATTTTTTGTGACAATTCATGAATAGGTCCACCTGGTATGCGATACGATTGATCTAATGTTTTAATATCATCGACTTCTTCTTTTAAAGCTATGAAGTGATCAACATCAGCACCGGCCCATTTAAAAATAGCCTGGTCATCATCACCTGCAATGTAAGTTTTCTTAGCGTTGGTCCAAATCTTTCTCACCATGTCCCATTGTAATAAAGATAAATCTTGCGCTTCATCTATAAATAAAACTTCAAAGCTAGGAGTAATATCTTTGGTAATAAAAGTTTCTATAAGATCATTAAAATCATTTAAATTTTTTTCTTTTTTAAAACGTTTAAGTTCATCAGCTAATAAAAATAAAGTACTTCTTTCTATATCTAAAATATTTTTTCTTGAATCATAGTATTCCAATAGATCCATTCGCTTAACAGCTGCTGTATTTATAATAGTTAAGTATTCATTGTCAGAATTAAAAGTACCATCATCATTAGAAAATTTAGCCGTCTTAATAGGGATGCCACATTTCTGCCCAAATTCCTTATAGTCTTCTGTCTTCATCATTTTTTCTTTGGTCATTCCGACCTGGTGAAATGCATAGGAATGTAAAGTTCTAAAATTAGTTAAATCGTTTTCTATATCTAAACCAAATTTATCCGCAGCCCGAGTAGCAGCTTCAGTTGCAGCTTTTTTAGTAAAAGAAAAATAACCTATTTGTTTAGGTCGGATTCCTTTTTGTATAAATTCGTCCACTAAGTTTAACAACGTTGTTGTTTTTCCTGTTCCTGGTGGACCTAGTATTATTGTTTTCATATTTTTTGAGTTTACGTTCAGCTATAGCTAACTGTATTTGTGTTACTTCTAATTCTTCTTTAAGATATTTAATTTCTTCTCGAAATCTTAAATGCCAATTAATGCCTACTTTCATTAAAAATCATCCTGTTGATATTCAACTTTAGAAATAGCAGCATCTATTTTTTTCATTGTTTTAATTTTAACGACTCTAGGTTGTTGATTTTTTATTCGTAATCTTGTTTCCTCTATAAAAATATCCTCTACATAATCAGCTTCTTTAGTTAATCTTTTAATTAAATTTCCTGTCTTAGTCTTATCCATTTCCCAATTATTCTTTTTTAAGAAGCTATAAAAATCTTCCATTCTAAAATAAGTAAATTCTCTTTTGTCATCGGTGTAAGGAAGTTTATTAAAAATATCATCCATCGTTCTTGCAGCTTGTCTGTTCGTAGTCCAGTCTTGTAAAAGTCCTGTTAATTCATTGGTAGGATTTAAAGATTCTAAAGGTTCTACTTCTTGTAAATTATTCATTAAAGGTTTTAAAAAATGTTCTTTCCAATCCCTAGCTTTAGGAACAGGCACAACTAAATTAGCTTGATCTAAACAGGCTAACGCAAACAAAGGCGGGCTGTACAGTTGTTCTGTTTTTAATTCTATTCTAGTTTTATCTACATTTAAAAACCATTGTGGAGGAGCAGAAGTATATTTAGTTAAACTTCCTAGTAATGGCATTTCTTCTTCGCCATAACCCACACCAAATCTTTTTGTTCTACATAGACCTGCTTGGCATACTGCATTAATAGGTGCATCTTTACATCTATACTTGTCATAACCTTTTCTATTAACTGATTTAATTAATTGTTGAACTTCATTATTACTTAAAGCTGGTTCCATGTATTTGGAATTAGCTTCTACAATTTTATCTTCCCAAGTGTCTGGATGTGATTGTTTATAATAAACTGCAATGTTAAATAATGCGTTATTCCTGGACCCCTCACCAAAACCAATTGATGCCAATTTGTTTAAACAAGGGGGACCATTAGGAAAAGCTTCGTCTATTTTTTTCTCTTGGACTTTAATTTTCTCCATCTCTTCGCTTCGAAGAGAAAACTTATCATAGAGTTGATAAAATTCCTCAAGTGTACAACCGGAGCCATTATCGTTGATAGCATATCGTAGTCCTTTCATTTGATTGTGGTAAGGTAGATTTAAAAAATTACCAGTGTCACCACGTTCCACTAGAATTTCTGTTTGTTTAGGAAAGATTTCTGATCCTTCATATCCTAAAGCTTTAGAAAATTGTTTAAGTTTTGATTGCATCACAGATGCAGGAATATTTTCTTTAGTAAAAAGAAAAACGTGTGCTCCGCCAGATTTAGAACGGCAAACGATTAAGGGGAAGTTAAAAGATCGTATACTTTGAATGAGACTAACGTGATCGAGATCATATTCATCAATATCAATACAACCCCACCTACAATCATTGCTCTGTGTAATAGGGATGATACCCAATGCGGGTCCTTTACCTTCGAGATGATTTTTCCAGAGGTCGTCGGTGACGTTTTTGCGAACAATAAAAGCTTTGCCTTTTTGTTTGCCATTGGTACCACGTTCTCCGGGTTGATATTGTCCATATGCGATTTCTAATCCACTGAAAATTTGTTTGAATTTCTTCATATAATATATTTTTATTTCTTTGTAAAGGGGGATCTCACAATCCCCCTCAAACTAAATTTAGTACGGTGTACTATCTTTAGCTTTCTCTTCTACATCTGCTTTTGTTTGCACGTTTCCTTTAGCGACATTGCCTCTAAAATCTTTTGCATTGCTGTATAAAGATTTATCAGACTGTCCTAATATTCGATCCATCGTTACAACCCAACCATACCAAGAACCTTTATCGTTCTTTTGTAGTGTTGAAGCCAACGTATAGACCACCCCATGCATAGGCGGGATAGCAAATCCACCCTGTCCGTCGGGTATTTGTATGGTTTTCATCATTGAATTCCATTTTTTACTGACGTTCAGCTGCGTAGATTTCATAGTAATCAACGCTGGTGTATACCCACCATTTTTTGTTTCAACCATAACATAGTAAGAAGCTGTTTCTTCTAAGTAGTTACCATTTGGTAATCTAATTTTAGAACCATCTCTCTTACCTGTTGCGATTACTGGACTGTTAGGTAGATGAACTGCCACAGGAGCACCAGGGCCGTCCCCTCTATCCGACCATTCCGGATAATCTTTCTTATAGTAACAAGGAATAACCTTGATACCTTTCTTACCATCGTATAAATCGCTGGTAACAGTATTATAAATCATGCCTGGTTTAGCATCCTCTATATACTTTGCATCACCTTGTGTTACTTGAGGTGATAATTGTCCTAGGATTCTGACAAACGGTAACGCAAGATCTTCTTGCGTCATGTTTTCAAAACCTTTGGACAGATCATTGCCAAATAAAGCAACAGATCCTTGTGTTTTAGCTTTTATTTCATTAGCCATTACATATCCTCCATTATTTTTTCCGGCTTATTTTAGTTTTGTCTTTAATCCAAAGACTAAAGCACTCAGAAGGCATATCCATGCCGGCCTGGACACGCTCCTGATAAAGAGCAGTCAATGTATTCCATGCCACATCAGATTTTTGTTGCGGCTCAAAACCATGTTCTGCTGCAAGGTTGAGCAATTGCTCCGCCTTGTCGTCTTCTCCTTTACCAAAAGTCACAGAAACATTATTTTTAATAATATCTCCTAACCCTTGGTCCCGAAGCCATTGTAGAGCGGCCTCTCTTCTTCCTTCATCTTTAGGAATAGTCGCTCTAAATTCTTTTTTAACTGAAACAGTTGACCCATCTTCCATTTTAATTGAAGTCAAAGCTTGTTCTGCTAATAATTCTGGAATAACTCTTGATCCCACATCATCTGCTTTCAGTTTTAAATCTTTTAAGTTTTCTTCTGCTGCTGCTATTTGATCTTCCAAAGCTTTCAACTTTTGACATTCAGCTGCAATAGTTGTTACTTCAACAGAATCTAAAAGGTCTTTTGAATCTTTCAACATTTCATCTCGAACATTAAAAGAGTTCTTACTACTTTCATTTCTTATAACTATTTTTTCACTACCCTTATCCATCTTCTACCCTTTCATATATATATCAAATTCAAGAGAGTAATATCTTTTTTGATCTCTCTCCCACTTTAAAACGTTGAATTTGCCATTTGTGGCGTCATTAATTGCAATGCAAGAAATACCAATAATAACGGGATCTCCTACAGCTAGCAAATAATCCTGTGGTCTAAAATCTTGTAAGTTTTTTTTCATCTTATGAACATAAGGTGAAGTAGAATAGATAGCTTGTTCAAATTGTGGCAAGCATATTACAAGATAGCCATAATCTGATGCACTTAATATATTAATATTAGGACCAGGTTGTTGGACTACATAGACAAATTTTTCTTTAGGATTATCTTTGTAAAAGATTTTAAATTCCTCTAAAGACTTTGGTTTATACAACTCAAAAATTTTATTTTTCATATTTCTAAATTTATTTCTTGACAGTAAGATAACAATTATTATATAGATGTCAATAGAAATAAAAATTATTATGAATTATAAATTTAAGACAGAACCTTATGCACACCAATTGGTTGCATTAGAAAAATCATGGGATAAAGATGAATATGGTTATTTCATGGAAATGGGTACCGGTAAATCTAAAGTATTAGTAGATAATATGGCTATGCTTTATGATAAAGGTAAAATTAATGGGGCCATTATTATAGCACCAAAAGGTGTATATAGAAACTGGTTATCACAAGAAATTCCACAACATTTACCTGGTCACGTATCTCATAAAACGGTATTATGGACTGCTTTAACATCAAAAACAAAGGATAAAGAGTACCAACAATTATTTAAATCAGACTTTGACCTTCACATCCTTATTATGAATGTTGAGGCTTTAAGTACCAAAAAAGGATTAGACTTTGCAGCTAAGTTTATGCGTTGTCATAAAACTTTATTAGCTATTGATGAATCTACTACTATTAAAAATCAAAATGCAAAACGTACTAAATCCATTTTATTATTAGGTAAGCAGGCAAAATATAGACGTATTCTTACAGGATCTCCTGTTACTAAATCTCCTTTAGATTTATACACTCAATGTGCTTTTTTAAATGAATTTCTTTTAGGTTTTACTTCTTTTTATACATTTAGAAATAGATACGCTAACATGATTGACAGAAATTTTGGAGGTAGAAGAGTTCAGCTTATTGGAAGTTATAAACGTTTAGATGAATTGGCAGAAAATTTAAAAAAGTTTTCTTATCGTGTATTAAAAGAAGATTGTTTAGATTTGCCTCCTAAAGTTTACACACGTAGAGAAGTTGATTTAACACCCGAACAAAATAAAGCTTATGCGACTATGAAATCCGCGGCCCTCGCTCTACTTAAAGGTAAAATGGCTACCGCGCCTCACGTTTTAACGCAAATGATGAGACTTCATCAAATTACTTGTGGTCATTTAAAAAATGATGATGGCACAATTACTAAACTTAAAAATAATAGACTTAAAGAACTTTTAGATTTGTTGGACGAAGTAGAAGGCAAAGTTATTATTTGGGCTAATTATATTTATGATGTGGAACATATTATAAAAGCTATCAAAGAAGAGTATGGAGAAGAATCTATTGTATCTTATTATGGAGCTATCCCGTCAGAACAACGTCAAAAAAATATTGAAAGATTTCAAGATCCTAAATCTAAAGCAAGATTTTTTATAGGTAATCCACAAACTGGTGGTTATGGAATTACTTTAACCGCTGCTCAGACAGTGGTTTATTATTCTAATGGATATGATTTAGAAAAAAGACTACAGTCAGAAGACAGAGCACACAGAATAGGTCAAAAGAAGTCGGTAACATATATAGACTTTATAGCACCTAAAACTGTCGATGAAAAGATAGTAAAAGCGTTACGTAAAAAGATGAATATTGCTAATACGATTATGGATGAAGACTGGAGACAGTGGATTTAAATATCCTGTAATCCGGTTTCTCTATTTAAATACTTATATTCTATTTTAGTAATATTAAAATCATCCATTATTTTTTTACAAATATCAGTATGATTAAAATTTCCACACGAATATACATCAAATTGAATTAAAGCAGGATTAGGCTCATCCCAAACATGCATAACAATATGTGAAGTTTCAATAACAGCAATTCCTGTTATTCCGCGATTACCCTCCATAGAGCAGTATTTGACATAAGGACCCATCATTACTTTCATATTGATAGAATCTATAAATTCTTTTAACCATTCTGTTAGCTGTTCTTCATCCGTTGGAGGTTTTACAGCTTCTGCTCTTATGATTAAATGTTTGTGTACTAATAAGCTATTTAACATAACGGTCCGTGCTCAAACCTAAGATGGGTTTATATTGAGTCTTCCCGTTCTCGTCTTTCATAGCCATTAAATATTCTTTTCTGTTCATATTGATGTCCTTTGTATAACTCACGTGGATCCAGCCTGAATTTGGATTTCCAGGTTTATAATACTCAAGAATCAATTGGTCAAACATTAAATTTTCTTTAATCCAGTCGCTGACTTTATTATTATCAACTCCAAAGATTTCAAAGTCACAAGCCTGGCCTCGGCAGTGCTGGGATTTTCTACTACTCCCGATTTTTTCGCTTAAAATTTCATTACGAAATCCACTGGACACTGTTACAATATCGTCAAAATGATCTCTTATGGGCTGGAGCACACGCTCGCATAATAGCCTTAAATTTTCTGTTTCATCTTCAGAAGGGTTGTTATCGAGACCCATACGTTCCGCGGTCTGCGATTTAGTTAGTTCTGAAAGATAAAAGTTTTTACTAAGCTTCACAAATATACCCTCCTATTGGTTGACCTTTATAATAACTTAACGTCAAGGACTGCATCTCACCTATCTTATAGTTTTTGTTATCTTTATAAGTAACTACTTGATCATACATATCTTGACATGTAAGTCCATTAGGAACTTTAAGTTCTTTTAACTCGTATAAAGTACTTGACAGTACAATAATAATTATCAGTTTCATTTTATTGAATTAAGATATTTCCCACAAAGAGTACTGCCGTTCCCGCAACAGTTAAAAGAACCCAGTAGATCTTATCTACCTTGCCGCCCAATTTCTCGACGTCTTCATGGATATGTTTTAAATCATTCGTTTTGATTTTATTAATATCTTTCTTGATGCCTGTCATGTGACCGTACAGG
>VTLG01003871.1_pt1 | contig 10720 bp, 12 predicted proteins | sample 4694571 | NCBI WGS metagenome assembly VTLG01 (sample SAMN12604809, study PRJNA352737) | marine metagenome | biome: ENVO:00000447; feature: ENVO:00000209|ENVO:00000569|ENVO:01000036; material: ENVO:00002151; isolation source: viral sequences binned using virsorter ... | reverse complement strand
AAAAAACTAAAATGGTTATAGTATCTACACCTTATGGTATGAATCAATTTTATAAACTATGGGTAGACGCAGAAAAGAAAAGAAACGATTACGTACCTATTGAAGTACATTGGTCAGAGGTTCCAGGAAGAGATGAAGAATGGAAAGAGATGACTATAAGAAATACATCACCAGAGCAGTTTCAACAAGAGTTTGAGTGTGAGTTTTTAGGATCAGTAAACACGCTAATATCACCAGCGAAAATTAAAAATACCGTTTACTTGGAACCTATAAACTCAGCAGGTGGTGTTTATCAATATGAAGAACCTATTAAGGGTCGTACTTATGTTATTACGGTTGATGTTGCTAGAGGTGTTGATAAAGATTATTCAGCATTTATAGTATTTGACGTAACAGAAATGCCATTTAAGGTTGTTGCAATTTATAAAAACAATGAGGTTAAACCTTTTGTATTTCCAAACATAATAGGAGAGATTGCTAAAAGATATAATGAGGCGCATATTTTAGTTGAAGTAAACGATATAGGTCAACAAATATCAGAAGCGTTACAATTTGAAATAGAATACCCTAACGTATTAATGTGTACACAAAAAGGTCGTGCTGGGCAAATATTAGGTGCTATGTTTAGTGGTCGTGGTTCGTCTTTAGGTGTTCGTATGACAAAACAAATAAAAAGAATAGGTTGTGCTAATTTAAAGACTTTGGTTGAAGGAGATAAGTTGATAATTAACTCCTTTAAAATCATAGAGGAAATGTCAACTTTTGCTAAAAGAGGTCAATCCTGGCAGGCTGAAGAGGGGGCAAATGATGATTTAATGATGTGCTTAGTTATATTTGGTTGGTTATCTAATCAAGGATATTTCAAAGAATTGACTAATCAAAATGCTAGACAACAGATGTATGCTGAACAGGCAAAATTAATTGAAGAAGATATGGCACCTTTTGGTTTTGTAGATGATGGTATAGGTAATGATCCTATGAATGAAGAAACAATTGATGAATATGGAGATAGATGGATACCTGTGGTGCGTAAAAATCATTAGGTTTTAAGTTATTATAAATATCTGTAAGAATGAAATTTGACTATGGGCGTATGAATAATACGAAATTTGAATAAAATGAGGATAATTAGCTAATTAGAGGAGAAAACTATGGCATTTCAAGTATCACCTGGTGTTCTCGTACAGGAAAGAGATTTAACAAGAATCATTCCTGCAGTATCAACTTCTATCGGCGCCTTTGCTGGACAATTCACGCAAGGACCTTTAGATGAGATAGTTTCTATTTCTAGTGAACAAGAACTTGTAGATACATTTGGTAAACCTGATAGTACAAACTTTGAGTATTTTTTCAGCGCTGCCCATTTTCTACAATATTCAAACGCATTAAGAGTAGTACGAGCTACCCAAACAAGTACACTTAACGCTACTGCTAACGGTAGTGGGTTACTTATAAAGAATAAACAAGACTTTGAAGATAATTACTCTGCTGGACAAGGTTCAGTTGGTACATTTGCTGCTAGATCAGCAGGTGCTTGGGGTAATAATTTAAGAGTTGAAACTTGTCCAAGTGCAAACGCATTTGAACAAACAACGACTACATCTCAACAAGTAGATGGTTCTACTGCTGTTGGAGATACTACTATAACGGTTGATTCAGACGCAACTAACTATTTAAATGTTGGAGATATAATTGAATTTTCAACAACTGGTGGTGGAACAGACTTTACTACTGGTGAAAAATATAGATTAACAAGTGTTGCTTCAACTTCAATAGGTATTGTACAACATCCTAGAGGTGCAGGCGGATTAGTTTCTGCTGTCGCTGATAACGCAAGAATTAAAAGAAAATGGAGATACGCAGATCAAGTTGATGGCGCTCCAGGTACTTCTTCTTTCGTATCAGATAGATCAGGTTCAGGAGACGAAATCCACGTTGTAGTAATTGACGAAGACGGAGGAATTTCTGGAGTTCCTGGTCAAGTTTTAGAAACATATTCTAAACTTTCAAAAGCTTCAGACGCAAAAACACCACAAGGAGATGTTAACTACTATCCAACGGTAATTCAGAATAAATCTAATTACATTTTTTGGATGGATCATAACACTTCTGGAACCAATTGGGGTAATGCAGCTGCAGGAACAACTTATTCTGCTGTTGACGCTCCAACAAGTGAGGCACTATCTGGTGGCGCTAACGGTTCTGCTGTAACTGATGGTCAGTTAAAAACTGCTTACGAGAAGTTTAATGACGCTGACACGGTTGATGTAGGATTAATCATCGCTGGACCTAGTGGTTCATCTACACACGTTGACAACTTAATCACAATCGCAGAAAACAGAAAAGATTGTGTTGTATTTGCTTCACCGCAAAGATCAGATGTTGTTAATATATCAAACTCAAATACACAAACAAGTAATGTGATTGACTTTTTCAATAATGTTAGATCATCTTCTTATGTTGTATTTGATAGTGGATACAAATATTCGTATGACAGATACAATGATGTTTACAGATATTGTCCACTAAACGGAGACATTGCTGGATTGGCTGCTAGAACAGACATATTAGCAGACTCTTGGTATTCACCTGCTGGATTAAATAGAGGTGTTATTAGAGGCGCTGCTAAATTAGCATACAACCCTACAAAAGCACAAAGAGATGAGTTATATCCTAAAAGAGTAAATCCTGTTGCTACTTTTCCTGGTCAAGGAACGGTACTATTTGGTGACAAAACTGGATTAACTTCACCTAGTGCATTTGATAGAATCAATGTTAGAAGATTGTTCATCACTTTAGAGAAGGCAATATCAACTGCTTCTAAATTTCAACTCTTTGAATTTAATGACGAATTTACAAGAGCAAACTTTAGAAACATTGTAGAACCTTTTTTAAGAGAAGTACAAGGTAGAAGAGGTGTTACAGACTTTTTAGTAGTCTGTGATGAAACTAACAATACAGGCGAAGTAATTGATAGAAATGAATTTGTAGCAGAGATTTTCATTAAACCTGCTAGAAGTATCAACTTTATCACATTATCTTTCGTTGCAACCAGAACTGGCGTTTCTTTTGAAGAAGTCGCTGGGTAATTTTAGATAGAGGAGATAAAATAAAATGGCAAACATAAATGACTTCAAAGCTAAACTTGCTGGGGGCGGCGCAAGACCCAATCAGTTTAAGGTAACAATGCCTTTTCCTGGTTACGCACAAGTTGGTGGCGAAATAGAAGACCTAGCGTTTTTATGTACAGCAACATCTATTCCTGCTATGTCAATAGGTAATGTAAACGTACCTTTTAGAGGAAGACAAATCAAAATTGCAGGTGATAGAACATTTGCAGATTGGTCAATCACGGTTCTTAATGATACAGACTTTAAATTAAGAAACGCTTTTGAAAGATGGCAGAATGGTATCAACAATATGACAGACAACGAAGGATTATCAAATCCTGTTGACTATCAAGTTGACGCTTTCATAGATCAGTTGGACAGAAACGGTAATACGTTAAAATCTTATACTTTGCGAGGTGCATATCCTGTTGAAGTAAGTGATATAACTTTGAACTACGGAACAAATGACGAAATAGAAACTTTCGGAGTTACATTCCAGTATCAATATTTTGAAACAAATACGACTACTTAATATCATTATAAGTAGTATATAGGAGATTAAATTATGGCAGAGTTATTTGGATTTAATATTACTAGGGTCAAACCTAAAACAGATCCAAAACAACAATTCAGTCAACCACAAGCGGAAGACGGCACACAAGTCGTTGCCGCTGGTGGTTTTTTTGGCAGTTACCTCGATATGGAAGGTACTGCCAAAACTGAGCAGGACTTAATTAGAAGATATAGAGAAATCGCTTTACATCCAGAATGTGATATGGCGATTGAAGATATTATTAATGAGGCAATTACTTCTAATGAAAATAAGCAGTCTGTTAAAGTTGTTACAGATCAGTTAAAATATTCATCAAAAATTAAACAAACAATAGAAGAAGAATTTTCTGAAGTATTAAGAATGCTTCAGTTTAATACCAGAGGACACGATCTTTTTAGAAGATGGTACGTTGATGGCAGAATTTTCTTTCAAAAGATTATAGACGCAGAAAATCCTAAAAATGGTATTACAGAATTAAAATACCTTGATCCTAGAAAGATTAAGAAGATAAGAGAAGTTAGAAAGAGAAGACCTGAAGGTATGGTTTCTCCAACTAATATTAATATAGCAGACGAAACGGTAGAATACTTTGTATATAATGAAAGAGGTATACAAGGTTCGGCTGCAATACAAGGTATTAAGATTGCACCTGATACAATTGCATATTGTCCATCAGGAGTAATAGATCAAAATAAAAACGGTTTAGTTATGTCTTACTTACATAAGGCAATTAAACCTGTCAATCAGTTAAGAATGATTGAGGATGCTGCTGTTATATACAGAATAGCAAGAGCACCTGAAAGAAGAATATTTAAGATTGATGTAGGTAATTTACCTAAGGTAAAAGCCGAACAATACTTACGAGATGTTATGGCAAGATATAGAAACAAACTTGTTTATGACGCTTCAACAGGTGAAATAAGAGATGACAGAAATTATATGTCAATGCTTGAAGACTTTTGGTTACCAAGTAGAGAAGGTGGTAGAGGTACAGATATTACTACTCTTCCTGGTGGTGCTAATCTAGGTGAAATAGCAGACATAGAATACTTTAGAGCAAAACTTTATAGATCATTAAACGTACCTGTAAGTAGATTAGAGGCAAGTCAAGGTTTCAATCTAGGTAGATCATCTGAAATAACTAGAGATGAACTTAAATTTACTAAATTTGTAGGTAGATTGAGAAAGAAATTTACAGAATTATTTAATGATTTGTTAAGAACACAATTAATAATAAAAGGAATTATAGCAGAAACAGAATGGCCTGCTATTAGAGACCAAATATTTTATGACTTCTTACAAGATGGACATTTTGCAGAATTAAAAAATTCTGAAATGATGAGAGAAAGATTAAATTTAGCAAGAGAAGTTAGAGATTATATTGGTAAATATTATTCTGTTAATTATGTAAGAAGAAATATATTAAGACAAACAGAAACAGAAATCAAACAAATGGATGCTGAAATCAAAAAAGAAATTGATGACGGTATTATTTCATCACCAGAAACACAAGTATCAGGTGATGATATTTTATAGGAGTAAAAAATGAGTGAAGAAGTAAAAAGTTTTATAGACAAGTTGGCACAAAACGATATGGTTGGTGCTGGGGATGCTTTTAAAGACGCATTGAGAGGTAAAGTAGGTGACGCATTAGATAATAGACGACAAGAAGTTGCTGGTAATATGTTTAAGGCAGAACCTCATAGTGATCCTAAACCAGAAATTTCAGGTACAGGTACTTTTACAAAAGATGGACAAGTTGAACCTACAGGTGCAGAAGCACAAGCAGAAACACAACCAGAAACACCAGAGGTATCGGATGCAGAAAGTCAGCCAGCTAGTGCAGAACCAACAGACGTTTAATAGTAACGCATTTAAAAATTTATCACCTTTAATGAAAGAGGCGGTAAATGATGTTTTTAAATTAGTTAAAAACGAGGGCAACTTAATTTTTAATTTTGAAAGTGCAGTTGATAAAGTTGCAGATCATCATAATGTTAATAAAGATGATTTAGAAGAATACTTTGATTTAGAAGTAGATGAACAATTAGGAAAATAAAATGGCGTATGTAGATGTACCAGGATCAAATAGTATTTGGCAGTATGATAATGCTGCTACTATTTCTAATACTTACAAAGACTCAGCAGATGGTAGCAATGTTGCTATCTCTAGTGGTGTTAGAACTTTTACTAAACCAGGTGGTGGTACGACTCAAGTTTATATAAGATGTAGAAAGAAAGGCACAACGGTAGAACGAGGCGAACTTTCTAAAACTTATTATGACGCACAATAGGAATTAAAATGGCAGACATAGTTACAACACAAGTATTATCAGACACTTCAGGTGTTAAGTATGTAGCAAAACTAACTAATCTATCTGATGGTTCTGGCGAATCTTTAGTTACTAAAGTTGACGCTTCAGGCACAACTTTTATGAGTGAAGATGGTAACAGAAAAATTGCAAAGATATGGTATTCAGTTAACACTACTAACCCTAAAGCGTGTGTAGAGTTATTATGGGCAGGTGCTTCAAATGCTACTGCTGTATTATTAGGTGGTCAAGGTTATTGGGATTTACGTACAGCTGGTAATGAGATTACTAATAATGCAACAACACCTACAGGTGATGTTTTACTATCTACTAGAGATTTTGTGGTAGGGGATAATTACACAATTTTAGTAGAGTTTAGATAAAAAATAGTATAAATAGTACAAGAGAGAGAAAAATGAAGTTAATATCCGAAGAAATTTCAAACGCAGAATACCTAGTTGAAGAAACTAACGGTAAAAAAGATTACAAAATTAGAGGTGTCTTTTTACAATCCGATCTTAAAAATAGAAATGGGCGTGTCTATCCAACAGACATATTGAATAAGGAAGTAAAAAGATATAACGCAGAATTTATCAATAAGAAAAGAGCATTTGGTGAGTTAGGACATCCTGACGGACCAACGGTTAACTTGGAAAGAGTTTCACATATGATTACAAAACTCTATCCAGAAGGTAAAAACTTTATTGGTGAAGCAAAAATAATGAATACACCATATGGTAAGATTGTAAAAGGTCTTATTGACGAAGGTGCTCAATTAGGAGTATCTAGTAGAGGTATGGGTTCATTAGAAACAAGAGGTGGTGCAAACTACGTAAAAGATGACTTTTATTTGGCAACCGCTGCTGACATTGTAGCAGATCCGTCTGCTCCAGACGCTTTCGTAGAAGGTATTATGGAGAATAAAGAGTGGATATGGGACAATGGCGTACTCGTTGAAAAGAATATAGATGCTTGGAAACGAGAAATAGAAAGTGCAAAAAGAAACGCTTTAGCAGAAGCTAAGGTCAAAGTCTTTGCAAACTTTCTTAAAAATCTCTAGTTTTATAAATATCAGTATTAAGACAATTTAAAACTAGTTTTAAACATTAAGAGGAGATTTCAATGGCCGAAACAGAAAAAACACTTGTTGAAGCAGGAAAAGAAGTGATGGAAGCAACAGCTCCAGACGCTCCAAAAAAGAACGCTGTAGCGGCTGAGCCTTCGCATATTGCTAAAATGGCAGACCACGAAGATTTAGGCGCAGCTGTAGTAAAACCTACTGACAGCAATCCTGACGCAACAAAGAAAGTTAAAGAAGTTTCTGGTGACCCTCAACAAAAATCTGAAGGATCGCCTGATCCAATGCCAAAAATGGATTCAAAACATCCAGGTAAAGCAATGGAATCAAAAGAAACTAAAGATTCGGAAGATAAAGAAATCAAAGAAGGCGAAATGCCTGCTGGTCTGAAAAAATACCTTGACAAAAAAGACGACAAAAAAGAGTCTATGGATGACAAGGAAAAGAAAAAAGAAGAAGGTTACGGTATGAAAATGGCTTCAAAACATATGAAGAAAGAAGATACCGACGCTGAGAAAAAAGACGAGAAGGCTGAAGAAAAAGAAGATAAAAAAGAGATAGACGTAAAAGAACACGTTGATGCTCTTGTCGCTGGAGAAGATTCATTATCGGAAGAATTTAAAACAAAGGCTGCAACCGTATTTGAAGCTGCAATCAAATCAAAAGTTAAAGAGATTGCTGAAGAAATGCAGGCAGACTATGACAAAAAATTAACCGAAGAAACTTCTAAATCTAAAGATGAGTTAGTAGAAAAAGTTGACTCTTACCTTGCTTACGTAGTGGAAGAGTGGATGAAAGAAAACGAACTTGCTTTAGAAAGAGGAATCAAAGGCGAAATCGCTGAGGACTTTATAGGTGGTTTGAAAAAACTATTTGAAGATCACTATATAGATGTTCCAGACGAAAAATACAATGTATTAGAAGATCAATCTTCAAAAATTGAGGAGTTAGAAAAGAAACTTAACGAATCAATTGAAAAGAATGTTGAATTAACTAAAGAGAACGGAAATTTCAAAAGACAAGACATCATTGATGAGGCGTCTAAAGATTTAGCTGAAACTCAAAAAGAAAAATTCAATAAACTTGCAGAAGAAATTGACTATAAAAACGAAGAAGATTTTAAAACTAAAGTTGCTACCGTTAAGGAAAGTTACTTTGGTAAAAAAGAATCGACTAGTGAGATAGATGATGTGGCGGCAGAGTCAAGTCAGGAAAATCCTGATTTAACTAACGCAATGGCTGCTTATAGTGCCGCTATAAGTAAAACAAAAGACATTAAATTGTCTAATTAAATATAGTAAATAGGGAGAAGATATGTACTTATCTGAACAATACGAAAAAAAATGGCAGCCTGTCCTAGAACACCCTGACTTACCAAAAGTTAAGGATTCTTACAGACGTGCCGTTACAGCTACTATCTTGGAAAACCAAGAAAGAGCTATGAAAGAGGACGCAGCTTTTTTATCAGAAGCAAGTCCTACAAACTCTACTGGTTCTGCTATTGCTAATTGGGATCCAATATTGATCTCTTTAGTAAGAAGAGCAATGCCAAACCTTATTGCTTATGATATTGCTGGTGTTCAGCCAATGACTGGACCAACTGGTTTAATATTTGCAATGAGAAGTAGATACACTTCACAAACAGGAAGTGAAGCTTTATTTGATGAAGCTGACACAGATTTCTCTAGTAGAAATGCTGCTGGTGACTCAAGTGCAGGTGCTGATGGAACATCAACAACTGAACATAGAGGAACTAACCCAGGTATCCTGAATGATGGTGGTGCTCAAGGCGAAAACTACAGCAGAGGTCAAGGTATGACTACTGCTTCAGCTGAAGCACTAGGTGATTCTACTAACAATGCTTTCGCTGAAATGGCTTTCTCAATTGAGAAGTCAACGGTGACTGCTAGAAGTAGAGCACTAAAAGCAGAATACACTATGGAACTTGCACAAGACTTGAAAGCAATCCACGGTTTAGACGCAGAAACAGAATTAGCAAATATTCTATCTGCTGAAATTCTTGCTGAAATCAATAGAGAAGTTGTAAGAACAATTTACATCAATGCAGAAAAAGGTGCCGCTGTTAACACAACTACAGCTGGTGTTTTTGATTTAGACACAGACTCAAACGGAAGATGGTCAGTTGAGAGATTCAAAGGATTAATGTTCCAATTAGAGAGAGATGCTAATAGAATTGCACAAAGAACAAGAAGAGGAAAAGGTAATATGATTATCTGTTCTGCTGACGTTGCTAGTGCGCTTCAAATGGCTGGTGTTTTAGATTACACTCCTGCATTAAACAACAACCTTTCAGTTGATGATACTGGTAATACTTTTGCTGGTACATTAAACGGAAGATACAAAGTGTATGTTGACCCATACTCAGCGAACTCAGCTGCGAAACAATACTACGTAGTTGGTTACAAAGGTACTTCACCTTATGACGCTGGTATATTCTACTGCCCATATGTACCACTACAAATGGTAAGAGCAGTTGGACAAGACACTTTCCAACCAAAAATCGGTTTCAAAACTAGATATGGTCTAGTTGCAAACCCATTTGCTGAAACAGGTGCTGTTTCTGGTGCTGCTACTGCTGTGAACCACGCTGGTTCTGCTGATAGTAACAGATACTACCAAAGAGTACAAGTTACAAACATAATGTAATATTGGTTGATCGTTGTTTACGATCTTATAAAGGGGCGGCCTCAAAACCGCCCCTTTTTTTTGGCATAAATAAAAATATGAAATATCTAATAATAATATTATCACTTTTTCTTGTATCTTGTTCATACAAAGCAGACCTTGATGTATGGGATAAATTTTGGGATAGAATAGATAACTTTAAAGATAAAGATAAAGTATCAGAAACCGATCAAAAATTAATACAGGAAGCCACAGAAAAAGAGTGGCAAGAAGTAGATAAAGAAACAGATAAATAGTAGTATGACTACTACAAACAAATACAGCAGACAGCCTACTAAACAAGATTACGCTGATCCTACAAAGTTTAAATTTAGTATTTTAAAATTACCTAAAGTAGAATACTTTTGTACAGCAATTAATCTGCCAGGTGTTTCTTTAGCAGATAACTATTCTCAACCTACACCATTTAGAGATATACCTTTACCTGGTGAAAAATTATCATATGATAGATTAAGTATGACATTTCTTGTTGACGAAAATTTAGAAAACTACCAAGAGATACACGGTTGGTTAAGAGGTTTAGGTTTTCCAGGCGGTTATGATGAGTTTAAAAATCTACTTGACGCAGGATCAGATAGATATCCTACATCAAAAAATAGTAGATTAGGTGACGCAGGTAGAACAAAGTTTGCCGCCCCTAGTACAGGTGGTTTGTTTTCAGACGCAACACTAAATATATTGACGAGTAAGAATAATCCTGTTACTGAAGTTAGATTTAGAGATGTATTTCCTATATCACTATCAGGTTTACAATACTCACAACAAAATAACGATACAGATTATCTACAAGCAACGGTAACATTTGATTATAAGATGTATGATTTTGCCTCAAAGAGTGCTAGTAGAACTACAATTACAACCTCATAAACCTTGACTTTTTAGTCGGTTTATGTTATATTGAATATATTATGGATTTAGAACAATTACAAGAAATAGCAGATAAAGATTTAAAAATTAATGA
>VTLG01001560.1_pt1 | contig 10720 bp, 10 predicted proteins | sample 4694571 | NCBI WGS metagenome assembly VTLG01 (sample SAMN12604809, study PRJNA352737) | marine metagenome | biome: ENVO:00000447; feature: ENVO:00000209|ENVO:00000569|ENVO:01000036; material: ENVO:00002151; isolation source: viral sequences binned using virsorter ... | reverse complement strand
ATGCAATAAATTTTTAGCTGCTACAGCCCGTCCAAAACTTAGATTTCCCGATCCATCAGTCTTTATGACTTGCTCACTACTGCCATCAGCTATTGGTAACTTAAGCTCTATGTTTGCATTGCTTGTAGTAGATGTGGGAGCTACTATGCTCACTGAACCACCACCTGATGCTGCGTTTAGTTTGATCTTTGCTGTCATAGTTAACTAGGCTTTGGATACTTGTCTTTGATTGCCTTGATACCAGTTTTCCAACCAGCCACACCACTATGATAAATGGTATCTAGCTGTTCTTCAATAGGTGGATACTCCGCTCTACGTTGTGACTTATAACTATCATTTTCTAAATCCCATGCAGCCTGTAGTGCAGCAAGCCCTGATGTACAATCTGACTCAGTAGGTTTAGAGCCACCATCATGCACGATTAAATTTGCATATATTTTATTTTTAGAATCAGACCACCCAAACCATTGTCCTGTTCTAAATCTTATAAGATAATCTTCAATGTGATCTGGCCTTCCTGTTAAAATATCCATTTAAGTATCTCCTAATCTCATAAAATATGCGGCTGTACCTTGCCTTTCACTGTGACCATATACAAGAGAGTTAGCACCACTAGCATAAACACCAAATTTAACTTTATGTGTAGATGTATCTTCAACATCAAAATTAAACTCACTGTAAGTAAATGCGTAGGCGTTTGCACTTGGGTTTCTGGTTAATGAAATAGAAGCGTCATTGTATGAACTATTATTTGTAGTTACATAAATATAAGCATTATTACTAGCAGCAGCAGAAGTATTAGTATGGTTTGCTTTAAATGCAATACGATATACACCTGTCTCAGGAAAAGTAAATACACCGCTTGATTCAGTCATAGCAGATCCAATAAAACCTGGATTATCAGCATCGGCTCTTTCCCAATTTGTAGTAATATATGTTACAGCATTTCCATATGAAAAAGATGATGTAATTCTCCACTGATCTGCCATTGTTATCCCAGCAGTTATTCCAGTTACACCGCTATTTGTAATCGCCATTCTTTCAACACCGCCAGTTGCGAACTTTATAGTGTCAGCAGCAGGGAATGTTATACCAGTATTACTATCCGTTCCAGTTACAGCAGGGGCAGATACGCTTCCATCAACTCCAGAAATACCAGTTGTTCCGTTAATGTTTAAAGGCATAATTAAAGAATAACAAGGATTGCACCAGATGGCACTGTTATAGTGACACCTGAATTGATTGTAGGAGATACGGTATGGGCGTGTTTATTTGCCGTTAATGTGTAATTGGTCGTTACATTTTGGTCTGTCTCAACAAAAACCTCATCAGTACCGCCACCAGTAGCACCAGCACCTCCACCAATTTCACCCCAACCTGTGTTTTTGTACCCCTCAAAGACGTTGAGGGTACTGTTATAGCGGAACATACCCACTGCTGGGCTACCGTCCCTCTGAGCCGTTGTTCCTACAGGTAAATTTAAAGAGTTTGTATAGTTATGAGTTACCTTTCCTGTAAAAGTTCCACCAGCAACAGGCATCAAACCTAAATTTGCTTGAGTTACATTTCCGATTTCAATATATCCGTTATTTGATGCGTTTCTTAATTTAAGAAGATTAGAGGTTGTATTGACTGATAATTGAAAAGCTACTTGTGTACCACTAGGGTCTGCTGATCCACTATTTAAACTTTGTATAGCGGCAAAGACATTATTAAGATCAGCCCTGACAGCAGAACCAGTACCATTAGCAATCGTATAATCTGCGACTTGTGCCATTTAAAAAATCATCTTGTGCCTATTCTACCCCCCTTTGGCAAAACCGACAGCTTGATATGTAAAATTCCTATTTACTGTACTTGATCCGTTTTTAAAAGTGATTCTAAATCCAGTGCCTGTTATATTTGTTAATTCAAAAAAATCACCGCTTTGCATATTTTGACTTGTAATTCCAATACTAGGCAGTCTGCTGTTTGCTCCACCTAAAGCCGAAGTCCCAACAAAAAATGGTGATTGAAATGTGACATCAGTTGCACCGCTTGATGTTATAACTGCTGGACTTTGTTCTGTTCTTCTACTGAATGACGCTGTGTATCCAAGCTCTGTAACTTTGATATTTGTTGATGTGTCTTTTGTCTCCATATTGCATTTAAATTTAAATCCTCTTCCTTTATAAACTCCATTTGTAAAGCTTTGAAAAGCTGTAAATGTAGGACTGCCAGAGCTAGGATTGTCTTGTGTGACGGCAACTAATACATCTGATGAAACATCTGCAATATCAATCCCATCAAAATCTGTTCTTGCGTCTAAATCAGCAATAGCATCAAAATCATCATTAGGTAAAAAACCGATTGATTTTAAATGACGTTTAAAATCAACTGTAAATACTGCCCCAAGATCAATGACATCATTAAATTCATAACTACCAGTAAGTGATAAGCCACCAGCCGCATCTAGTGAACTGACCGCATCAAAATCTGGTATTGCATCAAATAAACCAACACCCAATAATTTAATAAAAGTACCTGTATCATCTAAAGCAACATTTGTTTTTGCGCCTTGAAATTTTGGATTATCTTGATCCTCTCGTCTTGTAAGTGCAACAAAACTAGGTTGCTCTGTTGGTAGGTCAATAATAACAGAACCTTCACCAGCACTAAGGTTTCCAGTATCATCTTCAAATTTTAAAATATATTCTCCCTCAAGTCTGGGAACCACCACAGACGTTGAGTTTCCAGCAATTTTGTCTAATTCCTGTGCTGTAAAAAATGTACCATTTCCATCTGTTAAAACATCATGCCTGATAATAACGAATCCACCATGTAAAACATCAAGAGCCGTTGATTGGTCAAATCTTAGTCTTACATTGCGATCATCAACAGGTTCAATAGTTACATTTGTTGGATTGTCAGGCAGTGCAGTTTTTCCTAAAGCATTTAATGTAAGCTCTGAAGGAGTAGCACTTGGTTTGTCAATAGCATTAAAACTAAATACTCTTACTTCATAAGTTCCTTGCTGACTGTTTTCTATATCAAAAGTATTACTGATAACATCTTGAGATATGAAGTTACCATTATTAAATCTGTATTGAACTTGATATTTGTTTACACCTAAAACAGGCTGCCAATTAAGAAATATTTTACTTACAGCTTTTCCATCAATAACAACTATTTTTTCCTCACCTGATAAGTTACTTGGAGAATCTTTTAATGCTGTTAATACAGTTGTTGTTCGTGTTGGTAGTGCAGTTCCATCTTCAACAAAAGCATATTTAGCTGGATCATGTGCCAGTGCTGTAACGTCAAAAGTTAGATCAGCATTTTCTTTTACAGTTATCACACGCCATGTAGTTGTTTGTAAAGTGTCGTTTTGAATTATAAAAACAGAGTTTGGATTAGGTGTTGCACTAAAAGCACTACCGACATTTATTGTTGTTCCTGAGATATTGGTAACTGTTTTAGTTTCAATGGTTCCATCTGGCAAAATTACAGATAAAGTTGCGTTATTGGTTGAATCTAAATCAGTATTTGTGGAATCATCTACAACAATAGAAGTAGTCGTTGCGGATTTTATCTTACCACCTCTTCTAAGTCCAGCTTTAACAGGATCACTAATCGAAATTATTTGACCGCACCTAACTAAAGTTCCAGACTCGGCAGTAATTTTAAATTGACAAGATTCTCCAGATTTTTGCTCATTATATAAAAACCACTTACCCATTCTTGCGGCTTGCCCTCTACTGGTACAACCAAAACTCCGAATTGTTTTTACGACTGTTCCATATTTTGCGATAGCTGCTGTATCTTCTACAGTTTCATAGTCTATCTCTCTTGTATCTAAATCAAAATATCCAACATTAATAACTGTATGTCTTGTTTTTAGAGAAGAACCACTATATGAGAATCCTTCCTCTGTTACGTTTGCAAGAGTAAATTGATAAACAGGATCAGAGGGGCGATCACCAGATATAGAAATACTACCAGCCGCATAAAATGGCATTACTCGCATTGTTGAACAAATTTCGTTTATTAAATTAAATGCCTCTCTTTGTTGAGTAATATTTACATTTATTGAAAATCTGGCCTCTTGTCCTCCCTCCCCATCATCTACTAATTCATTGTTATAAACAGATTGATTATAAAATGTATATTGATCTAAGGAACTCTCTGCAACTGATAAACCATATCTTGTATTTGTAAGAATATCCCAAAGAACCCAAGCTGGGTCTGAGTGCCATTCTTTATCAGTTTTAAATGTTCCATTAAAAGTACCAGCATAAGTTATACGACCAGTTTGTATATCAACTGTTGCATTATGTGGAATCTTTGTCTTGATTCCTCTAAGCCTAAATGACCTTTTTGGGATTCTTGGGAAGGATTCTGCACTGAATCGTAAAGCTAAATGTGCGGTATCTGGATAGGCATTTTTTTTAAATATTATTTCTGTCATACTTGACCAGCTAAACTCTGTAAATTCTGGACTGACAGTATCTTCGTTTGATCTTGTAACTCTTATATTTATTGGAAAACTGGCATTTGAAGGTATATTGACTAAATAATCTCTAAAATATGCGTTTGTTGATCTTCCTCTAATAGTGTCATTTATTGGCGTTGTTGTCGTTCCATTATTTTGTATTATCTGAACCAAAACTTTTGCAGTAGCACCAGTTATTTCCCCATTGTCTTGAACTTTTTGAATACTAGGAAAAGAAATAGTTACTCTTACAGCATCAACTGAGGTGTTTGATACTGCTCTTGTAATAGGATTTCCGAAGGTAACAGGAACTCCAACAGAACTCTCTGTTTCTATATTTGATATACCGCCAATAAAAGTTTGATTTGCAGTACCAAATCTAGGTTCAAAGCCAACATCTTGAAAATTGAAATTTCCTTGTGTTGGTGATGTATTACTGGCAGAGGTTTGTAAAAGTTGTGTTCCATTCAAAAATATATCCTTTTGAAAAGCATTGTTATATGCAGTTGTTCCTTTTGTTAGACCAGCTTTTGATGCTGTTGCTGATCCTTCAATTTCTCCTTCTCCAACTACTTCAACAAGAGTGTTGAATTGCTGTGAAGAAAGTGTGTCTTTTGGTAGTGATGGGCCTGTTAAAACTGTATTTTGCGAAAATTCTTGGATTCCAGCCATAATTAATTACCCCCTTACCTGAACAGTGTCAATTCCATTTGAAACTGTCACTGATCCAACTATAGTCTCTCCATAAATCAAATTAATCGGAACACCACTTTTGCTAATATTTGTTATTCCACTGAATGAATAGTTTGAGGCAAGGGAAGATGGGTCTGTTGCGTCCATTCCTGAAGGAGTCAAACTAGGTGGTTGTGGAGCAAGCATAGAAGTCACACCTTCAACAATCAATGAAGTACCAACAGCCGTAACAATAGAACCTATAATTCCAGTTCCAACTATTCCTGATATAACACTAGAAACACCTCCACTGATAATCGGAGCTAGAAAAGGTAAAGCGAAAGAAATTGAGCCAGTAGCGACAGGAATTATTCTTATCTCTTTTTCACCAGACATGAATATTTTTTCTTCAGTTACTAATTTATCTCCTGTCCAAACTCGATAATTATTATTAAGTAAATGCTTTTCTAATTCAGGGAAGTTGTTGTATAGAAAACTAAAAGCTTGGCCAACATTATTTAAATCAGCCTCAAAAGTAGACTGACCTAAAATTTGTCTTAATTTTCCATAGACTTTAATTTTTCTCAACATAGCGATACTTTTTATGAATTGATTTTTGCATTTGAGAATCAAGTAAGTCTCTTGAACTTAGTCTACCCACTTGATGATGTAAAACCATCTGTTCTCCAACATAAACACCAACATGAGAACCACCTTTGTTAAGCATTTTCATTAATAATACATCATTTTTTTGTATATCATCTGTCACCTCTTCAAAACCACTTTTGGGCAAAACATCTTCCAATAAACCATTTGTAAACATTTCTCTTGGGTCTTTTGGTCTTGGCCAATCTTTAACCTCTAGATTTATAGATTTGAAATAATCCACCAATAGCGTGTAACAATCTGCGGCTCCCCATATCCATTGTCTACCAATTAAAAAAGGTTGCTTATATCCAGATGGCTTGAAACTATACCAATCATCAAGCTCTGGGCTGTATATATGCCACTCCAGCCCTAAATACTCACAGGCAGCTTTATCATTATCAGAAGGGAATATAGACCCTTTTGGGTGAGAATGTATAAGTCCTATAAGCTCTCCACTATCTTCTGCATTAGCCCAATCATCAGGGTCAATAATAAAATAAGATATTTGGTCATTTGCTAAATTTTTACAAGGAAAATAAACTTCTTTACCTTTTACAATCGCTAACAAACCACAGGACTCTTTAGGTAAGCATTCCTTTGCGTGTTGAGCAGCCTTTTCTTTCCAAGTCATGCGTCAATAAATGTACCAACTCCATCAAAATCTTTTCTAGTAATTTGTCTTTTTGGTACACGAACATTTGCAAGGTCAAGAGCAGAAACCAATTCATACTGTACAACTTCTCTATTTTCCACTATTTTTCTATCAAGAAAAAATATTTCATCAGGAAACTTGTTTGAGCTAGGAGTTCCAAAAGGATTAGTTTGAGTGGTGGTCGAAGTTGTGGTTGTTCCTGTCGTGGTGTTTGGATTATTCATTGTGATTGTATTACCCATAGCATTTCCATGAACTGTGCAGTAATATCTCAAATCGCTAGGAGCATCAGGATAGGCTGGTTCATAAGTAACAGTTGCATCTGTTCCAAGAGTTCCAGCATTAGTTGTTGTCTGCTGTCCATCAGCATCTGATTTTATTCTTAAAGGGTGTCCAACATTAGAATTATCAGATTGATTAAAGATATATGTTGAACCTCTTTTCATTGTTAAAACAGGTTTCGCTACACCATTTATTAGAAATATATTGTTGCTATAAGAATCTTGTGCAACTGTGACAGTAAATGTGACAGTTTCAGCGTCTGCTGGGTCAGCTATCGTTGTTGTGGTTGTAGAGGTCGTTGTAACAGGTGCAAAGTTAACAGCATCAAGGTTATCTGCTGTTGTTCTAATTCTGGTAAGTTTTGCTCCATTTAAATCGTTTGCTGGTGTAAAAGCATTTACAGATGCAATTAAAGTCGTAAGAGTAGATAAAACATTACTTACAGTTAAAGTTGGTCTTGGGATTTGTCCTTTTCCTGTAAACTCAAAACCCTCTGCCTCAACTGGAAACCTTGCATAATTATTACCCTGCCAGATAATCTCTCCATTACCATTTTGATTTGATCCGCTATGCCATCTGTAAAGCTGATCTGATCCATGTATTGAGGCGATAAGTTGTAATTCAAACAACTCAATAATTGCTGAAGGATTTATTTTTTGAAGTTCACTGGTTGGTATTGCCATTAGGGTTCTGCAACCTCCTCAAACGTAAGGTTCATATTTACTCTGTTTAGATATGGAATAGACCTTGAACGACTTGTGCATTTGAATTTCCTAGCACTTGATTCACCTGTCATTGTGTAATCAAAAGAAGCTTGGTCATCAAATCTACTATTTAAGAAAGTGTCTATTGTGTCAGCATCTGTTTCCGATATATCAAAACTTAAATTAACAATATGCAGTCTTTTATTCGCTGGCAAACCAAAAACAGTCCTGAACTCATATCCATCACCCATTTTTGTAGTGATGCTTTTTTGTTCTACTGTTTGAGTAGTGCCATAGACGGGAGTTATAGAGGGAAATGTTGCCATTATGCTAATAGACCTCCTGCACGTTTTTCTTTAATAAGTTGCGCTTGTACCGCCTGACCAATCACTTGACCTAGTTGTTGGGCATCAGTTGTAGACCCTTGAACTGCACTACCGCTTGCATCTACATTAACTGTAACCATATTTGTTGTACCTCCACCACCGCCTATTGCATTATTTGGAATTATATTGCCACCTTTAGAACCCATTTGCAAAATTTCTGGTCCACGTTCACCAACAACAAAAGCACCACCAGCAGATACAGGTCCACCTCTTGCTCTTCCGAATAAACCAGATAAAAAACCACCTCCAAAACCTTTACCACCACTAATTGCGTTTCCTATACCACTTATTGCTTTATCTAATGCAATATCAAGTAATTTATTTTTTAGATTGTTTAGAACATTTCCAAGCGCCTGTCCAAAACTTTGACTTCCAGTTATTGCCTCTCTTAAATTGCCAACTAAATCATCTCTTACACTTGCACCTATTTCTTTGAATTTATCTTTAAGTGTTTCTGCTGCTTTTCCATTTTCTTCGATTGCATCTTTTTGATCCTCTAAAGCTTTATTGGCAGTTAAAATATTTGTAATTTGTTCTCTGTTTTTTTCACCATGTATTGCTACAGCATCATTTATTGCGTGTTGAAGTTCTACTTGTTTTCTATTACCATCAATACTAGCTTGTATTAATTCTTTTTCTCTTTCCTGTTTTTTTAGAAAATCTTTAAATTTTTTACTTTTTTCTTCATCTACTTTTACTTCTGTTTTTTTAAGCTCCACAATTTTGTTGGCTGATTGTTCGATTAATTTATCGGATTCAATAGTTTTCAATCTGCCTTCTAATAACCTTAACTCCGCTTTTTCTTCTTCTAATTTTGTAAATAAACGACTTTTTCCTCTTTTGCCAGATTTTTCTAATTGTTCTTCAACTTTTTTAACAGCTTCCGCTTGTCTTTCGATTGCTGCAGAAACTTCATCTTCTGCACCTGCATTAACTAAATCATTAAATTTCTTTTTTTCTCCATTTAATTTAAAAAATGCTGTAGTTAAAAGGCCAACACCTGTAGCTATGGCAACAAATGGAATTGCATTAAGTGCAATAGTTGCAACACCGCCAGCAGCAGCAACTTTCATTAAACCAGCACTCACAAGAGGTAATGCCACAGCAATACCTTTTGCTGCAACAGCAACAGCTGTAAATACAGCAGCAGTTTTTCCAAGTGGCGATTTAAAGAGATCATCAGCAGCTTTTATTAAAGCAGTTAAACCTTGGGTAGCGGCAATCAAAGCAGGTTCTAATGCTTTTCCTAATGTCTCTGAAAAATCCCTAAATGATTCACCTAATGAGTCAATTTCACCAGCAAACCCCTCTGAAGCAGCTTGTGCTAAACCTATATAGCTTTCCTCAACAATACTCAAAATCATTGCATGGGCTTCAGCGGTTTTATTTGTTTTCATCAACTCTTTAATAACTTCTGTTTGTTGCTTGGTAAAAGCAATACCAGAACGATTTAAGGCTGATAAGTTTCTTTCAGGGTCTTGTAATGCTTTGGCTAATTGCATAAATGATGTACTTACATCAACTTGGTTTACCTGTGCAACATCTGCAGCAGCTTGTGCAACTCGTTCGTATGCATCAACACCAATATTTCTAAAACTTGTTAATAAGTTAAAACCTCTTGTAAATTCTTCTTGGTTAAATAAAGTTTGATTTCCTAATCTGTCTGCCGCTTCTTGTAATTCATTTAAAGCAAGTGTACCAGCACCTAAGTTTTCTAAACCTTGTCTTAAAATTGTTATATCTCTTTCTCTTGCAGAAAAAGTTGATATTGCATTACTAACAGTTGCAACAGCTGCACCTACTGAAATTAGTGGACCTAAGGAAGCAGCCAAAGAGGCACCTAATCCTTTTGCTGCAGTCGAAGCTGTAGTTAATGAAGCAGTTGCACCTTTTGCTGAATTTGATAAACTTTTTGTTGCCTGAGAAGTTTTATTTAAAGAAGATATTGCATTTCTCGCTTCAACTCTTAAGGTAACTATACTTTCGGCCACTTAAGTCTAAGAAAAATCATTTAATTACATATTACCTGTTTTTAGCTCTTTCATGCATTCTTTTTTCATTTTCGTGTTTATTTTCGTAATAAGCTGCCCAATATATCAATTCTTCTTGTGTTATTAATTGTCTTAATTCTTTAATTGTCTTTCCTAATTCAGATGCGAGAAAAAACTCAAAATGAAACCAGTTATCCCGCTTTAATCTTTTTTTGCTGTATCTGTATCAAGTTTTATATCAAATAAAAATAGTTCTATTTCATTTAATACATTTTCTGGAAGTTCCCTTTGTAAATTTGGGGCATCAGCAATACTAAAAGCTTTTGTACCATCTTCTAGCTCTGCCATTTGACAAAGTAATTGTGTAGATACAACAAGAGCTTCATCTGTGCCAGTAGCACTTTGAGCTTTTTGCCTGTCGTATCTAGTTAAAGGTTTAAAATATAAATCTATAATTTTTTCACCTTTAGCATTTTTAAATTCGTACTTTCTTCTTGTCGACATTTCATCTCCATACGATGAAGTCAACAGATCAATGGTTCTTTTGTTTGGCATAAATTATTTGCGAGGTATTTATAATTTACTATATAGCTGAAGTTATGGTACCGCTAGTTTGGAAGCTAATATTAATTATTTGTACTTCGCCAAGTGTTGCACCATATTCAGCAGAAGTAATAATACCAGCAAAACTAATTTTTTTGGCTGAAGTTGCTGAATCAGGAAATAATTCAAATAATGCGTCAGCGTTGTCACCTGTGGTTAAAACATCATCAATAAATGTTGTGTACCCTGCACCAGTTTCACTAGGGTTGTAAAGAAGTTCTGCTGAACCTTCACCAGATATTAAACCACCGATATTTGTTTTAAAAGTATCGCCTTGTTTAGTTGTCTCCATAGTGTCTTTAGTAATGTAT
>VTLG01013817.1_pt1 | contig 10721 bp, 14 predicted proteins | sample 4694571 | NCBI WGS metagenome assembly VTLG01 (sample SAMN12604809, study PRJNA352737) | marine metagenome | biome: ENVO:00000447; feature: ENVO:00000209|ENVO:00000569|ENVO:01000036; material: ENVO:00002151; isolation source: viral sequences binned using virsorter ... | reverse complement strand
CCTTTGTGTTACCACCAACACACTCCCCCCACCACAGGGGAGTATCTTTAGTCCCAAATCTACAAGGATGCTAAAGACATTTATATTATAAAGTATTTTTTGATACTTGTCAAGCTATAATTCTGCATCAAATTTCATAAAACCACCTGTAGCTCTCCAAAGTAACTTACCACCTTGTCCTTCAGTTATACTACTCGCACCTGATTTTCTCAACGACATACTATGGCAATTTTCTCCACCATATGTTAGATAATTAGAAAATCCATCTACTGTGAAATAATCACTACCATTTCCTGCGAAAAGTTCAATATTTGTTGATGATCCTGTATAGCTTGGTGTATCTCTCATAGGAACAGGGAAAGTTACTTGTGCTTGAATTTCACTAGAAGATTTAGTATCACAATAAACATTATCAATAAACCTAGTATTAAAAGAATTTCCTCCGTAAGGAATTACATAACAATAACGTTGGCAACGTGAAAGTTCTTCTCCGAAGCTGCGGTGCTCGAACGAGGTTGCTGTGTCTCCAACTTCTAACTGAACACCTGTAATTTCAAATGTTGCATCATTTGTTGTGTACCAAGTTGTGGTTTGATCTTTTCCACCAAAAATACTACCACTATACGCTTGCCACTGATCATTATTGGCACTAGAAGATGTGTAATCAGTACCGCAGTATAGATTGAAATTAAGGTGCATACCATCAGTATTATCATTATCAAATACTATATTACTATTGCCTGGAATTGTTTTTGTAATTTTTGTCCAAGTATTTGCTGCTAGGGTCATTTCCATCGGATACAACTGAACTGGGTTTCCCATCGTTCTCAAATGAAAATGATAGTCTTGAGCAACACTCGCTCTAACCCAAAAAGATAATGTTATGAAACTAGATGATGAGGTATAATTCCAACCACTATTTGCCATATTCTGGTCCTCAATATGATGTCTTATATAAACAAGATTATTCGTATCAGCACCACCTGTTTGGTTTCCATTTGTTACTTTAAATGATTTTCTAAAACCGAAAGAAAATGGTGTATCACTACTTGATAAAGATGATTGAGCTTGAGTGTTATTCTCCTCAGTTCCACCAAATTGATTTCTCCACCTATCAACAGTTTGATAACCAGACGTTGTAGATGATTGCCCGCGTTGGGCCACCATCATGGCTCCGTTGATTATGAGATTGCGATGAGAGAGTCCACCTCCACCTATCGAAGTCAATTTTGCAGTGCAAGTTCCATCTGCTGCTGTTGTGATTGCATCACTCGTTGCACTATTGTGTCTTATTGCGTCTACTTTTAATGTGCTCATTATACTGATCCTATAGCTTTAATGCCTATACAAGGAATAGAAAATTGATTGTTTTCAAATGATTGATCAGATGCTCTAAATCCTTCACCACACGCGTGAATCCTTCCTTCAAAATTACTTGCCCAATATCTCATTTGGATTCTTATTGTTTTTGCACTACTCCAACTTTGAACACGACCTACACTTGAATCTGCACTTAAACCTGATTCAATTCTAAAAGGATGTGTAATAATTGCTGGTTGATAATTATAATTATAACCTCTAATTGTATGAGGTCTTTTTCCTACTCTTGTTCCATCTAATTGAAGTTCAAAACCAGAAATATTTTGATCATCTTTATAAGTATACATAAAAGCAAAAGTATATATAACAATTTTTGTATTCGCTGGTGGTTGATATGAAATTTCAGAACCAGTACAAGTTGTCAAAGATGCTGGAACATCTTGATAAGCAGTAACATTTGGTATGGTAACTGAACCTTGAGAAGTTGTTACTGCTGTGCCATCACAAGGTACAAAGAACTCTTCTAAAACTTGCATGGCATTTGGATTACCAACAGATGAGAAACTTAATGCACCACTACCATTTGTAACCAAGGCTTGCCCAGATGTCCCGTCGGCACCAGGTAACTTGAAGGTACGGTTTGCAGCTGGGTTACTGTCTGGTGTTGTGAGAGAGACACTGTTGCCTCCCGAATGTACTAATTTTATGTTACTCATACTTTAATCTCCATAGCTGTAATAGATGATGCTCCATGAAACCAACCATTATCCCAAGTTCTATTAAGATACATAGTTCCAGAGTGCATATGCCATTTAAGACCATATGTAATTGCACTTGTTGTATTTGGTGAATCTAAAAATGAAAAAGTAGCTGGAGTGTACTGAGAGCCTCCACCTATAGCGAAAGCACCGTCTGCATCATCATCTACAACACTTGAATTGCCTATTTCAGTTGCAGTTCCACCTACTGTTCTCGTTAGTCTAAAATTCCCTTCTGCACCTGAAAAACCCAGATATAAATGACCTGAGTATAAAATTTTGCTACTTGTTGCAGATGGTGTAATACTAACTGTAAAACCTGATATATCTGCAAAACTTCCTGAACTTGTTGAATCTGTATTATTTTTAAAAGTTTGCACAACTTGAATAATAGTATTCGATGGCATATGAGCACTTGTCACAGCATCATTATGTAATGATGTAGAATTTACAACATTAGCACCAAGACCCCCTACTGCGAGTCCTGATATATGTCCATTTCCGTTGATTGATACTGGCATAGATTATTTCCTCATCAATATTTATACGATAGTCAAGAAACTACCTGATGGTACAGTGACAGTGACACCAGCTTTGATTGCTATCGGTCCTGCAGCCATCGCATTTTTGTCTGTAGATATAGTATAACTCACATCGACTGAATTGTCATTCTCAAAGAACACAGTGTTTGTTGATGCACCACCAACAGGAGCACCTGCAGGTAGTCCAGTTAATCCAGAACCATCACCAGTGATTGTTCCACCAGAGACATTAATCCCTGCTCTTGCTGTAATTATTCCTATCGCATCTATATTTGTTACGTCTTCGTATGTTAATGTCCCTGCAATACCAACAGTTCCGTTGAACTTGGCATCAGTTACAAAAGTTATTTCTCCTGTCGCACGATCTACATGAAAAGTTGTACCAGTCGTGGTGATACCAACAGTACCAATACCAGTTTGCGTACCATCTAAGTGAAGTAGTAAGTCTCCATTAGAATTTGTTATTTTTATTTTTTCGTTGACTGATGCACTAGTAGGATCTGACTTTGCCTCAATACCATGAATTCTAAGGGTACTCATTCTTTTAGTATATCCTTTTAATTATTTAGCCTGATACTTCCATAACTGTGATAGAGGAAGTGAATGTTCCAGAATTTGCTGAATTTTGATCACCCCTTGATCTATTAATGTAAATAGTACCAGCACCTTGAGTTCGAGCCTGTATTTTATAAGTCACTGCACTAGTGGTCGATGGACTATCAAGAAAAGTTTGTGAACAACAGTTTGCATCATTTTCTTGGTCTTCATACAAACTTCCCATAGTGGCTTGAACTCTACCACCCCTAGCATCACCAACACATATAGCTGTTGAGTCTCTCATGAATCTAAAGTATGCTTGAGTGCTACTATCACCAACACCATGTACAGTCGCAAATATTAATATTTTACTGTCAGATCTTGTCGGTGTGATTGATACAGACAATCCAGTAACATCAGTGTATGAAGAGCTAGAAGTATTAAAATCTCCATCTGTTTTTGTGGCTGATTTAACTTGAATTACACCACCACTACTCCCAGAAGGAAGTCCATCTCTTGGAACGATTCGATTGGTTCTTAATTCTGACATTATGCTGAGACCTCCATAAGTGTGATGGCATTAACCATATCAGCATCTCCACCAAAATATAATGTATTATTGGTTGTCCTACCATACACTCTATATGTAACTGACGAAGTTGTTGATGGAGAATCTAAGAACATCATACTAAATGGTCTCCAATTATGAGATCCTGTAAAATCAGCAATCCCATAAGTTGATCCACCTATATTTGTAGAGTCTCGATATATAGTATATGCAGTATGACCGCTTCCAGGATTGTAGGAAGATGTATTTACATTTATAAGAATTTTACTAGTAGAAAATTTTGGAGTTATTGCTAATAATAAGGGAGTTGCTGTAAATGAACTTGAAGATGTAGACATTAAAAATCCACCATTAGCAGTATTTGTAGTAGTAAATTGTTTAACTTGAATGATACCTCCTCCACCACCAGTGGGAACACCAGCAGTTGGAATTATTTTATCGACTCTTAATTCTGATGACATAGTTATGAAGGTTCAGTTGGCCAAGTTACGGATGTTAAATCTAATTCATAATTAGAATCTAACTTAGGTGATGCACTTGCAGGTAAATCACGAAGTGCTTGACGATATGTTTTCCAAGCATCTGATAATGTTAAATCAGATGATGCTCTCCAATCTGTTTTTGCAATTCTTACATCTCTTTCAATACGCAATAATCTCATCGGTTCTGCATTATCAAGTTCAGCAATCTTACTATTGATTTCTGTTTCTGTTGGTTGTGTTTGTTTAGCATCTAACCAAGTAAGACCATCGTAATCTTCACCACTAAGAGTCCACTGTGCTCCTGGTTTTAATGCTATTAGTGCGTGAGTAATATCATATTTCATAATCTTATTTATCCTATCAAATAAACCTCTAAATATCCAAATGCATTATGTAATGTTACATTACTACCACTATCTTGGTACATCCAAATTTCTACATAATCACTAGTATTCGTAATATCTACACAAATATTCAAAAAATAAGGATAATACCAAGCAGCTGATCCTTTGTTTAGTACGCCTTGATAAAATAGTTGATTATGTATATAAACACTTCCATTTAAATATGGTGATAATTTAGAATTATTACCATAATAACCTTCAGTTTCAGTATTAACTTTTACATTTAAACGATATAATCCTACTCTTGGAAAAGTAATTCTACCAGTGCTGGCATCAAATGCCATACCTCCCTGAAGAACATGACTTGTCCCAAACATTGTTGATATTTTAGTAAAAGTGTTATTGTTAACAGTTGGATTTGAGTTAGGTTGTCGCACCATATACGGATGTTCTGGTTTTGTTACAACACCATTTATTGTTCCGTTACTACCAAGATTTAATGTTCCCATGATTCTCCTATATTACACGATAACCCATGCACCGTCAAGTGTCATAGTTGAACCTAATGTAACTGGTCCTGCATTCAATGCATTTCGTCCAGTTCCAATATAATAACCATTGATATTATCTAATCTTGCGTTGAATACAAGTGAACCATCACCAATGTAGATACCTCTAAACGAATTTGCAGCACCGACTGATTCATAATTATCAACTGTTGATGTTTGAATACCAAGATTTTTTGTGGTTGTAATACCAGTTGTTCCAAAATTAAATTCACTACTTACTGGAAGACCAGTTAGATTTGAACCATCACCAACAAAACTTGATGCAGTTATAATACCAGTTGTGTTTACACTTGTGCCAGAACCAAAAGATGTATCAATACCAGTTAAGTTCGCACCTGAACCAACGAATGATGTTGCAGTGACAACACCAGTGAACTTACCATCACCACCGACATCAAGTTTCGATGATGGAAGTGTAGATCCGATACCCACATTTCCACCAGAATTCTGCGAGACACCTCCAGTGCCCGATTGATGTTTCCAGTTATTAAATCGGATGTCAGACATTATATATTTTTTTAATTATTTATTAGACTGCTTTATCAGCTATTAATTTTGCTTTCCAAGCGTCTTTGACTGATGTAGTCCATACAGCATTGCATATTGCTTTTACTTCATCCGCAATATCTGTTGTACCATCTGGTTCTTTTGATAATGGATTATCAACAAGATTATCTGATCCATCAAGTGTACCTGGATCTAACGCAAATCTTTCAAAAGATCTTGTGAGTTCTGTACCATCTTTCTTGATGACCGTAGCTTTTCTGACCTGTACATGCTTGTACTGTCCAACGACCTCTATTTTGTCGTATTCTATTGATTCTGAAAGTGCCATTAGGGAAGTCCTCCGAACTAAACTGGTTTAGGCATTTCTATTTATCCAGTTCTATACCACAATGAAACTTGATATTCAACTCCGTAACCTGAATTTGCACTTTGCTGATAGGTTGAACCAAGAGTTAGCAAATCTTCATTAAGACTGTTACTACCACCCATCCTAAATACCATATAATTTGCGTTTGGTTGTACTTCACTCATAAGATCCTTTGTCTCAGCCCTCCATGCCCAATTTACATTCCATGTTTGAGCTGTTCCCTGACAACCTGAACTAGCAGTACTACTAGAAGTAAATGGAATAGAAATTCTCAAGGTTCCTGAACCATGACTAGTAAAAGACCACCTAAGTTCTCCTGTTACATGAACCATATCTCCTATTTTAGTATAGTATAACTTATTGTGACCACTACTTATATTTACTGTAGGATTTGAAGTTGATCCTGTTACTGTGAAAGTATGAGTTCCCCTCTCATAATCGTCAAAAAGTTCACTTGTCATACCTGATGCATCACTAGTCGCAGAGAAGTCAATACCTTTTCCAGCAGGAAATGATATTCCATTACTAGCAATAGAAGCTTGAATGACAGTATTACGGACTAACTTACAATCATGATCAGACCATGTACCGATTTGGGTATTGCTTCCATCTGCTCGTAGAGCTACTTTTCCATTAGAACCATCACCATTAGCAAATAATTGAAGTCTTGCTTCTGAATCGTTTACAACAGTCAATCCACCAGATTGAGGTAATTCTGTTCCAATACCCACATCACCACCATCACCTAAAATGGTTATTGCAGTTTTATCATTTGTCTGTAATTTAATTCTACCAGTAGTGCCACTTGCTCTTGCATTTAATATAACACCCTCATCTGCAGCACCTACAGATTCAGTTACAATTTCTAATCCTCTAGATCCCGAACCTCCTGTACCAGAAAAAACTGCTTGAGTAGTATTAGATGCACCTTTAACTGTGAGAGTGCTTCCATCAAAAGTTAAGTTTGATTCACCAGTGATTGCATTCGCACCAGTTACAGTTACTAATGTATTGTTAGTCGATCCTGTTAACACAGGATTAGCAGATGCGGTTCCAGTAACATTACCACTAAAACTATTTGCTGTAACAATACCAGCGACAACAACACCATCAGCACTGGTTGTGATTGTACCAACACCTGCGGTGTGCGTTATTTTATTTACTCTAATCTCTGATGCCATTTAATTATTTATGTGCCTGTAAAGTATGTGGCAGCACCGATAAGTCTATTTCCAGATACATCATTATTCGATAAATGTTTTGCACCACCAGAATCATTATGCATCATTTGAATACCACTACTATTAACATGACATTGAAGTGGTTTAGCAACCTGATTCCAACCTACAACACCACTACCATAGTTTACACCCAGAGCGAATGGAATAGATATTGCTGCATTACCACTACCACTAAAACCACCTGGCCAACTTACATCAAATACGACATGAACAAGTCTTCCAATTTTAGTATATGTAGTAGTACTGTTTATTGTTAATGATATACTCTGACCACTTACATCTGTTGGAACATATGTGCCCTCTTCATAATCGTCGAAAAGCTCACTTGACGCAGATGCTCCATCACCAGACGCAGAGAAATCAATACCCTGACCACTAGCAGCACTTGACATTACAATATTTCCAGTTAAGGTCAAACTACCAGCTACATCCACACCACTTGATGTTGTCTCGATACGTTTTGTACCATTATTATATAATTCAGAGGCTCCTCCTGGTATAAACCTAGCACCAAGAACTCCAGAATTATTATCAATTCTAATATTGGTATTAGTACCAGATCTTATAAAATTATCCGATGCATTGTGAAATAGTTTAAAATCATTGCTATTACCAATATAAATGTTTCCAATATAATCGGGACCTACATGGTCAGGAAGACTTACATTTCCAGTGACACTTAAATTAGTTCCATCAAAAGTTAAGTTTGATTCACCCTGTATTGCATTTGCACCTGTAACTGTTGTAACTTGATTATTTGTTGATCCTGATAATGATGTGCCAGCAGATATTCCAGTTAAGTTTGCACCACTACCAGAGAATGATGTTGCAGTTACAACACCAGTTGCAATCACTCCTGTTGCATTCAGAGTCACACCAGAACCAACAATAACTCCAGTTCTTGCTGTAATAATACCGACTGAATCTACATTAGTTACATCTTCATAGGTCAGTGTGCCAGCGATACCAATGCTGCCAGGAAAATCTATCTTGGTTTGCGATTTTATTTCGTTATTGATTCCGTCGAATTGTATTCCCATCTTTTTAATTATTTAGTCGGCGGGTTCTGCTGTATTTCCCTCGGCAACCCAGGTCAAGTATTCTTGATAGTCTATGTTTGCTTCGTCAAATGGAATTGACATTATTGTTCCATTTATTTTTCTTAAAACACAAACTTCGATACCATCTATGTTTTTAAATAATTTGTAAATTGGGTCTGTTGGATATGCCATAGTTTAAAGCTCCGCTGATACTGCTAATTTAGCTGATCCTTGATCTGTTTCAATCCAATAAAAATGCCCTACTGTTTTATTACCTGACGCTGATGTAATAAGTGTACCTCCATGTCTAGACCAAGTATTAAATCCAGTAAAACTATCAAAATTCACTAAGTCTCCATGACGAGTTCTAAACTCATTACCAGCAGAACTACTTTCAGCTGTAGGTTTAGTCCTCATAGGGGGGTTAAAACGAACTGGAACATAAACACCACCAGAAGCACCTGTATAAGGTGTACCGCCAAGTCCTGAGTCATCACCACTGTCTGTGGATCTATCTAAAATAACTTGATAATATCGACGACAACGTTCAAGTTCTTCTCCGAAGCTGCGGTGCTCGAACGGGGTTGCCACAAGACCAACTTCTAATTGAAGTCCTGTCAATTCAAATGTTGCATCGTTTGTTGTCCACCAAGTTGAGTCCATATCTTTTAACTTATTACTGCTACTCCATTGCTGCCAAGTTTCTTCAGTATGACCAGAGGTAGTGTAATCTGTCCCATCAAAAGGAAAAATACCAACTGCAAATCCTCTTGTATTATCATTATTAAAAGTTAAACTACTACTGCCAGGTATTTTATGTGTAATCTTTGTCCATGTATCAGCACTTAAATTACCACCACTCCCATTATCAATTTGATAAGAATAAGTATATGAATTACCTGCACCAGCAGTATTTGTGTAAAAGAAACCTGCAAATTTTTGAGAAACACTTGACTTGACCCAAAAAGATATTGTTAGGTAACTTGTAGCAGATTTAAAATTCCAACCACTATTACAAATATCTTGATCTTCTAGATACTGATAAATTTCTAACCAATCACCACCACCAGCACCACTCGTCTGATTTCCATTTGTTACTTTAAGACATTTTAAAAAACCTAAAGTGTATGGTGTAGTTCCACTTGCAACATTAGCTTGTTCTACTGTCATTGCTTCATCTGTACCACCAAATTGCACATTAAATCTATCAACTGTATGATAACCAGAACTTGTTGATGACGTTCCGCGCTGGGCCACCATCATGGCTCCGTTATATATGAGGTTGCGATGAGATAGTGATCCTTGTGCTGTTGGAACAAATGCAGTTGCAGTTATGATACCTGATGTATTAACACTTGAGTTACCAAAAGATGCTCCAACTCCAGTCAGTGCAGAACCATCAAGTGCAGGTAATGCACCACTTAGTTTTGATGAAGATACTGTGGATAACCTTGCATCAGCAACAGTACCTGTTAATTGTCCAGCAGGTAAACTCGTTAAGTTTGCACCAGAACCATAGTGAGTTCCAGTTATGATACCAGAAGTTATATTATTAACAGTTACATCAGCAGCAGTTCCATCAGCACGAAACAAATTAACATCACCACCATTAGCAGTGATACTGTTTATTCCTGATATACTATTTGGTCGAATTACTGTCATAACTTTATTTATTATACCACCACAAAATTACCATCAACACTCAGAACACCGTTGACTGATACAGGACCTGCCATCAAACCATTCATTGATGTTCCAATATAATGATTACCATTGATTGCATTATCATATAATATCATACCATTACTTACATAAAGTCCTCTTGCAGAATTACCAATACCTTGTAGATCGGCATCATCTACACTTGTTGTTCCAATACCAACAGTCTGTGAAGTTGTTTGAATACCAGTGATTGCTGTGGTAAATGCACCAGCTCCTCCACCACCACCTGCAATACTTATGTCGATTGTATTACCATTGACTTGAACAGTATTACCAGCACCGATAAAGTTTAGAGTGCGAACTGTTCCAATCGCAACACCACCAGATTGAACACCAACAACTGGATCAGAATCTATTAGTTGCACATTACCAGTTCTACCAAATACTTTTGTTACAGTTGAAGTGCTTGCACCAGCAAAACCAATATGTCTCACATGAATTGATACTGTATTGCCAGGCGCAGTTTGAAAAACAAGTGAATTAGATCCAGTTCCTGTTACACTATATGCTCTTGTAGTTGTATTATCAGAAGGATATTGAACAACTCCATCTAATGCAACTAATATATTATTATTATCAACGACTGCTCTTGATAAGGTAAATGTTTTTGTGGTTCCATCTCCAGTAAATGTATCTACTTTATTATCTGTGATATCAAATGTAGGAAAATTATTTGCAACAAGATTACCAAATATAACATCAGTTGAAGCTGGTGCTGATGAAA
>VTLG01012050.1_pt1 | contig 10721 bp, 10 predicted proteins | sample 4694571 | NCBI WGS metagenome assembly VTLG01 (sample SAMN12604809, study PRJNA352737) | marine metagenome | biome: ENVO:00000447; feature: ENVO:00000209|ENVO:00000569|ENVO:01000036; material: ENVO:00002151; isolation source: viral sequences binned using virsorter ... | reverse complement strand
ATTTTTTATCTTTGCCTATGTATTTACCTGATTGTGATTCTAATATATCCCAAGTAGTAACAGCAGGATAATAGCTAAAAGAATTCCATAGCTGCAACTCGTCAAGTCTTTTAATCGGAACATTTTCCGGTTTATAGCCACGTTGAATAAAAGCCGAAATTGGTAAGCGATAAAAGATTGCACCGTTTTCCATAATGGCATGGAACAAGAGCGCTTTCCCTGTAATACAGGTGACACCAAAGATAATACAGTCTTCCACTTCGCCTTTATGTTTTTTAAGATCATATAAATATTCTCTTCTAATTTGTGCATACTCCACAGGTATATTTGCATTTAAATAAGCCATAGTTTATCCTCATTTTATTGTACCCCAATTTTTTCCACTTTCATAGTCTACTTTGATTGGCACTTCCAACTCTACAGCGGACTCCATAATTTTTTTTATTTTATCTGCGTTGTTATTTACAGATATATCAAGTTCATCGTGCACTTGTATATGCGGTGTAACACCCTCCTTGTGTAATTCTATCATAGCCTTTTTAGTCATATCAGCTGCAGATCCTTGTATTAATCTATTAAGAGCCTTGTATGTGTAAGCTCTTCTTATCCCTGGTCCGTGTTCAGCGAGTGCTTGATCGTGTGGCAAGGCTTTATGTATTCCATACTGATTTGGTTCCCATAAATTAAATCTACATCTACGGCCTAACCAAGTTCTAATCCTACCGTTGTCTGATGCTTTTCTCATAACACTATCCATCAAAGTTTTAACAAATGGCACTCTATTATGATATTGTTTAAATAAACTCTTTGCCTTATCTTCATTAATACCTAACTCTGCTTGTAATTTATTTTTACCCATACCATAAAATAATCCAAGATTAATTGTTTTAGCTTGAGACCTAGGTATATCTGCCATTTCAGCTACAATCTGGTGAAAGTCTGCTTCACCATCTTTATAGGCATCTAAAACTTCTTGGACACCATACAATCTATCTAAAGCAGCATAGTGAACTACAAGCCTTGGTTCTTGCTGAGAGTAATCAAAGCATCCCCAAGTATGTCCCTCTTCAGGAATAAATAAAGATCTAATTTGTGGTCCGAGTTCCTTGTTCCGTGCAGGAATTTGTTGTAAGTTTGGATTGGCATAACTAAATCTACCAGTTACTGTGCCACCCACATCAGATCTTAGTTGATTTATTTCAGCGTGAATTCTTCCTTTGTGTGAATGTTTTAATATGGTATCTATGAATGTAGTGTGAGCTTTATTAATTTCTCTAGCTCGTGCAATTTTTTGCACCATAGGGTGTGGATGGTTTTGTAAAAAATTTTTAGTAAAGGATGGTGCTTGTGTCTTCTCAGTTCGGTCAAATGGTAAAGAAAGTTTTTCAAAAACTTGAGCAATGGATCTTGCAGCCCATATTTGTGTGTCTATTCCTGTTTCTTTCTTCACTTGTTGCAAGCATTGGTTTTCTTCTCGAACTAATTTTTGTTTTAATGCATGAGCTGATTCAATGTCTACACGAACACCTAAGAAACGCATATCAACAAGGCAAGGGAATAATGAAGTCTCCAAGTCAAAGATGGATTCTATATCTTGGTGTACTATTTCCTTTTTCATTTCTTGCCATAATTCTAATGTTAGTTTAGCATCTTGCTCTGCATACTCACCAACATACATAGCCGGTAATTTATACATCTCAGATTTAGGATCTATGCCCCATTCTTTTGCTGTTTCGAGCAAAACAGCCTCTTTTTTGCCCCTTCCGACATAATCACGACCCATACTACCTAAATCGTAACGAAAGCGATTCTCGTCTACGAGAGAGCCAGCAATCATAGTATCTACGATGGTTCCATTAATTTTTAACCCTTCAGCCCTAATAAAACACACATCGTACATAGCATTATGGAATATCTTTTTAGAAGGGTAGTTTAGAATAGTTCTAAAGTAATCCATTACTTTTTTATTATCCATATTACCTCCACCTTCATGGGCTATTGGATAATATCCTGACCAACCCTCAACTGCCAAAGCTATACCAACAATCTTTGCTTGACCAGTTACAGAACCTGAACCCATAGTTTTTAAATTTGTGTCTTTGGTCTCTAAGTCAATCGCTATCTCATCATAACTAGATAGATCCTTAAACTCTTCAGGTGGTAACCACTCTGTTTGAGGTTTAAATAATATCTTCATCTGACAGAACTTTTTTTATTGCTAGTCCGAACTCCCTTGCGATTTGTGGGACGATTGCGTTTCCAAGGGTTTTGATTCTGTTAGCTCTGTCTTTGTCCAATTCATAGGAAATCCCATTAGGAACTCCACAAAGGTCGGATTCAATTTGCCACCAGGTTTGTTGTTCTTCAATACTGTTCTCGGAACTGATTGATCCCTGCTTGGTTTCCAAGTCGGTTGATACCCCACGTCCTTGTAATCCCTCGCCGTTGGTGTTGGATACATCTTCTCTAGATACAACATCGCGTCCGACAGTTTCGATCCGTACGTTATCCCTGATCCCTTCCTCCTCGACACGAAACCTCCAGACTTTGTCCTCTCCACCATGTGTGATTGTTCTCCCCCCTCCTCGCAAACTACTGTTGGTGTTGGATACATCATCTTGACTAATTTGCTCAATCCTGCTCCCTTGCCCGTCTTCGGATTTATCCCACTTCTCTCCGTTGCTGTTGGTGTTGGATACATCATCTTGACTAATTTGCTCAATCCTGCTCCCTTGCCCGTCTTCGGATTTATCCCACTTCTCTCCGTTGCTGTTGGTGTTGGATACATCTTTGGTTTTGTTTTGTTTGGAAATAGTATCTGATCCGCTAGGGCTATCGATCCTCTCTTCACTCTGTGTTTGTTGCCACCTATGTTGTTCGGAACTATCCTTGCGTCCTGAGTCGTTGGTGTTACGTACATTTTCATAGTCTCTGGATCCACTTGTTCTCTTAGATTTGATGGTTTCGTTCTGCCCTTTCTGTGACCCTCCATAATCTTTTTCGTTCCTGCAGCGCTTCTCGGCGGCAAGTAATCCATTGTGTTGGGAGTGGCCCACAATCCAGACTCTGTACCTTTGGTGCCAAGCACCGATGCCTGAAGCTGGAATAAGGAAACATTGGACTTCGAAACCTTCACTTTCCAAGTCGTCTTGCACCTGTCTGAGTACCACGCCGTTTTTGAGGTTAATAATTCCTTGCACATTCTCCCCAATAACGAATTCGGGTTTGATCTCCCTAATGAGTCTAAGCATTTCTGGCCAGAGATAGCGGTCATCGTTTGTACCTTTTTGTTTTCCTGCGACGCTGAAGGGTTGACATGGGAACCCTCCCACAATGACATCTGCTTCGTATTCTTTTCCTTTGACATTTTTTATATCCTCCTCGATTGGTATGTTAGGAAAGTTTTTTCTTAAAACTTTCTGACAGTATTTATCTTTCTCAACAAATTTTACTGTCTTAAAAAAATTTGTTGAATCTAAACCTAATGCAAAACCCCCTATACCTGCAAATAGATCTAAAACTTTTAATTTTATACTCACGAGTAATCTCTCTCTAATATCATTTCTAAATAATGTATTGCTTTTCTTATATCTTGCTCCTTTCCTTTTACAGAGTGTCTGCAAATATATTTTATAGCATTACCCTCAGCAAAAAGCAACTTGTTCTCATTTATAAACTCTGCTGGTTGAATTTTCATCTTTGAATAATGTTTTCCACCAACTTGTTTTTCTAATGATCCATACGTAACTCCCTTAAACATTTCTTTATCTGTCATATGTCGTAACCCCTTTCTGTCTTTGCATAAATAATATTTAACTCCTTTTTAGCCCTTGTAACACCAACATAGAATAATCTGTGTTCATCATCAGGATTATCTAAATATTTATTATAAGCAGCATTACTTAGGTCAGTTAACAAAATTACGTTGTCTCTTTCATTGCCTTTAACACCATGAATAGTTGATATTTTTATTCTAGGTTCTTTTGACAAATCTTCTCCATTCTTTATTAATCTCTGTATTTTTCTAATCTCATCGTCTCCTAAATCATCAAATGCAATATACCACTCTTCATCTGTTTTTAAACCATAATCTTTTTTTAAGGTATCCATGTCATAAAATTTTTCTTTTGACATTTGTTTCATTAATTTTAAATCTACATTTTTACTCATCTTATTAGTTATCTTTTTATAATCATTATAATGTAGAGGAATTCCCTCTCGTAACTTATTCCAATTTTCTATCAAAGCATAAATATTTTGGACTCTTGGAGTGGAGTTTCTTCTTTGAAAGTAAAAATTATTTTGATCTAAATAGTAAGCTATTTTTTCTAATATTAAATTTGTTCGAGCAAGTATTAGCCATTCTCCTTTTGACAAATCTACTCTATCAATCTCCCAATGATAATTCACTTGACCTAAATCTTTTTTAGGTATCCAATTTTTCTCAACTCTATTTTTAACTTTTTTAATTATTCTATTAGCTATGTTAAATATATTTTTAGGCACCCTATAAGATTGTTTTAATATTACTCTTTCTCCCTCCAAATTTATAAAAGTTTCTGCATCCGCACCATTCCATTTATAAATAGCTTGGTCATCATCTCCTGCAATAATAGATTGTTTAGAACTTTTTTCTAATTTTTTTATAATGTCCCATTGTATTAAACTTAAATCTTGTGCTTCGTCTACAAATATAACTTCAAATTTAGGGCTTTCTCCTTTGTTTAAAAATTTTTCTAACATATCTATATAATCAATTAATCCTTTTTGTTTTTTATATTGATATAGTTCTTTATTAATTATGTCTAATTTGTCATATGTTATGTTATAGTTATTACCGTTTAAATTATATAATTCTAATGGTGATATTCTTTTACTTCTAGCCAAACTAATTAAAGAAATATAGGGATCTTTAGAGTGTAGTATACCCTCGTGATCGTGGTCATATCTTATGCCCTCAAACTCTATTTGTAAGTCTCTACCTAAATCTTTATAATCTTTTTCTTGCATTACATTTTCTTTTTTCAAACCCAATATGTTAAAACAAAATGAGTGTAGGGTTCTAAAATAAGGTAAATCTTTTTCTGTTAAATTAAATTTATCCATAGCTCGGCTTTTACCCTCTTGTGCTGCATTTCTTGAAAAGGTAAAGTAGCCTATCTTACTTGGTTCTACTTTCTGTAAAAATTTTTCTAATTCATTCATTAAATAAAATGTTTTGCCTGTGCCTGGTGGTCCATATATTATTTTTCTCATCAGTAGTTTTCCTTGTTAAATGTTTTTTCCTTATATGTTTGTGGTCTCTTATCAAACCTTGTTACAACAAAAACGGAAAGTTTAGTTTTACCGACTCTTTTAGTAAAACAATGCAAATGATCTTTAAGCATTTGAGATGTTCTTTGGTACTGTATTTTCCAATGTCTACGGCTTAAATATTGATGGAAAAAATTATCAAAAACAAAATAATGATATTCATCTTTTGTATATGTTCCACCATTTTTTAAATCTTCAAAGTCATCTTTCTTAACTCTATTTAAGCAATAATCTTCTAAGTAATTTTTTAATATGTCCTTGGTTCCTGTTCCCTCAGCAGGCTCCGTTATCTCTGCATTTTCTAAAAGTATGTTTGTCTTTTGTTTCCATTCATTTGTTTTTAATGTTGGTGGATTAAATCTAAGTTGCTTGACACATTCTTCTTGAAATAAAGCTTGATTAGTTAAATGTTTTGCAGAGTCTAAATATAATCTATCTCCGTCCACGTTCATATAATAATATGGTTCTTCTAAATTAACCACTTGCAAGTCTGTTAAGTTAGGAAACATTATTTCTTGACCTATACCAAACTTTCTAGTTTTACATAATTTCTTATCACACAAACTACACATTGGTTGGTCATTACATTTGTAGCCCCAATCTTTTTTATCGTGTTGTTTAGTTATTATGTTAACCTCCGTATCAGATAACGGATGCTCCATCGCATCTTCATTAAATAAAATTATTTTAGATTTCCAATTTTGTGGCCATTTAGACTTTGCATATACACCATAATGAAACAATGCATTGTTCCTACCACCCTCACCCACTCTATTTTGCACCATCAATTCAATACAAGGCGGTCCGTCTGAATAAGGGGTTTCAGGTCTTTTAATTTTTAAGTCTTTTAATACTTCTGCATCTATAGAATTAGATTTGTGTATCACAAAAAAATCTTCTAAATTAACAGCATCACCGTTATTATTAAACGCATATCTTGTTGTATTATCACCATTAAAGTATGGTAAATTTAAGAAATTTCCTGTATCATCTTTAGATTTTAATTCACGTTGTTTTGGAAAAACCTCTGACCCACCATATCCTAACACAGATCTTATTTCATTTAACTTATCTTGCATTAATGCAGCAGACACATAGTCAGATGTAAATAAGAATACATGAGCTCCACCTGATTTAGATCTAAATACTATTAAAGGTAGTTTTAAATTTTGAATTTTATTGATTAATTTTTTATGATCAAAGCCTGCATAAGAGTCTATATCTATACATCCCCATTTACATTTATTATCATCGTTTATTGGTATTACACCAAGGCTAGCTTTACCTTGTAAATGATTTAACCAATGTTCTTGGGTTATGATTTCTCTTTTAACAAAAGACTTACCCTTAACTTTAGAACCGTTTTCATTTGATTCGTTGACAATTGTGACACCGTGAGCTCGGTTTAATCCTTCAAATACATTTATAAATCTTTCTATCAGTTCCATAATATAAAAAGTGGGCGGTTTCCACTCTCGCTTCTCCGCCCACTACCTAGGATACTTAGTAATTGCCTGTAGAGTTAGTTGGAGAAGATTCCTCCGAACCATGCTTGGCTTCTACCTCACCTTTACCTACACTAATAGCAAAATTTTTTGCCATATCGTAGAAAGATTTATCGGTAACTGGTCCAACTTTAGACACATCCCAACCAAACCAAGTTCCTTTGTCATTAGACATTTGAACTGTTTTTAAATTATAAATGTGACTATATGTTGGCGGTGTAAACAATCCATTTTTACCTTGCATTTTTAAACCCATCATCATTGAATTCCATTTTCTACTAACTTTTAGTTGAGTAGATTTCATAGAAATCAAAGCAGTTTCAGGATTTTTATCCAAAACTAATACAAAGTGATTAGCGGTATTATCTAAATAATTACCATTAGGTAATCTATCTTTATAATCCTTACCCCTAGTCGTTTGGCTTATGATATCACTATCTGCCTCGTGTATCGCAACAGGTGCACCACTACTTGTGCCTCTGTCTTGCCATTCTATGTATTGCCTCTTATAGTGACACGGTATTACATTAATACTGTCATATAATGCATTGGTAACGGTATTTATTATTTTACCAGGTTCTGCACCTTTTACATATTTACCATCCATTTTATTTACTTCTGGAGAAAGTTGTCCCAAAATTTTTAAGAAAGGCAACGCAAGATCTTCTTGCGATATATTTTGAGCACCTTGATTTGCATCAGCTTCAAATGCGTTTGAAACTAAAGCACCTTCTTTTTTTGTAGTTACTTGGTTCATGTTACTTGTTCCTTTTTATTGTTGTTTTATTCTCCGAATATATTCCGAAGATTTCCGTTGGCATTTCTTTACCCGCCTCAATACGCTCACGGACTAGCGCTTTAAGAGTCATGGGCTCAACCTTCAACTTTTGTGTCGGTTGAAACCCACGCTCTTGTGCAAGAGCAGCATAATCAGCTGCCTTGTTATCTTCGTTGCGACCAAAGGATACGGATATCTCGTTTTTGATTATATCCCCTAGCCCATTATTACGAAGCCAGTTAAACGCCGCCTCTTTATTTGCTTCCGTTATGGTAGCTCGATACGTCGTTGAAACTTTCAAATGGGATCCATCATGTAATTTTAATTCCGCAAGTCCCATTTCAGACATCATAGTCGGTATAACCTCACCCGATATATGATCTCGTTTTTTTTTTAAATCTTTTAAATTTTCTTCTGCACCCTCTATGTTACGGTTAACAAATTCAAGTGCTTCAACTTGATCTGCCAATGAATGTATATTCGTGGTTTTTTTCATTGCATCTTGTTGGTCTGCCTCGAAATCAGGCATAACTATTTTTTGCTTAATGCTCATTTATTTCTCCTTTCTCATTAAGATTAATTTCAATAGGATAATATTTTCTTTCTTGTTTATCCCACTTAAGTAGTTTGTATTTTCCGTTTGATATGTCAGATACTATAGAACAAGCAACACCTATTATAGCAGGATCTCCAGTAAGTAAAAGATAATCTTTTGAACTATAATTCTTTAAACCTTGTCTTAGTTTAAATATTAAAGGTCCTGGTGAAAATATCATTTGAGAAAATTCTGGTAATAAAAACTTAAATTTACCATACTTTGATGCTCCTATAATATTTATTTTAGGATTACCTGATTTAGTACCTGCAACTTCTTGTATTACGTAAACTATACTTTCTGACATTGACTTGATTAATAATATTGTATATATGATTTGTCAATAGAAAGATGAATTATAAATTTAAAACAAAACCATATAAACATCAATTAACTGCCTTAGAAAAGTCTTGGAACAAAGAGACTTATGCTTATTTTATGGAAATGGGTACCGGCAAAACTAAAGTTTTAATTGATAATCTTGCTATGCTTTACGATAAAGGTAAAGTAAATGGTGCTTTAATTATAGCTCCAAAGGGTGTTGTTAAAACTTGGTGTGAACAAGAAATACCTACTCATCTACCAAATCATATTGAAAATGTGACTGTATTATGGCAATCAAACATAACCAAACAACAAGAGACTAAATTAAATAATTTGTTTGATTTAGGTGTGCACTTACATATTTTTATAATGAACGTTGAAGCTTTGTCTACAGACAAAGGTGTAAAATTTGCATCTAAATTTTTAAACTCACATAGAACTTTAATGGCAATTGATGAGTCTACAACTATTAAGACACCTACCGCTAAGAGAACAAAAAATATAATTAGTTTAGGTAAACTTGCTAAGTATAGAAGAATAATGACTGGTTCTCCCATTACTAAAAACCCTCTAGATTTATATAGTCAATGTGAGTTCCTTGATCCGTGGTTATTAAATTTTCAATCATTTTACGCTTTCCGTAATAGATATGCTGAAATGAAAACTATGCATGTTAGAGGGAGATCTATACAAGTTGTAAACGCTTTTCAAAATTTAAGTGAACTGTCTGATAAAGTAAAAGGGTTTTCTTATAGAGTGCTAAAAGAAGATTGTTTAGATTTACCTCCTAAAAATTTTACCAAGAGACACATTGTGCTATCTAAAGAACAAAGAAAAATTTACGATCAGATGAAAAAAGAAGCTATGGCCATACTAAATGGTAAAGTAACAACAACTATGACTGTTCTTACACAATTGATGAGATTACATCAAATTACGTGTGGACATTTTACTGCTGATGATGGTGGTGTGCAACTTATACCAAGCAATAGAATAAACGAACTTATGGATATACTAGAAGAGATTGACGGTAAAGCTATTATATGGGCAAACTATCAAATGGATGTAAATGAAATTATTAAAAACGTTGAAGCAAAACATCAAAAAGGATCTATTGTAGATTACTATGGACTCACACCACAAGAGGATAGACAAGATAACATACGTAAATTTCAGTCCGACCCTAAGTGTCGGTTTATGGTAGGAACGCCGTCTACGGGTGGCTATGGCATTACTTTAACAGCTGCAAACACCATAATTTACTATTCTAACGGATATGACCTAGAAAAACGTTTACAGTCAGAGGACCGTGCACACCGTATTGGACAAAATAAAAATGTAACTTACATAGATATTATAGCTGAAGATACTGTGGATGAAAAAATTGTTAAAGCTCTTAGAGAAAAAATTAATATCGCATCTGAAGTTATGGGCGAAGAATTAAAAGATTGGATTTAAGTCGTAGTTGCATAAATGCAACAGTGTTGTATTTTTATCACATTTATGGTTAAACCCATTTTGGTCATAGTGTCCTATATTTTCCTTGACACAAGATATAGTATGTGACAATTTGTTCCTTGACTATCCCAAATAATCCTATATAGTGGATTTATGAATTATTTAAAAGTTCATAGAAAGGAGAAAGCATGCTAAAGATATTAGACAAAAAGGTTTTTAAAGACATACCCAAAAAAGAACAAGATGTCTTTATTGAAATCGGAGCTAATCAAATGAAAGACTTATTTCAAGATGAAGAAGCTCATAAAGGTCTAATTTGGAAAGATTACATTCCTGATTCAAAACAACATTGTGAAGATAAATACAATGGTGAAGATGGAAAAGAGTCTTTTATATATCTAGTCAATGAGACTGATTCTTTTGAGTTTGAAGGAAAAAATTACTCAACTGATAAAACTTATTGGAAACAAGGTGACCATATAGATTGGGAAACCGACTTTATGACTAGAAAAGAGTTACAAGATTACGCCGAATCTTGTTAATAAGTTGCGCAACTTATGAGGGTGTTAAAGCACCCTCGTGAGTTGAAAATTTTTTTGTCGCACCCACAACATCTTGTATTTAATTTTTTTCTTAACACAAATCACCCTTATTATTTTCTTTAATCCCATATTATCAATGATATACTGTTTCTTATAAATTAATATAAGAGGTAAAATATGAAACATATATATAATGACGGCGGTAG
>VTLG01003870.1_pt1 | contig 10722 bp, 12 predicted proteins | sample 4694571 | NCBI WGS metagenome assembly VTLG01 (sample SAMN12604809, study PRJNA352737) | marine metagenome | biome: ENVO:00000447; feature: ENVO:00000209|ENVO:00000569|ENVO:01000036; material: ENVO:00002151; isolation source: viral sequences binned using virsorter ... | reverse complement strand
AAAAGGTGGAAGTCCATTGCGTAAATATGAATTTTTTGGGGCATTTCCAACTGCACTTTCTACAATTGCACTAGATTGGAGTTCGGCAGACATAGAAGAATATACTTGTACATGGACATATGATAGTTGGAACGTTGGAACATTAGATACAGGAACAAATACATTTACAGTTCAGACCTCAGCAGATAGGGAAAATCAGTGAAAATTAGGAGAATAAATTATGGCATTTGAAATATTTGGATTCAAAATTGAAAGATCTAGTCAAGAAAAGTCGGGAGAAATAGTTCCTGCGTTTACCCTTCCAGAGAACGATGATGGTTCTCAAATGGTATCAGGAGCTAATGCGTATGGTTCTTATCTTGATATTGAAGGACAGTACAAAAATGAAGTAGAACTTATCATTAAATATCGTGATATGGCGCAAACTTCAGATTGTGAAATTGCAATTGATAATATCGTAAATGAAGCAATTGTTGTAGATGATACAAGTCCGGCAGTTCAAATAGTTCTTGATAAAACCGATTTAACAGAAGCAATCAAGAAAAAAGTTCGTACAGAATTCAGTACTATATTAGATTTATTGAATTTTAATAATTATGGACATGATATTTTTCGTAGATGGTATGTAGAAGGAAAATTATATTATCACATCATGATAGACGAAAATGATCCTAAACGTGGAATAGTGGAACTCCGAAGTTTAGATGCTACAAAAATCAAAAAAATGAAACAGGTGAAACAAGAAAAAACTGTCGATCCAAGAAAAGCAAAAATAGAAATTGTTCCTCATTATCAGTATAATGAATCTGGAATGGATAAACGGTCTACTTCTGGAATACTGATTTCTGGTGATAGTATTGCATATACCACTTCTGGTCTATTAAATCCTTCAAAAAATATGGTATTGTCTTATCTTCATAAGGCAATGAAACCATTGAATCAACTGCGAATGGTGGAAGATGCAATTGTCATTTACAGAATTTCAAGAGCACCAGAACGCAGAATTTTTTATATTGATGTAGGAAACTTACCAAAAATTAAAGCAGAACAATATATTCGTGACATTATGACACGATACAAGAACCGATTGGTTTACGATTCAGATTCTGGCGAAGTCAAAGATGATCGTAGACATCAATCAATGTTGGAAGATTACTGGCTTCCACGAAGAGAAGGTGGTAGAGGAACAGAAATTACCACACTTCCTGGCGGTGAAAATCTAGGACAACTAGAAGATGTAGAATACTTTCAACGAAAATTATATAAAGCAATGCATGTCCCTGTTTCACGGCTCGAGGCAGAATCGGGATTCTCTTTGGGGAGAGAAAGTGAAATTACGAGAGATGAATTGCTTTTCAGTAAATTTATCAAAAAGTTGCAAACAAGGTTTTCGATATTATTTGATGAAGTAATGGAAAAACAGTTAATATTAAAACATGTTATGACTGCTGCAGAATGGTCAAAAGTCAGAGATAAGATTCATTATTCTTTTAATGCAGATCATTACTATACAGAATTTAAGCAACAAGAAACTTTGTCTCAACGAGTAGATCTTGCAAGAAACATGGAAGATTGGGTAGGACAATATTATTCAAAAGAATGGTTTAGAACTCATGTTCTTAGACAAACCGCAGAAGAAATGGAAGAAATAGATGGTCAAATAACCAAAGAAAAAGAATCTGGTGAATATGACGATGAAGAGGGTGAAGATGAAATGTAATCCTCAAGGTTTATAAATATTAATAGATAATTTTTGGAGATAAAAATGGCAGAACAATCAGCACAAAAAGATTATAAAACGGTAGATATTGTAGATTTTGCAATGCAAGGGAAACCCACAAAGATCAATGATGCATTTGGTCAATTAATTTCAAATAAAGTAGTAGATTCTCTTGCAAATAGAAAACAAGAAGTTTCTGCCAAAATGTTTGCAGATAAAGTAGAAGAACCAACTTCAGAACCAGAAGCAGAAACATCGGAGGAACAATGATAATTAAACCACTTGCTGCAGGAGCAGCTGCACCAACTGGATCTGGAACAGGATCTAACGTTAGTAAGGCAAGAGTTGTAATGTGTACAAATACTGCTGGATCAACAACAAATTATTTGGTAACGGTACAAACTGCAAGTGCGGCTGCCACTTTAGGTTCATTTACTCTTTTGGGCAATTCGGTTCAATTTGTAGAAAAAGATCCAACCGATGAAATATTTGCTGCAAATGCATCAGTATTATTAACACCAGTTGCATATAAAAGTTAATGAAAACATTTAAAGAATTCAGAGAATCAATCGGATATTCTACTAAATTTAAAATAGTAGAAAGAAAAAAAATTGATATAATTGAGGGGGATGTAGTAGATCAATTGAGATCTATTATAAAGAAAAAAAAGGAATCAGACATAAAGTTTAAATCGGGAACATCGGTTCCAATTGATCCCGAATCAGCAAAAAGCATATTAAAAACATTTGACTCACTAAATAGTTCTAAACAGAAAAAAATGCGAGATAACATGAATAAAGATACAAAATCATTCATGACTATTATGGATTTCGCATTAGAAAACGTAATAAAGTAGGATGGAAACATGAAATTAATTTGCGAATTACAAGAATCCGTAGATTATGAACTGATTGAAGAAGGTGATGGAAAACCTAAACAATATTATATTGAAGGTATTTTCATGCAATCGGAAAAAAAGAATAAGAATGGAAGAATATATCCATTGCCTATTCTTGAAAAAGAAGTGAGTCGATATGTAAAAGAATACGTAGAACCAAAACGTGCATTTGGGGAATTGGGTCATCCAGATGGCCCAACGGTAAATCTTGATCGTGCATCACATATGATTTCTTCTTTGAAAAAAGAAGGTAAGAATTTTGTTGGTAGAGCAAAAGTTTTGGATACACCGAATGGAAAGATTGTAAAGTGTTTAATTGATGAAGGTGCAAGGTTAGGTGTTTCTTCAAGAGGAATGGGAACCTTGAAACCAGAAAATAAAGGGCAGATTGTTCAAAAAGATTTTTATCTTGCAACTGCTGCGGATATTGTCGCAGATCCTTCTGCTCCTAATGCTTTCGTTGAAGGTATTATGGAGGGTAGAGAATGGATTTGGGATAACGGATTGTTGAGAGAACAAGATGTTGAAAGGGCTCGGGACAATATCCGAAGTGCCTCTTCCAGAGAACTTGAGGAAGTAAAATTGAGTGAGTTCAAAAATTTATTGTCAAAACTATGATTTTATAAATATTAACAGTAACGAAATACTATAATTTAGGAGTTTCAATGGCTACTGAAGAAAATAAAACCCAAGAAGAAGTTCTGGAAGAAACTGAACAGCAGGAGGAACTTGTTGAAGCTCCAGAACAAGAAGACCAATCAGAAGAAATTCTTGCTGAAAAGTCCAAAGCAAAAGTCAAAGAAGACGATGATGAGGACGAAGGCGAAGAAGAATCCGATGATTCCGATGATGATGAAGAAGAAGAGGAAGAAGAGCAGGTAAAGAAAGAGAATTTTAAAGTTCCTACGACTAAAGCTGCTATGATTAAAGCTCTTTTTGATAAAGTCAACGGAATGAAGAAAGAAGAAGTTTCTTCACGTTGGAAAGAACTAATGTCTGTCGCAGAAGCGGAAGATCTTGGTGGCCCAACACCAGATGATTCTGATCCAGAAAAAGACGAAGTTGGCAAAAAGAAAAAGAAAATTAAAATTTCCATGCCCGAAATTAATGTTAAAGAAGATATCGAAGCATTAGTACAAGGTGAAGAACTTTCTGAAGAATTCAAAACAAAAGCATCGACAATTTTTGAAGCTGCAGTTCATCAGAAGGTAATGGAAGTTGCAACCGAAAAGATTGGTGATCTTGAAAAAGAATATCAATCCAATCTTCAGGAAGAGATTGTTTCATTCCGTGACGAATTGACTGAAAAAGTCGATGGTTACCTCAACTACGTAGTTGAAGAGTGGATGAGAGAGAACGAACTTGCGCTCGAAGGATCACTGAGAAGTGAAATTACCGAAGAGTTCATTGGCGGACTTAAAAATCTCTTTACTGAGCACTATATTGAAGTTCCAGACGAAAAGGTTGACATTGTTGAAGGCCTTTATGATAAAGTCGAGGAACTTGAAGAAAAATTAAATTCTCAAATCGAAGAGAACGTTAAAACAAAAGACGAACTCAACGAATATCGTAAAAACAAAATCTTGGAAGAAGTCTGTGAGGATCTTGCAGATACACAATCAGAAAAGATGAAATCTCTCGTAGAGGGTGTTTCTTACGAAGATGATGCTGATGATTTTGAGAATAAGGTAAAAACGATTAAGGAAAATTATTTCCCGAATCAAACTAAACAAGATGAAAATGTTGAACAAGAAGATGTAGCGACAGAAAATGGAGAGGAATCTCCTAAAATGTCAAACATCATGGAAGCATATAGTAAAGCTATTGCTCGTAGTTAAATTTTAATTATAAGTTTTTAAACAATTTAAGGAGTTTTAAAAATGCAACTCTCAGAAAATATTAACAAGAAGTGGGCGCCAGTTCTTGACCATCCAGATCTTCCTAAGATCACGGATAGTCATCGCCGAGCAGTTACCGCCATGATGCTTGAAAATGTTGAAAATCAATATGCTCAAGATCAACAAAGTGGTGGACTCTTAGCAGAGGCAACGCCTACTACTGTAATGGGATTGACAACTGCCGCAGATTTTGCTGGTGGAGCTGGAAATCCAACTCATGTAAGTGCCGACTTTGCAGATCCAGTTTTGATCTCAATGGTAAGGCGTGCAATGCCACAACTTATTGCATATGATGTTTGTGGTGTACAACCTATGTCCGGCCCAACTGGATTGATCTTTGCTCTCAAGAGTCGAGTTGATTCAATGTCAGGTGCAGAACTTCCTGGCGTATCAGAACCAGACCAAGAAGCTGGTGTAGATGGTCACGCAACTGGTGACTTAGTTAAGACGCCTGGTCTTTTGATCACTGGTACTGATGGTACTGGACAAACTGGTAACGAATATTCCGCACATAGTGCTCTTGAAACAGACGCTGGTGAGGGAGATGTTGGTGGTGAAATGTCCTTCTCAATCGAGAAGGTTTCAGTCGCTGCTGGAACACGTGCCTTAAAGGGTTCGTATTCAATGGAACTTGCACAAGATTTACGTGCAGTTCATGGTTTGGACGCTGAAGCAGAACTCGCAAATATTCTTTCTCAAGAAATACTTGCAGAGATCAATCGTGAAGTTGTCCGTAAGATTTACATTGCTGCTGCAGTTGGTGCCCAAGTTGGTACAACAACAGCCGGTATTTTTGATCTTGATACTGATTCCAATGGTCGTTGGATGGTTGAGAAGTTCAAAGGTCTGATGATGCAGATTGAAAAAGATGCAAATCAGATTGGTAAATCCACACGTAGAGGAAAAGGAAATATTATCCTTACTTCTTCAGATGTTGCATCAGCACTTCAAATGGCAGGAATGTTGGATTATGCTCCTGCAATGAGTACTGATCTTAATACTGACACTGCTGCATCAACTTTTGCTGGTGTTCTTAACGGACGCTATAAAGTATATGTTGACCCATATGCAGATGCAAATGCACAAGAATTCTATTGTGTAGGTTATAAAGGTGATTCACCGATGGATGCTGGAATTTTCTATTGCCCATACGTTCCGTTGCAAATGGTTCGTGCGGTTGATGGTTCTAGTTTTCAACCAAAGATTGCATTCAAAACACGTTACGGAATCGTTGCAAATCCATTTGCTGAAAATGCAAGTGCTTCAACTGGTCGTACAACTGGTGTTCTTGGATCTAATCCTCACCTTAATGTATATTACAGAAAAGCTGCAATTACAAACTTGATGTAATACTGACCTACATAATTGTAGGATTTCAAAAAGGGAGCGGAGAAATCCTCTCCCTTTTTTTGTTTGTACTGAATCCAGTGAGGCTGACATGATTATATTAATAGGTAATGGACAATCTAAATCCGTTACAAATTTAGATCTCTTTAAAAATCATACAACATATGGATGTGATTCCATTTATCGTAAATTCATGCCTAATTATTTAATATGTCAGGACATGAATGTACAATTGGAATTAATAACAAATAATCTTACTAAAAAACACAAATGTTATTTTAAAGGATTTGATCTTATTCCTAGTATGCATTATGCAATGCTTAAACAATCGGCTGATAAAAGATTAAAAATCGGTGAAAATCGACCAACAACAGATAATTTTATTCAGTTTGCACATGAGGGGGTCATGTATTTTATCTGGATTGATTCTTCTGATTTAACTGAAAATGTTGAATGGTGGGATGATGAATGGATTTCTGATACGGTTGCACTCCGTATAGCCTGTCAACATAATCCAAATGAAACATTTTATTGTGTCGGATATGACTATTACCATGATCAAACAAGTACAGGAATATATCTTGGATCTAATGTAACAAAATTTCATGAGAATGATAATACTCCTTGGCTCAAACAACACAAACAGATTGAAGAAGAGTTCCCAAATTCTAAATTTATTTTTATTGGAAAAAATATGAACTATGGAGAGTTTGAAAATTTACTGAATAAATAGTATAGAAGGACAACGAGGATCTATATGGCAGCAGCAAATAAAATACCAGACAATTTAAACTATCTTGCAAATATCAGTTTTAGACTGACAATGGAAGATGCACCAAGTCTTACTTGGTTTTGTCAATCTGCAAATGTTCCTGGCATTTCGATTGATTCAATTGATGTTACGAATCCTTATGCAACAATTCCATATGCAGGATCAAAAGTTGCATTTGAAGAATTGACCGTAGGATTTATTGTTGATGAACATTTGAAAAATTGGATGGAAATATATGATCGTATAATTGCATTGGGAATGGCAGAAGGAAACGAGAAATATCGTTTACTTAAAGCAAAATCAGATTTAACATCAAGGGGAGGAACAGTTTCAACAATTGTTCTTACCATTTTAACGAGTGCAATGAATCCTCAAATGGAATTTCATTTCTACGAGGCCTTTCCAATTTCTATATCTTCACTTGATTTTAATAGTTCAAATACTGATGTAGAATATTTTACTGCTACTGCCGGATTTCGGTACACAAACTATGAGGTAAAAAACTTATTGAATAATTGATAATACTATGAAACTTGAAGACATTATGAAAGAATGGGAAAATGATGCTCCTATTGATAGTCAAAATCTAGATGGTGAGTCGTTAAAAATTCCCAATCTACATGCAAAATATATGGAAATGTACACGAAGGAAAAAAGAACCTTTCGTGAATTTAAAAGAAAATGGAAGGTTCTCTTCCAAAAAAGGTGGGAAGCAGTAATTGCTAAAGATGGAAGACCACCAGACCACAATATTCGTATATCAAAATCAGAATTGGAAAAGTATTATGTTGCAGCCGATAGTGAGTTGCAAGAATTTGAAGCTCTAATAAATGATCAAGAAGACAAAGTAGATTTTTTGTCTGGTGTGTTGGATACGATTAAGAACAGAAATTGGCAAATTAAAAACGCAATTGATTGGAGTAAATTTCAAGTTGGACTTGGGTAATGCAAATCCTAATGGAAAAAGAGAACGAAGTATATTTGCGACTCTCTTGCGAACCTGGCGTCCGAATGGAATTGAATCAATATTTTCGATTTCGGCCGAAAAATTATCAATTCATGCCAATGTTCCGCAGAAGAAAGTGGGATGGATACGTTTATCTTTACAACAATGACAATGGCCGGATATATTACGGACTAAAAAAAGAAGTTCAACGATTTGCATCTGATCGGGAATATGAATTGATAGATCAAACCAATGATCCAATTCAGAAAATTTCTAATGATAATTATTATAAATTTCTAACATCATTTCCCTGTGAGTATAAATTAAGAGACTATCAGAATAATGCAATCAGACATTCGATAGATGAAAAAAGATGTGTTCTTCTTTCACCTACTGCATCTGGAAAATCTCTCGTAATCTATTATTTGGTGAGATATTATTTCCCTGAAAAATCATTAATCATTGTTCCTACTCTTTCGTTAGTTAGCCAGATGTATTCGGATTTTGAATCATACGCAGATAAAAAATTTGAAGTAGAAAAATTCGTCCATAAAATTTTTGGAGGTCAAGAGAAAATAACAGAAAAACCGATTATAATTTCAACATGGCAGTCTTTATATGAATTAAAAAAACCATTCTTTTCGGATTTCAAGTTAGTAATTGGAGATGAAGCCCATCTTTACAAAGCACAATCTCTTACTAAAATTATGAAAAGTTTAGAAAATGCACCTTACAGAATCGGAACAACTGGCACTCTTGATGAAGTTGAAGTGCATAAATTAATATTAGAGGGGTTATTTGGATCAACCAAGAAGGTAACTACTACCAAAGAACTTATAAAGAAAAAAACATTATCAGAAATAGCAATACGTTGTCTCGTTTTAAAATATTCTAAAGAAGCAAGTGCAATTGTATCAAAATTGAACTACCAAGAAGAGATTGACTTTTTAGTGAGCCATCCAGAACGGAACAAGTATATTTGTAATCTAGTAAAAGGACTTACTGGAAATACTTTGATATTATTTCAACTGGTAGAAAAACACGGCAACATTCTACATTTGATGTTACAAGACATTTTAGATGTTTCTACCAGAAAACTCTTTTATGTCTACGGAGGGACAGATGCAGAATCAAGAGAAAAAGTCAGAACAATTGTTGAAGGAGAGTCAGACGCTGTTATCTGTGCAAGTTACGGTGTATACAGTACTGGCATCAATATTAGGAATCTCCATAACATTGTTTTCGCTTCACCTTCTAAAAGTCGGATTAGAAATCTTCAATCAATAGGTAGGGGATTGAGAAAATCTGAAACTAAATCGGCTGCAACCCTTTATGATATTTCAGATGATTTAACTTATAATGGAAGAAAGAATTATACATTAAATCATTTTGTAGAAAGAGTAAAGATTTATACAAGTGAACACTTTCCTTATCACATTTATACGATACCAATGAAAGGATAGTATATTCCCATTTCAAACCGTCACAGACTCATTATAACAAGTTCTGAGAGAAAAGTCAAGTATTTTTAAAAACTTGACAATGTTAATATAATTTGTTATAATAATAGTATGATAATTAAAGAAAGGACTGTATGGCCAGAAAGAAACAACATTATGTTGATAATGAGAAATTTTTGGTAGTCATGAGTGAATATCGTGAAGAATATTTACGAGCAAAAGATGAAGATATTGAACTACCTATAATACCAGATTATGCAGGAGAATGTTTTCTTAAAATAGCAGAAAGATTGTCTCATAGACCCAATTTTATAAATTATGCATTTCGGGAAGAAATGGTAAGTGATGGAATAGAAAATTGTGTAATGTATGCAAGTAATTTTAATCCAGAAAAATCAACAAATCCATTTGCATATTTTACTCAAATTATATACTATGCATTTTTGAGAAGAATAGAAAAAGAGAAAAAACAATTGTATATTAAATACAAAACGATGGATGAGTTTAATTCAATCGAAGATCATGTTGATATGGGAGAAATGGGTGGAAATGAAGCCGCAAGTATTGCATCTGGAACATCTCCAATGACAGCAGATAAACGTGCAAACATATATGATTTTATTAATGCGTTTGAGGAAAAGAAACGGAAAAAGAAAAAGGGAAGAGAGGTAGATAAAAATGATGATGATATTGCACAATTATCACCACTTGTTTCTTATATGAATAAAGGTATTTACGCATGAAGATAGCACTAATAACTGATACTCATTTTGGCGCAAGAAATGACTCTTTGATATTTACAGAGTTTTTTCGGAAGTTTTATGAGAATGTATTTTTTCCAACTTTAGAGGAAAGAAAAATAGATACAATTATTCATTTGGGTGATGTAGTAGATAGACGGAAGTTTATCAATTTTAAAACACTCAATACAATGAAGGAAATATTTTTTGAGCCCTTGGGAGATAAAACGTTACACATCATAATTGGAAATCATGACATTTATTATAAAAATACTCTTGCTGTTAATTCAATGAATGAATTGATAGAGGGAATGAATAATGTTAATATTTACGATGCGCCGACTGAAATTTCTTTAGATGGAAAAAATAATGCAGTTTTCATTCCTTGGATATGTGATGATAATGAAGATCAAACAAAGGAGTTGATTGAGAAAACACGAGTTCCAGTTGCATTTGGTCATTTACATGTTCAAGGAATAGAACAGTCAAGAGGATCTTTTAGTGTTGATGGATATTCTCCATCCATGTTTAAAGCATTTCGGCGAGTGTTTAGTGGACATTATCATCACAAATCAATTACAGGAAATATTACATATTTGGGAAATCCTTATGAAATCACATGGGCCGATTATAATGATTTAAGAGGATTTCATATCTATGATACGGAAACAATGGAAATAGAGATGATAGAAAATCCTTATTCTATGTTTCATAAAATTTATTATGATGATGAGAAAGTAGATTATGGAGATTTATCAAAATATAAAGATACTTATGTAAAGATTATTATAAGGAATAAAAACAATTCTTATATGTTTGAAACGTTAATGGATAAATTGATTAATGTTGGAGTCGGCCATATTTCGGTAGTGGATAATTTATTTGACATTGAAGATCTTGGAGATGATATTGAAAATCTGGAAGATGTAGAAGATACAATG
>VTLG01001559.1_pt1 | contig 10722 bp, 17 predicted proteins | sample 4694571 | NCBI WGS metagenome assembly VTLG01 (sample SAMN12604809, study PRJNA352737) | marine metagenome | biome: ENVO:00000447; feature: ENVO:00000209|ENVO:00000569|ENVO:01000036; material: ENVO:00002151; isolation source: viral sequences binned using virsorter ... | reverse complement strand
TATCATCACGGAGCAGGAGCTCGCAGCCGCGGAGGCGTTCCGGTCAATCTTCGACCGAGCACAGCTCCGTGAGCGGTATGCGGTATCGTCATCGTTGATCGATCGCGTGGACGGAACCCGCACGACGTCCGACGACAGCCATGCATCGATGTACGAAGCACGTGAACGGATCATGGAGGCGTTGTCGCTTCTCGGCGGATCGATGGGCCCTGTCGTGTGGGATGTGATCGGATCTGAGCTGTCGCTGCGAGAGCATGTGGCGAGACAGGCTGGCGTGAAACGGGTCACGGTACACGAGGCACGTGGCCGGTTGATCGCGGGCCTCGACATCTTGGCGCGAGCCTGGTTGTGACGTTGTGACGTTTGTTGCGGAGAAACGGACCCCTGTGAGAGTGTAAAGTCTTTCGGTAGTGGTTCGTCGAATGAAATTCAGGAAAAACGATTCGATGGGAAAAGGAAATGAGAAAAGGTGATTGGATTGTGGGGATTGACCCGAGCGATTTTGCTGACGAGCAGGGATATATTGTTCGCCGGCGCCCGCCAGAGTTCGTGGCAAAGTGGACAGTCGAGGACGAGGACTTCGCGACGTTATCGGATCTCGTCTACACCGACGCGGATGAGGAAGCGGCGATCGCGATCTATGACTTCGAGTTTGTTGATGATGCGCCGGCCGAAGAGCTGTTCCGGCGCGTCTGCGCGGAAGGTGTCGAGGCTATCGATCTCGCGTTGCATAGCTGGGCTGGCGCTAAAGCCGAGTATGATTCGATGGAGTAAAACACAACATATTGTTATTAGTGTTGCCGTGTGACACAAGATGTAGTATAAATGCGTATCGTTGCACTTGCTGCAATGTGTTTTCCTTCCTGTTTTTCCTGTTTTCCAACTAACCCGGTCTCTCTCCAGAGGCCGGGTTTTCTTTTGGAGGTGATCCTGATGCCCGGCCATTACGGAATGAAGAAGCCCGCGATGAAGAAGGGCGCCAAGAAAATGCCCGCAGCCATGATGGCAAAAATGAAGAAGAAGAAGGCGACGAAGAAAAAGCGCTGATGAAGAATACCAAGTCCGGGCGAGCTCAGGCGCGTCGCGTCAAAAAGCATTTGAAGTCGTCGGCGATGAGCCGAGCGAAGAAGACGCGCACTGCGCGCTCTATCAACCAACCCTCAAAGAAGAAGGCGAAATCGTAATGGCCAAACGCCCCGGTCTCTACGCCAACATCGCAGCGAAGCGTCGTCGCATCAAAGCGGGCTCTAAGGAACGGATGCGTAAGCCTGGCACGAAGGGCGCACCAACCGCGAAGGCGTTCCGTGACAGTGCCAAGACAGCGAAGAAGCGCAAACGGAAGTAATGGCTGAGAAGCCGATCCGTCGCACGACGGGGAAGGGCGGCAACTACCGCAAGACCAAGTCGGGCGCCGGTATGACGAAGAAGGGTGTCGCAGCCTACCGGAGAGCGAACCCTGGCTCGAAGCTCAAGACGGCGGTCACCGGTAAAGTTAAGAAAGGATCGAAGGCGGCAAAGCGACGGAAGTCGTTCTGCGCGCGCAGTGCTGGTCAGATGAAGAAGTCCCCCAAAGCGGCCAAGAACCCGAACAGTCGTTTGCGACAGGCGCGCAAGCGGTGGAAGTGCTGAGATGCCTCAAGCTGTCAAAAAGCGTGGCGCCGGTGGGCGACCGACAAAGTACAAGACCGAGTTTTGCGATCGCGCGTTTGATTTTGCGTTGGTTGGAATGACCGACGGTGAGATTGCCGGCGCGCTGAAGATTGACGAAGCAACGCTTTACCGCTGGAAGAACGCACGACCTCAGTTTTGCGAGGCCATAAAAACGGGCCGTGATCGTTACGATAATGAGGTGGTCGAGAAGGCGCTGCGACAGCGTGCAGCCGGCTACGATTACCAAGAGGAAGTGATGACGAGGGAGGGCCCGAGCGTGATCACGAAGCGTTTCCACGGATCGGACACCGCGGCCATCTTCTGGCTTAAAAATCGACAGCCCGAGCGTTGGCGCGATCGTGTCGAGACAGACATACGCGCCGCTGTTGTGAACATCGAAGCGACGCCGGAAGAGAAAGCCCGGATCATCGCGGCTGCGTTAAGTCGAGGAGCGAATGCTTCAGACTCTTGACGCGTATCTTGAGAAGCTGGCCGGCCTGCCGCCTGAAGAGGTCGATCGGCTCTACGAAGAAGCGAAGAGCGTGATCGGTGACACGTGTTGGATCCCAAATCCAGGACCGCAGACCGCAGCCTACTACTCGGAAGCCGACATCCTGCTCTACGGCGGGCAGGGCGGTGGTGGTAAGACGGATCTGATCGCAGGCCTGGCGCTGACCGAACACGAACGGAGCTTACTGCTACGGCCTCAATACACGGATCTGGGGGCCTTGATTGAAAGAGTTGTGGCCGTGGCCGGCACACGTAAAGGATTGAACTCGGCACCGCCCGCGCAGTTCAAGTTTGACGACAAGGTTATCGATTTCGGTGCCGCGTCGACGCTCGATCGAGCTGAGACCTGGCAAGGTAACCCGCATGACCTGATCGCCTTCGACGAGGCCTGTCAGTTCGTCGAGCCTGTCGTTCGCTTCCTGATGGGCTGGAACCGCGCCGCGGACAAGACGCTCGGCGGCGAGAGCCGGCAGCGTGTACGGACAGTGATGGCATCTAACCCGCCGATCGCCGCAGCCGGTGATTGGGTCATCGGAATGTTTAGGCCGTGGCTCGATATAACGCATACGAGACCGGCAAAGCATGGTGAGCTGCGTTGGTTCATTATCGATCCGGATGGTCGTGACATGGAAGTGGACGGCCCTGACGATGTCAGGACGTTCGACCACAAGGATTACGTGCCAAGGAGCCGGACGTTCATACCGGCAGCCCTGGCCGACAACCCGTTCCTGGTATCGACCAACTACCAGGCCACGCTGGACGCAATGCCGGAGCCGCTGCGGTCCGCGATCCGCGATGGCAACTTCATGGCGGCAAGGGAAGACGACGAATGGCAGGTCATACCAACACCATGGGTGCTCGAGGCCAATGATCGTTGGCGTAGCGGTAAGGGCGATAAGCCTCTCGCTTGCATTGGGCTTGATGTTGCTAGGGGCGGACGAGATGACACGGTCTTCTCGCAGCGATATGGCGCCTGGTTCGATGAGCTTGTTGTCGTTCCAGGTAAAGAGACACCCGACGGCCCCAGCGTCGCAGCGCTCGCTGCCGGAATGCTACGAGAGAACGCGATCGTGGCCGTTGACAGTATCGGGATCGGCGCCGACGCCGAGACAGCACTCAAGAATGCCGGCTTGCCATTCGAAGCAATGAACGGCGCCGAGAAGGCATCAGGGCACACACGAGACGGCAACTTTAGTTTTTACAACCACCGCAGTGAGATGTGGTGGCGACTGCGTGAAGCGCTCGATCCGGACTATGGGTTCAACATCGGACTGCCGCCGGATCCGAAGCTGCAGGCTGACCTGACGGCACCGACGTACAGCGTGCGGCCGGGACAGCCCCCGAAGATCTACGTCGAAGGCAAGCAGGACATCATCAAGCGACTTGGACGGTCACCCGATCGTGGCGACGCCGTTGTCTATGCATGGAATGCCGGCGATCTCGATGTCGGACCACGGGCCCGGACACGTGGCCGGTCACGGGTCGGCAGTACGCCGGCACCGGTAATGGATTACGACGAGCTGCGATACGGGTGATTAAGTCACGCCTCGGCTTGCCCGGCGACATCGAGATGATCCTCGATGCAGCCGAACAGATGAATGCCGAGAGTGACTGGGATCTGACGTGGTCGCATGACATAGGCCGGAACTACCTGACCTGGCTAATCGAGAACGACACGTCGGACATCCTGCTGGTCGAACGTGACCATGTACCGGTGGCCGGCGCCTTTGTCGCGGCATCATACGAGTTTCATCTCCAGCCGCTCTGTTACGTCTGCAAGTTTTGGGTCGTCCGCGAACACCGCCGCGGCGACGTCTCGAACGTCTTGGTCGAGGACATCCTCGCCTGGGCGAACATTCGCAACTGTTCTCACGTTTTCACGACAGCGACCGCCGGTCTCAGCAAGGCCGAACAGATGCTGTTCGTCCGTCTCATGAAATCTCACGGGTTCGACGATGTCGGGCCCGTACTCTCAGCCGATCTAGGAGGATCCTCGCATGGGTAAAATGGCCCCGAAAGCCCCAAGTTTACCGCCGCCACCGCCGCCTGTTCCTGAGAAGGAAACGGACGCTGAAGTGAAGGCCAAGAAGCAGGAAGCCGGGCGTCTGGCCCGAGGCCGCCGCGGACTTGGTGCCACGATCAACACTTCCGGGACAGGTGCCCAGGGCACGGCCACCACACAACGTGCGACGCTCTTAGGCGACTGACCACGTGGGAAAGTACCAGGCCGGCATCGGCGAACTTATGAAAGCCGGCGCCATGGACTTCAAAGACGCGTCAGGTCGCACCTTGCGGGAAGATTTGAACCAGGCGGCTGGACGCGCCGCGGGCGGGGTACTGACCGGCACCGGTATCCAAGAGAGTGACGCCAACACGATCAAGTCAGCGATGCAGCGCCGAAGTCAGGGCGGCGAAGCCTCCACGAAACGGGCATCTCGCACGGCACAGAACCAACGAAGCGGGACCGTAGGCGACGGCGCCGCATCCCGCGTCGTGCGTAAGACGCTTCTCGGAGACAGCTAATGACAGAGCGCGTTAAGCAGATCCTCGACGCATACAAGTCGAGGAAGTCGGCGCGTGCCCGGCTGAATCAACTGCTCGAAGAGATCGCAGAGGTCATGTCGCCCGAGCGATGTGGCTTCACGAATTCGGACAGCTATACGCGAAGACAAACCCGGATCTATGACACGACGCCGGTCATCGCCAAGCGCGGCCTGGTGAATGCGATCAGCGGTATGCTGCGACCGAAGACGACGTCGTCGGGCTATTGGTACAACATCGTTCCGGAAGACGATAAGCTGCTCGAGGACAATGAGGTCAAAGCGTGGCTCGACCAGGCGGAAGAGATCCTCTGGAAACACCTCTACAATCCGGCATCGAATTTCATCAGCACGACCGGCGAGGTCGACGATGATCTCGTGACGTTTGGGACCGGCTGCGGGTTCATCGGTCTTCGTCCTGATATGGCGGGCCTGCAGTTCAAGGCGTTTCATTTGAACAAGGTTCACCTCGATGTCGATGCCGTGAACAACGTCGTGGGCGTTTACATTGCAGAGAAAATGTCGCCTCGCCAGGCAGCCATGTTGTTTGGTGAGAACAACCTCGGAGCCAAGACGCTCGAGCGGCTGCGGCAGCCGAAGTCCAAAGCACGTGACGAGAAGAGCGAGTTTGTCTGGTGGGTAGGACAGCGCTTCGAGTTCGATCCGGCCAGCAAGACAAACATCAACATGCCCTATGCATCGGTCGTGATCGATGTCGACAGTGAACACATCGTAGAAGAAAGCGGCTTCGAGGAGATGCCGTTCTTCATTCCGCGATGGGACACACGATCGGACGAAGGCGGCACAGGGTTCGGGCGAGGACCTGGCACCATGGCACTGCCGTCGGTGCTGACATTAAACCAAATGGGTAAGACGATGCTGCGGGCACTGCACCGGGCCGTCGATCCGCCATGGCTACTGCCGTCCGACAGTATGGTGAACGCACCGCAGCTCCGCCCCGGCGGGGTTTCGTACTACGACGCCAAGGCAATCCGTAATCTCGGTCTCTCGAAACCGTTCCAGCAGATGGACAGCGCTGCACAGATCCCTTGGGGTTTGAATGCACAGACCGCAGAACGTGAAGCGATCATGTCGATCTTCTTTAAGAACATCTTGAACCTCCCGATCGACGGACCACAGATGACGGCGACCGAAGTCCAATCCCGGCGCGAGCAGTTCGTAAACGAGATTGGAAGTGTGTTCGGGGCCCTCGAAGGATCGTACAACGGCCCTATGGTCGAGCGGGCTTTCAACAGCCTGCTTCGCAAAGGCGCGTTCGGTCCGCCAGAGATGATACCGGAAGTCTTACAGGGTGCGGACGTTCAGTTCCGTTTTGCGTCACCCGTGGAACGTGCCAAGCAACAGATAGAGGAAGCCTACGTCACGCAGACGATGGACAAGGTTCTGCAGATCGGACAGATCCGGCCCGAGGTCATGGACCGCTACGACTTCGATGCCTATGCCAAATACCTCGCCAAAGCGAACGACTTCCCGCACGAGCTCATCAAGGACGACATGGTCGTCATGCAGGAAGCCGAGCAGCGAGCCCAACAGATGGCTGCCGAGCAACAGATGCAGACCATGGAACGCGTTGCGCCAATGATACAACAAGCCGGGGCCATGGACGCCGGTGGTGGTCAGGAGTTGCCGCCAGAAGCCTTGCAACAGCTACAGGGCATGATGGGTGCGGCCTAAGTCGACCCTCGAGCCCGACCTCGAGGACTTTCACAAGCAGCTCGTCTACTCGCTCGATCTACATCGACACGGACCGGCCGATGTCGCCCGTGACTTTCGGAAACTGTTCCTCGAGGACCCGTATCTCGGGAAACGTGTGCTGTTCATGCTGATGTCATGGTGCGGTGAGTACGACGTCGCCGATGACGACGGCCGCATACCGCCGATCGACAACAACGAACTCCAGCGTTGGGCTGGAAAGAGAGAAATCGCTGCCAGGATCAAGGCAGCGCTTTACGCAGACCTTAACAACATCGAGGAGTTATGATGTCCGAAGAAATGACCGAAGGCGCTGATGTCGAAGAGACAGCGGCTACCCCGGAGGCAAACGATACCCCAGCAGCCGAGCCCGCAACCTGGCTCGAGGGGATCGAGGACGACAAGGTTAAGAACCTCGCCGGCCGCTACACCACACCGGCCGCCATGGCGAATGCCCTTTATGAAGCAAATCGAGAACTCTCGCAGCGCGTGAAGATGCCAGGCGAGGACGCGTCGGACGAAGACCGGGCCAAGTTCAACAAGCAGATGGGTGTTCCGGAATCCGTCGACGATTACGAGATCGCTCCACCGGAAGGTATGGATGCCGAGGTGTTTGCATCAGAGGAGTACCAGGCACCGATCAAGTCGATCGTGGCTGATATGCACGCGGCTGGCGCCAGTCAGGGCGTCGTCAACGCGATGCTGGCTAAGTACTTCGAGATGGAGGCGATTGGCAAAGCCGAACAGTCGCGTCTCGATACGGAATACATGCAGAAGGCTGAAGCCGATCTCCGAAAAGAGTGGGGATCCAGCTACGATGAAAACGTGGCCTTCGCCAACGACTACCTCTCGAAGTCACCGGATCTCGTGAAGCTCGAGCTCCGCGACGGATCACTGCTCGGCAGTCACCCAGCATTCGTAAGACAGATGGCCGAGGTCGGTCGGATGTCTAACGAGGGCCAGCTCAAGTTCGGGATCTCCGGCACCGAGATGGCAACTGATATGAAAGCGCAATACGACCAGCTATCGCGTGACATACACACGGCCTACCAATCCGGTGATCGCGGCCGTGCCGCTACATTGTCGGCGCAGCGATCTGCCATTGCCGAACGGCTGCATGGCAACCAGGCGATCGTCGGGGCGGGCCGATCGATTTGACATATTTCGAGGAGGAGCTGACGACGGCCAGCGGGCTCGACGACGCAATCATCGGCGTCGGCGTCCGCTGCAGTCAGCCTCCGGTGGTCATCTATTCCGTTGACCGGGTCATCAAGATCCTGATGGACCGCGACGGCATGACAAACGAAGAGGCGGTCGAGTTCTTCGAGTACAACATCGAGGGCGCCTGGGTCGGGAATGCGACACCGGTCTGGATGTACCCGATCTCGAGCAACGACCTGCGGGTACACTAATGGACAAGTTAACGGAGTTGGTATCCGCAAAGGCGGCAATGCCAGCCGACTGGATTGAACCGTCGACCGAGATGAGCAATCTCGGCATAGACAGTCTGGACTTCGTCGAACTCATCTTCGAGATCGAGTCCGAGTTCGACATCAAGATACCGACCGAATGGGACGGAGAGTTTGCCACAATGGCGGACCTGTCCGACGCCATCGATCGGCTCAAGAATTCGGAGGCATCCGTCTCCGAATAAACGACGCCCCGCCGGCACCCCGCATAGCGGCCCGGCTGACAAGCGTCACCCGCAACTCTGAGGCGCTGAACACGAGCAACTAGCGGCCCTGCAAAGGCATCCCGCAACGGCTCCGCTCGGCCACCCCGGAAGAGGCCTGCACCAATCGAAACTTTATCGAATGGAGGCAAGCCAAATGGCTACTTCAGTTACCACTGCCTTTGTCGAAGAATACATGACGGATCTCCATCATGTTTTTCAACGCGAAGGCTCCATGCTCAAGGACACCGTATTCCTGAAGGATGGTGTCGTTGGCTCAACCGCTCATTTCCAAAAACTGGGAACGGGCACTGCAACTACCAAGTCGCGCCATGGTGAAATCACACCGATGAACGTGACGCACACCGCGCCGAGCGTGACCCTTGCCGACTTCTATGCCGGCGAATGGTCTGACTCGCTCGACGAAGCCAAAGTCAACATCGACGTCAGAATGGCGTATGCGAAAGCAGGCGCCATGAGTCTTGGCCGGAAGGTTGACGAACAGATCACGACGGTTCTCGATAGCACATCGCAGTCGACGGTCACCTACACCGTGACGTCGTCCGCCGCTATCCAAGCCAGCTTGATCACCATGGTCGAAGCTCTGGACGCAAACAGCGTCCCGAATGACGGCCAGCGTTTCGGGGTTCTGACACCTCGTGCTTATGCACAGGCGATGACCGTCGAAAGTTTTGCCAGTTCCGATTACGTCGGTGCTAATGGTTTGGCCTTTAACGAGGGCATCCCTGGTCACCGGAAGTTTCGGGAGTGGCTCGGTGTAAAATGGTGCATGCTTCCGTCTCTGCCGGGACAAGGCACCAGCACGGCGAAGATTTTCGTCTACCACAAGAATGCCCTCGGTTATGCAATTCAAAAGTCGGAGTATCCAAACGCTGCGGCTGGCGAAAACATTTCCGCGGACATTACGTGGCACGGCGATCGAGCCGCGTATTTTATCAACCACATGATGTCAGGTGCCGCCGTGATGATCGACGACACAGGCGTGATTGAGGGTAACCTCAATGACACCACTGCCATCGCAACGAGTTAAGGAGGGTTAATCATGGCTTTCACTGCATCAACTCTCTCGCAACTCGCACACGGCAATAACTGGAAGTTGTGGGTTTACACCTCGGGTTCCGACAACATTGCCGCGATTAACAGCAGCGGATATTTCAATGATGCTGCAAACATGCTTGGCGTCCGCGACTTAATTATCGTCGTGGATACGGCAACACCGACGACGAACTTCTGCACGGTGTTATCCAACACAGGCAGTGTGGTCGACGTCTCGGACGGCACTGCCGTCGCTGAGACAGACGGCGACTAACCGATCAGGGGCGGCCTCCGGGTCGCCCCTTTTCTTCGTTCCAATAGTAATGAGGTTCCCCATGACCGCGCGATCCCGCCCGGAGGACATCGAGTACATCTCTCGATTAAAGTTCGGCAGCCAGTTCAGCTATACGCCGGCAAACCATGCCAAAGAGGACATCGATGTCGCTAACTATTTCCATAATGTAGCGAGCCGATACTTCGCCAAGGGCGACGAGATCCGCGTGAACATTAAACACGAAGACGGATCATGGTCGAAGCGGTGGTATGAGGTGATCACGATGACGCCCGAGACCACCGTCATCGAGGCGACCGAAAACTGGCGCCACTACAACGCACCCAAGAAGGCGAAAGCGGCGCCTGTTAAAAAGGCAGCCTAACGCATGGCGAGCGAAGTCCAGATCTGTAACATCGCGCTGCAACTTATAAAGCACAGTAAGCAGATCACGTCGCTGACGTCGGGCACGAAAGAAGCGAACGCTTGTGAGATTGTGTACGACGAAATGCGTGACCTGTGCCTCGATATGCACCATTGGAATTTTGCGACCCGCCGGGTAAAGCTACCCCAGCTCGCCGAGGACAGCTCACCCGCCTTCGCGTGGGACCATGCCTACCAGCTACCGGCGGATTTCATTCGAGTCATTTCCGTTCACGAGCACGACCATGGTGAGGACAACATCGCCTACAAGATCGAGGGAGACCAGATCCTCGGCGACGCGGACGATGTCTATCTGCGATACGTTGCCCGTGTCGAAGATCCCAACAAGATGCCGCCGACCTTTCGGCGTGCCCTTGCCAAGCTGATCGCCGCACAACTCGCGACGGCTTTGTCGAGCTCCGTGACCTTGAGCAAAGAATTGTTCGCGCAATTCCACGACCAGGACCTGCCGTTCGCCAAGTCGACGGATGCGATCCAGAACTACGCGGACCAACTCCCCGAGAGCGACTTCATCATGGCACGCTTTGGTGGTCGCCATTCCTATGAGCCGGGAGACCCGCCAGCCACATGAGCGTCCAGACCCAACCGAACCAGGAATCATTTAATGCTGGTGAATTTGGTGAGCGCATGTCGGCGCGCGTTCAGTTCGCCAAGTATGCGAATGCTGGTGCGGTCTACGAGAACATCTTGCCGTTGCCGCAGGGCGGTTTCACCTACCGCGCGGGCAGCCGGTACATCGCGGACTGCAAATCGCACAGCGTTCGCTCTTTTTTAATACCCTTCATTTTCTCAAATCTGCAATCGTATATCATGGCGATGGGGCAGAACTGTATCCGGTTCTTCCGAAATCAGGCCCAGATCGTCGC
>VTLG01015512.1_pt1 | contig 10723 bp, 14 predicted proteins | sample 4694571 | NCBI WGS metagenome assembly VTLG01 (sample SAMN12604809, study PRJNA352737) | marine metagenome | biome: ENVO:00000447; feature: ENVO:00000209|ENVO:00000569|ENVO:01000036; material: ENVO:00002151; isolation source: viral sequences binned using virsorter ... | reverse complement strand
TAATAAGAGGTTCAGTATTTCCCAACCTTCAATCAAAAGATTTTATACCAAAAAAATTAGATAAGAATGAATACAATACTTTAAAAGTTTATACAAATACAGTTGAATTAAAATATAAAGGTAAAAAAATGAACATAAGAGAAGCTATAAATGCTGAGATAGACTCTGATTATGTTCAAGTAAGATTATCAGGTATAAAAAGATTTGGATTAGATAGTGAAGAAGGAGAAAGATTTTCAGAAGAAATTTTCCAAGTATTATCAAAAATAAATACCAAATTTATAAAAGCAGGTATGATAGAGTATATGCTTAATGAAATGCCAGAAGAAGACAGAAACAATAGAATAAATGCAGTAGAGAACAAAAATATTAAGTTCAATGATATATTGCTAGAAGAGTTTGAAAGACTTAATCTAGGTACATTTAGTAACAGTTCCTTTTAACTATGGCTACTAACACAACAGCTACTACACAAAATCATAATGGTACAGGTAGTCAAAACAACTTTGCTATATCTTTTTCTTTTTTAGCTAATACAGAAGTTGATGTAAAAGTAGGTGGTGTTCTTAAAACATTAGGCACTCATTATAATATTGTTGGTTCTGAAGTACAATTTACTTCTGGTAATACACCTCCAAGTGGTACAGCTAATGTTGTATTAACAAGAGATACAAACATAAGTGCAAAGAAAGTAGACTTTGCAGATGGTAGTGTTTTAACAGAAACAGATTTAGATAATAATAGCGATCAAATATTATTTGCTCAACAAGAAATAATTAACGATTTTGTAAAAAGAGATGGTACGCAAACACTTACAGGCAATTTAGTTTTTGAAGGTGCAACTGATGATGGTAATGAAACTACGTTAGCAATAACAGATCCTACTGCTGATAGAACAATTAGTGTACCTGATAGATCAGGAACTTTGATTACGTCAGGAGATACAGGTACAGTAACTTCAACAATGATTGCTGATGGAACTATTGTAAATGCTGATGTAAATGCAAGTGCAGCAATAGCTCAATCTAAATTAAACATTGCTAATGCAACAACTTCTGCTGCTGGCTATCAGTCCGCAGCAGATAAAACAAAATTAGATGGAATAGAGTCAAATGCAACAGCAGATCAAACTGCTGCTGAGATAAGAACCTTAGTAGAGTCAGCTTCAGACTCTAATGTATTTACAGATGCCGACCATACAAAACTAAATGGCATAGAAACAGGTGCTACCGCAGATCAAACCAATGCAGAAATTAGGGCAGCAGTAGAAGCTGCTTCTGATAGTAACGTATTTACAGATGCCGACCACAGCAAACTTAACGCTATTGAAGCTAATGCTACAGCCGATCAAACTGCTAGTGAAATCAAAACTTTATATGAATCAAACAGTAATACAAATGCTCTTACAGATGCAGAGAAAGCAGTTATTGATGGTGTTACAGCAAACACAAGTGAACTTAATAAATTAGATGGTTTTACAGGTTCAACTGCTGACTTAAATCAGTTAGCCAATATGCAAAAGGCAACTGCTATAACTGATGACGATACCAAGTTTCCTACAAGTGGTGCGATTGTAGATTATGTAGCTGCACAACTAGCACCTATTGGTGGTTTAGAAGCTATTGCAAATGAAAATTCTTTTCCTAATACACAACCACAATCAGGTGTAGTTATTAGTATTGCAGATGCAGGTGGTCTAGCAGTAAGCAGTACTGGTACTGCATCTGGTCAAACAGTAGGTGGTACAACAGTAAATATAAGTGGTATTGCTTCAAACTTTCGTGGTGGAAGTGTTACAGCAGGTGTTAGATTTCTTGTTGTTTCTACAGGCTCAGGTCAAAACTATACATATCATAAAGCAACTTTAAGAGAAGATGATTTAGTTAGTATTAGTGGAGATATTAACGATTTTTCAGAAAGATATAGAGTTGGATCTACTAACCCTACAACCAGTTTAGATAGTGGAGATTTATTTTTTAATACATCTACAGGTAAGTTATTAATTTATAACGGAACTAATAGTGCTTGGGAAGAATCGCAATCCGTTGGTAACTTTTTTATATCTACACTTAGCCCTGCATTTAATGGAAGCGTACAAGACTTTACCATTACAAACGCACCAAGTAATGCACAGCAAATCATCTTAAGTATCAATGGTGTTATACAAAAACCTAATGCTGGTTCATCTACACCTTCAGAAGGTTTTGCTTTATCTGGCAGTACAGTTAAGTTAGCTGCTGCACCTGCTAGTGGGTCAGACTACTTTGCAATAGTTCTTGGTTCTACTGTAAACATTGGTACACCAAGCAACAACACAGTAACGTCAGCAATGATCGTTGATGGAAGTATTGTAAATGGAGATATATCAAACTCTGCTGATATTGCAGGTAGTAAACTGAGCCTTGTATCTACATCATCTACTGCTGGTATTATTGTAAAAGGTGATGGTTCTTCTGATGGATATTTACAACTTAACTGTAGTCAAAATAGTCATGGTATAAAACTAAAATCTCCTCCGCATAGTGCAGGGCAAAGCTATACCCTTACGTTCCCTTCTAATATTGTTAATGGTCAGTTTTTAACAACAGATGCTAATGGTAATTTAAGTTGGGCTGCTGTTGTTACTGATCTGGTAAATGACACATCACCACAGCTAGGAGGTAATTTAGATGCTAACGGACATCATATACTTTTTGATGATAACGAATATATTAAATTTGGTAATGGTGCTGGGGCTTCAAATGCTGATCTTAGAATTTTACATGACGGTACGAACAACGTAATTACTAGCGATACAGGTACTAATATACGTTTAGTTAACCACTTAACTGGTGGTAACGAAACTATGGCTCAGTTTATTCCTAACGGTGCTGCGGAGCTATACCATAACGGCAGTAAAAAGCTTGAGACTACAAGTGATGGAATTACAGTAACTGGAAACCTTTTACCAGAAGCTAACAATACTAGAAATATTGGTAATGGTTCAACTAACTTTAATTCTATTTGGGCTTCTACTAGATTTAGAGGTAATGATAACGTATCTCTTCAATTAGGTAATTCTGTAGATTTTAAAATTAGACATGATGGAACGCACAACTTAATTGAAGCTCCTACAGGTGCAGACTTAAAAATCATGGCTGGCACAGGAGATAATGCTAATGAAACTTGTGCAATATTTAATCACAATGGAGCAGTAGAGCTATATCACAACAACGTAAAAAAATTGGAAACGGGTTCTGATAGAGTTAATATAACTGGACATATATTCCTTACAGATGGATCAAGACTTTATCTAAGTAATGGTTTTGGAAATGGTCATGCCACTATTAGAAATGACGCTGTTAATACCGCAGGTAACATGGTGTTTACCACTCGAACTGCTGGTGGATCAGATACATCTAGAGCAATGTTCACTACAGATGGACACTTCATACCTTATGCAAACAACACTTATGATTTAGGTAGCACATCACAACGCTGGAGAAACGTCTACACCAATGACCTTAACTTATCTAACGAAGGTTCATCTAATGACGTTGACGGAACTTGGGGAAGTTATACTATACAAGAAGGTGCTGATGATCTTTTCTTGATTAACAAACGCAATGGCAAAAAATATAAATTTAATTTAACGGAGGTATCATAATGGCTATTTATTACGGAGATGGTTCTAATTCTAATGCAGGTAGAATTATACAAGTTGTAACTGGACACAAATCAAGCAGATCATCTACTACAAGCACATCTTTTACATCTACAGGTTTAGAAAAAAATATTACACCAACAGCTAGTGATAGTAAGATACTTGTTTTATGTAATATCAGATTAGGTTTTGCTAGTGGCAACTTAGGCTATGCTGCATTATGGAGAGGAAGTTACCAAATATTTCAAGGCGATTCTTATGGTAGTGCTGTAAGGTGTAGTTTTTCTGCTGATGGTACTGGTGGACAACATGACGCTTTTGTACCTACCATGACTTTTTTAGACGAGCCAGCAACTACGTCACAAATTACATACGCAGTAAGATATAGAGGTCATAATGGAAATACTGTTAGAGTTAACGCAGTAGGTTCTGATAGATCTAACGGAACTGATGGAGTCTTTGGCTCGTCAATAGTACTTATGGAGGTAGCAGTATAATGCCTAATTACGATCATGATGCAATACGCAAAGCATACCCTAATGCCATCACTATTGATGATGACAGAGGTATCTTTGATAAAGACGAAAAAGATATAACTTCTACTATAGAACAATCTAAAGTAGATGCTGCTAGAACAGAACTAGCAAAGGAAGATTATAAATGGCAAAGACAAGACGAGTATCCAGATTGGGGTATTCAATTCGATTACATCTATCATAATGGTATTGAAAAATGGAAGACAGACATAGTCGATCCTGTCAAAAACAAGTACCCAAAACCTAGCTAATTATGGGATTAACAAAAGTATCAACAGATGGTGTCAAAGATGATGCTATAACCGCAGGTAAAATACCTGCAAACGCAGTAGGAGCTAGTGAACTTGCAGATAATTCAGTAGATTCAGCAGCCATAAGTGCTGATGCTGTACATAGTGGAAAGATAGCAGATGATGCTATAGGAAGCGAACATATACAAGATTCAGCAGTTACATCTTCACTTATAGCTAGTGATGCTATACATAGTGGAAAGATAGCAGATGATGCTATAGGAAGCGAACATATACAAGACCAAGCAATTACATCACCTCTTATAGCTCCTAATGCAGTTGTTTCAGCTAAGATTGCAGATCAAGCAGTAACACTAGATAAACTTCCACACGGCACATCATCTAACAATGGTAAGTTTTTAAGAGCAAACAACGGAGCAGACCCTACATTTGAATCGTTACCTGCTAGTGGACTAAGTAATATTGTTGAAGATACAACCCCACAGCTAGGCGGTAACTTAGATTGTAATAATAAAGTTGTCACCTTAAACGATAGTTCGGGTGCTGATAATAACAGAATAAAACTTGGAAATGGTGGAGATTTAAGCATTTATCATGATGGTACAGATAATAGAATTGATGCTACTAATGGTCATATATATTTAAGAGTTAATGGTACAGAAAATGCTTTTAAAGGTACAAAAAATGGAAATGTAGAAATTTCGTATGATGGTGCTAAAAAGTTTGAGACTACCAGTTACGGAACAATAGTAACAGGTTATCAATCAGCATCTAGCTATGTAGGTTTTCATGTAATGGGTCATAATCAAGATCACGGTTTTGGAACAAACCACGGTTCTGGTATTACAACTTATGATGTTACTTATTATTCGCCCATACCTATGTTTTCTAATAAAACAATAGATCATGGTAGCAGTTACTTAAGTTTTCCTAGTTATGCTGGCGGTAATTATATTAAATTTACTGCTCCAGTAGCAGGGTTATATCAACTTGAATTGATAGCTTCTGTCGAGTCACATCATGGTGGTGATTGGTGTCAAATGGGTTGGGAAATAAATACAACAAGTAATGATAATTCTACTAACTTTATGAATAATAATAGAGGAGTTTTGGCTGTTAATCAACGTGCAGGTGATGACACAGAAATGGGTTGTCACTTCTCAACAACTATATATATGGCAGCTAATGATTATGCGGTTTTATATCAACAGTCAACAGCAGCAGTTCGTTGGAGAGGAAATCAGTATTATGTAAGAGGACACCTTATTTAGTAAATCATGGATTACACAATCACATTAACTGACACACAAGTTAAAGCTTTAGAGTATGTTGCAAAAGATCCTAAAGACTGGATTGAAAATGCAGCAGAAGCTAGAGCGCAAAGAGCAGTAGCCGACATATTGCCCTTGCTCACAGCACATTGCAATGCAAACAGTATTCAGTTAGCTGTAGGTGAAGCAGCACAAGTAACACAAGCCTATGATCTTGGTGTTGTTGTAAAATTTGGAAGTGTAACTTCTAATAAATAAAAAAGGGTAGTCAAATGTTAAAAGGAAATCAAAAAAAAATTGATGCCAATAAAGATGGCAAAATAAGTAAAAAAGATTTTTTATTACTTCAAATAGCAAGAGCAAAGAAGAAGAAGAATGGAAATAGATCTGCCTGATTTACCAGATACAGATTATATTCTCGTTCCACCTAAAACAATTTTTTATCCCCCGATAGTGGAAGAACCTTATCTAGACCCTCTACTTCTTCCAAGTTTGGAGCAGGTAGAGTCGGGGTTGGGAGATCAGGGATCTTCTGCTGAAGAAGAAAAAGCATCTTCAAAGGAGGAAGTGTCAGGAGCAACACCAGAGATAATACCGACAACCCTGCCAAACACCAAAGAAACTTTATCAACTGAAGAACCTATAGCTACATTTAATATACCTTTTTTTGGTGAAATGCCTATACCAGCACCAGAGGTCATTGCCTCCTCTGTGATCGCTGCTGGAACTGCAAGCGTTGTGAGCGTGGCGGGCGGGATTGCCATGCAAAGCGTATTAGCTTTTATCAAGAAAACATTTAAGAAAATCTTTACTAAAGTTCTTAAAAAAGAAGTCGCAAATGTGAAAGAAAAAATGGATAATAATAAAGGTAGCTAGAGTTCACATACCTGTACTATGTGGTGTCTAAACTAGCTACTTAAATTTTTCTGCGTTGGCTTTTACATAACTTCGTATATTGATTACATCATTACAAATGTATGCGAACTTAGACTCAGGATTTATCATGTAGCCTGATGCGTGAAGCTGACTACATTTCAAAACACGAATTAGCTGTTTATCATGCACTTGCTTGTTTAGTTCTTCTTTGGCTAACTCTAGCTTTACTTTTGATAATTCAATACAAGTTTGATTATCTCCCAGAGGTATCATAAAACTCATTTGTATTCCCCAACCTTCATTAATACTATATGTTTCTCCGCCTTGAGCATCATTACCTGTATAAAAAGGAGTTACAGCCATAGTTGGTTGACTGCATAAAACATTCCCAAACTGCTGCTTGCCTGTCATTCCATTATTAATATTCATATTTTGGTTGATAATACTAGAATTACCAACAGCATTAGGTTGAGCTATTACATCAGTTTCACCTTTAACAGGTTTACTGACTGAACACAGACAAAGAAGTGATAACGCTAGTAGTGTTGATCGTGTCATTCTGTGTAATTTTTTCAATCATTAAACCTGATGCTCTAGAAGTCACATTCAATGACCAATCTTTTGAAGTATCTGCAACTGTAAATACTGCATCACCGCCAGATATACCAGCAGATGCAGCTACGCTTATATTAGAACCTTCCCAAGTATTTATAGTAGACCCATATTTTTCTGTGACTACGCTGCGAGTTATGGTTTGTGTAGTGTTTTCAGTTCTGTTACTTGAACCAGTAGTCCACGTTGGCACTCCGTTTGCATAACAAGGTGCAACTAAAAACAAACCTAGTAATAATAGTTTCTTCATTTGATACCTACATTAGTGTCTTTGTTATCTACTATCTTAGCAGCGTTGTTGGGTTTCTTTTTGTTAACGGAGATACCGTATGAACCTAGTACTCCACTCGTCAAGCCAGCTAAAAAAGCTCCGTCATTACGGATTTTATCCATGTATCCAAGAGTCATCATTGCTAATGACCAAACAAGAATCATAAATCGGACAGCGTGACCAAACAGTTCACCCCAATCCGTACCTTCTTTTTCTTCTTGATCTTCCATAGAAGTGCAAACTCTTGTCTAATACTAGCAATGTAGCTATGTTTGGAAAGTAACACAACATTATTATGCTCAAACTCTTAAAACCAATACTACTAAAGTTCTTTACTACAACTGCTGTAAAGAGATTAGTAGTCGATCTGCTTAGAGCTATCTGCAAACAAACTACTAACACGCTTGATGACAGGGCTGTTGATATGTTAGAGCAACAACTATTCCCTAAAATGAACTGATATGAACCACAAAGAATTTTTCAAGATACTCGTTGGCAACCCACCGCCAGAAATCGAGTTTGAAATCGAAATCAAACAACGTGAAACAGAACAACTGCCTGATGAAGCTGTAAGGGCATACTGTTTAGACCTAGTTAAGTACACTAAACTACAAGATTTGCTTTTAACTTCAGCAATAATGCGTATATCAGAAATAGAAACCAAACTATATCGCTATGAAAAAGGTATGGAACTATATAAAAAAGTTAGAAAGCTAGGTTTTGTAGGTAAAATTAAGTATCTTCTGTTTGGCAAAACAGATAAAAAGTGATTATATTAATTAAAAACAAGACTAATCATGGATAAAAATTTTAAAATCCTAGAAAAGTTACATTTACTTCTTGCGAAAGAACTGACAGATAAGATTACAAGTGGCGAAGCAAAGGCAGGGGATCTAAACGTAGCTAGACAGTTTTTAAAAGATAATGGTGTTGAGTGCTTACCAGTAGAAAAGAACCCAATGCAAGAGCTTATGGAGAACTTACCAGACCTAGATGCTGTACCTTTAGCGGAGTTGTAATCATGTCAGAAAAAAGAGATTCTTTAAAAATTAATAAAAAGAAAAAGCTAACGCAAGCTGATTACAAAAAAATGTATCCTCAAGCTGGAAAGAGAACAAATGAAGGAATGAAACAAATGAAAGAAAGAATTAAACATGGTGATATGCACCTCCATTATGGGTTTCCTGATACACCAGAAGGTAAGAAACAATATCAGAAAGCTAAAAAAGAATATGGACTATCTTAAAACATAATCATTGCAACCCTTACCAAAAAAACTACAAGACTTTAGATATTTCTTAATTGTTACTTGGAGACATCTAAACCTACCAGACCCTACACCTGTTCAGTTAGACATAGCTGAATATCTACAATATGGTGCTAGACGTAAAATCATACAGGGATTTCGTGGTGTAGGTAAAAGTTGGATTACATCTACCTATGTAGTGTGGAGACTTCGTATGAATCCACAGCTAAAGTTCTTGGTTGTATCTGCTAGTAAAGATAGAGCCGATAACTTTACTACATTTACCATGCGTCTTATTAATGAGATGCCAATACTTGCTGATTTGATACCTAGAGATGACCAGAGAAACAGTAAGGTAAGTTTTGATGTAAAACCTGCACAGGCCGATCATGCTCCCTCATGCTCTTCTAGGGGTGTCTTAGGGCAGATGTCAGGAGCTAGAGCAGATGAAGTAATCGCTGATGACGTAGAAGTTCCTAACAACTCCTATACACAGCCCATGAGAGACAAACTTAGTGAAGCTGTAAAAGAATTTGAAGCGATACTAAAGCCAAATGGCAAAATTACCTTTCTTGGTACACCACAAGTAGAAAATTCTGTGTATCTCACACTAGAAGAAAGAGGATATGAAACAAGAATATGGACAGCTAGATACCCAGAACTAAAAAACAACTATGGAGATAGACTTGCTCCTATTATCAACAGAAAGCTTACAGAAGGCCTTGTAAAGCCTAATGATCCTGTAGACCCTATAAGGTTCTCAGCACAGGATCTAATGGAACGTGAAGCTTCCTATGGTCGTTCTGGCTTTAATCTACAGTTTCAGCTAGATACAACTCTTTCAGATCAAGATAGATACCCTTTAAAAATAAACGACCTAGTAATCGCTTCTGTAAATAAAGAATTTGCACCAGAAAAAATAATCTGGTCTAATAATCCCGAATATGTCATTACCGATCTGCAATGTGTAGGGTTCAATGGCGATAGATTTTACCGACCAGCCCAAGAATTTGGTGACTTCATAGAATATACAGGGTCAGTAATGTTCGTTGACCCTTCAGGTAAGGGTAAGGATCAGACCGCTATAAGCTGCGTTAAGATGCTTAATGGTAATTTATACGTTACAGAGTGTTTAGGACTCTCAGGAGGCTACTCAGATGCCGTTCTAGAGAAGATTAGTAAGATTGCCAGAGAAAATAAAATAAATTCCATACTTGTTGAACAAAACTTTGGCGGTGGTATGTTCGCTGAACTACTAAAACCTTTCTTAATGAGGTTCCACCCATGCCAAGTTGAAGACGTTAGAAACAATAAAATGAAAGAATTAAGAATAATCGACACTTTAGAACCTGTAATGAACTCTCACAGGCTCATAATTGACCGCAAAGTGATAGAAAAAGACTTCCGTTCTAACCCACAAGAAACACCAGAAAGAAGACTTAAGCTTCAACTTGTATATCAATTATCTCGTATTTCTCGTCACAGGGGTTCTCTAGTACATGATGACCTTGTTGACTCTCTAGCTGGTGCAGTTGCCTATTGGACAGAGTACATGGCTCAAAATGAAGACCTAAATATCTCTAGAAGAAAAGAAGAACTACTATCAATACACACAGATAACTGGAACTCCCTCTTTAACAACACCATTTCTCAAACTGCTATGGGTATGACCCCTCAACAAATAAGAAATACCAACGTATCTAACGAAGGTTTCCTTAAAGATTTCTATTAGGGACCACTATAGGAGAAAGAGTCACCTCTATTCACTAAGATTACACTAAGGAATACACTTAGAATTGCACTAGGGGGGAGAACCCTTAGACTGCTGCTGCATGATTACCCCAAAAAAATTTAGAAAGAAAAATTTGAAGGGGTTATACGATATATAAAAAATAAATTTTACCCGTACCCCTCGCAAAAATTACAAAAAAAGGTAGTCTAGTAAGCAAAACCATTGATATAACTAGGATCTCATAATATATCTTATATTATTTGGGGTGATTCTGGGCTAATTTTT
>VTLG01012610.1_pt1 | contig 10723 bp, 17 predicted proteins | sample 4694571 | NCBI WGS metagenome assembly VTLG01 (sample SAMN12604809, study PRJNA352737) | marine metagenome | biome: ENVO:00000447; feature: ENVO:00000209|ENVO:00000569|ENVO:01000036; material: ENVO:00002151; isolation source: viral sequences binned using virsorter ... | reverse complement strand
AGCCAAGACCAGATTCAAGATCAGAAGTGACCGTAGAGAACTTGTTAACATTAAATCCATTTTTATCTAGTTCCTCTGGAAGTGCTGTTATAACAGTTATTGAAAGAAGTCATGGTAGATCAACAAGTGACACAGTGCGTTTTAGAGATGCCATAGGTTTTGATGGTTTTACTGCAACGGTTTTGAATAATTCCTCTGGATATGCTATAACTAAAGTTAACGATGATACATATACTTTTACAGCAAGTAGTGGAACGGCTACAACAGGAAACACAAGAGGTGGGGGTGGTTCAGTTACGGCTGGGCCTGCAACATTGGGGACATAAATGAGTTTTACAAAAGCAACATTAACGACAGCAATACAAGACTACACAGATAACAGTGAGACCACATTTGTAAATAATATTCCTAATTTTGTAAAAGCAGCAGAAGAGAAAATATTAAAAAGTGTGGACTTTGATTATTTTAGAAAAAATGCAACAAGCACATTAACGTCTTCTGATCAATTTTTAACAGTGCCTAACGATTATTTGGCATCGTTTTCTTTACAAATCACAACCGCTGGATCTGAAAGTTTTCTTTTACAAAAAGATGTGAATTTTTTAAGAGAGTATACACCAGCAGCTTCAACAACTGGACTACCTAAATATTACGCTAGATTTGATGAAAACAATTTCATATTAGCACCCACACCAAATAGTGCATATACAATCGAATTACATTATTTTTACAGACCTGCTAGTTTGACCGCAGGTGCAGATGGTGGTACAACTTGGTTAAGCACTAATGCACCTTTCGCCTTGCTTTATGGTTCTCTTGTAGAGGCATATAGTTTTATGAAAGGTGAGCCAGATGTGCTACAAAATTATAATGGATTATATTCGCAATATCTTGAGAGACTAAAGGACTTAGGTGAAGCAAGAGAAAACACAGATGGTTATAGAGTTGGTCTACCATCAAGACCGAGAACATAGGAGTAAAAGATGGCAACAGCAAATGCAGCAACCAATTATCTAGAAAGAAGATTATTACATTTTTTATTTAAAAATAACTCTCTTTCTTTTAGTTCACCTGGAGACAGTATTTATGTAGGTCTTGCAACAGCCGTAAGTACAGCAGAAACTGGATCAGTTACAGAAGCAACATTTACAAACTATGCAAGACAACAAGTTACTGCATCAAACTGGACTTTAGTTGGGTCAGATTCAACCGATCAACAGACTGCAACAAATGCAGCTAATATAGAGTTTCCAGCCTCTGGTGGAACAAACAATACAATTACACACATTATAATTACAGATGCAGCAAGTAGTGGTAATGTATTATTTGTAGGAGCGTTAGACGTACAAAAGGTAATTGAATCTGGTGATATATTTAGAATTAACGCAGGGAACCTCACAATAGAGTTGAAGTAATGGCATTAGTAATATCAGATAGAATTAAGGAAACTACAAATACAGTAGGTACACAGACTTATCAATTAGAGGGTGCAGTTACTGGGTTTGAAACTTTTGCTTCTAATCTATCTGATGGTGACACCACTTATTATGCAGTTACAGATAACACTAACTTTGAAGTTGGTTTAGGTACAATAAATGAAGGCACTTCTCAAACTATAAACTACACAGTTACAGTAGCTAATGTAGGCGGAATAAATGTCTTTGTCTTAAATGGTGTAAACAATCCAGTTATTACGTTTGTAAAAGGTTTTACTTATGTATTTGATGTTAGTGATAATACCAATGGATCTCATCCATTAAGATTCAGAACATCTGCTGATGCTTCTTATACAGATGGCGTTTCAGTTAGTGGTACACAAGGACAAGCAGGTGCTACAGTAACAATCGTTGTAGCAAGTGATGCACCATCTACATTAAAATATTATTGCACTATTCATGGTAATGCTATGGGTAATACAATTAATGTCATCTCTGCTGTAGCCACATTAGCAAGAACAACCATCTTAGCGAGTTCAAATAGTAATAATGCAGTTAGTTTTGGAACTGGAGCTAAGACTATATTTTGTACATTGCCTGCTGGTAAAGCAGTAATAAAAGATGCAAGTAATAATATCAATGGTACATTTGTAGGAAATATAACTGGTAATGTTACAGGTAACGCTTCTGGTACAGCCGCAACAGTAACAGGTGCTGCTCAATCAAACATTACATCTGTAGGCACATTAACTGGATTAACAATAGATGGTGATGCAACATTTACTGGTGCTAATGGAAACATAGTCTTTGATAAATCAGATGATGCCCTTGAGTTCGCAGATAATATATCAGCTTCATTTGGCAATGATGGTGATTTAGAAATATTACATAATGGTAATCACAGTGTAATTAGAGATAATGGCACTGGTAACTTAGATTTACGAGGAAGCACAATAAAGCTTCAAAATGTAACTGGAGCTAAAGCAAATTTAATTACAAATGCTGGTGGCTCAGTAGAACTTTATCACAACAATATCAAAAAGGTTGAAACCACATCTGATGGTGCAACTGTTACTGGTAATGCAACTATTTCATCTACAGCAGATGGTGGTCCAATATTAAATTTAATATCAGATGACCCTAGTGATGTTGCAGATTTTAATACAGAAGGGATTATCAAATTTTTTGCAGAAAATGATGCTTCTCAGAGTGTTGAATATGCTAACATTGAGATGGTTACAAGAGATGTGTCTGATGGCTCTGAAGATGGTCGTATAGAAATAAACATAAATGAAAATGGAACTGTTACAAGAAGTTTTATTCTCGACCATGATAACTTGTATCTTGCTAATGCTCAACCATTACGTTGGCTAAATTTTACTAGCACACATGATTATATTTTAAAACCAACCACGATTAACGGTGAGCGGACTGTTCTCTTACCTGACGCATCTGGCACAGTATTGACAACAGGTAACTCAGATTCACCAACAACCACAACATCAAGTAGTGATGCAGACTTTGTTTTAATAGATGATGGTGGTACTATGAAAAAGATTACACCAACTAATTTAGGGATAACTGCTGGTGCAGCTTCACTGGATGATGCAACAGCATTAGCAATAGCGTTAGGATAAGATATGGCAAATACATTTAAAGTAATAACTCACACAGGAATGGCTGCAAGTGCAGGAACGCCAGAAACCTTATATACAGTTCCTAGCTCAACAACAACAGTGGTTATAGGTTTAACTTTATGTAACATTACAACTTCAAGTGTTTTAATTGATGTTCATTTAGAGAGTGACACCTCAAACTCTGGTGGTGGTACAAATGCTAACATACATTTAGCTAAAGATGTTCCCATAGCAGTTGGCTCTAGTTTAGAATTGTTAACTGGTGGTAAGTATGTATTGCAGACCACAGATGTACTAAAGATAGATTCAAACACTAATGGAGCAGTAGATGTGTCTTTAAATATAATGGAGATTACATAATGCCATTAAGTACAATAGCTTCAAATCAAATTAAGAACGATACTATTGTTGATGCAGATATTAATTTAAGCAGTAATATTGCCACAACTAAACTTGCCACTGGAGCTGTTATACAAACTGTAACATCTAGAAGCACAACGGGAACTAATATAACAACAAGTGGCTCTTTTACTGACATACCTGCAAGTCAAATTTCTGTGACATCAAAACTTGCGAACAGTTCTTTTTTCTATCAAGCGACAATGTCTTCTGAAAGTGATATAACTACTAATTTTAATAATTTTATTCGTATGGCGTATACAGTAGATGGTGGAAGCACTGTTCTGCATGATGATACAAAAGTTTTTAATAGCAATTCAATCAAAGATGAAAATGGTTGCATAAACACAAGTATAACTTATTTATTTGATGGTATAACTCATTCAGTAGGAACAGTTTTTGTTTTCTTTTTTCAATATCAAAAAAATAATTCATCAAGCATTTATTTTAATCAACAATCTTTGTCTGGACAGCCAAGTAGTACATCAAATATGGGATCTGTTATCGTTCAGGAGATTGCAGGATGAGTTATATTGGAACAACACCACCACAAACTTTCTCTACTGCTACAAGCCAGTCTTTTAGTGGCAATGGCAGTACAACTGTATTTACTTTAAATAGAGCAGTAAATAGAAACGAAGATTTGGAGGTGTTTGTTGAAAACGTACAACAAAAACCAGCAACAAGTTATACTGCATCTGGAACAACCTTGACTTTTCAAGCAGCACCAGGATCTGGATCAAATAATATTTATGTTATATTTAGAAACTTTGCTATACCAAGTGCAGGTGGTCCAAGTTTAGCTAATAATAATTCTTTTGCTGGAGTTAACAATTTTGCACAACCTATAGTAAATTCTGGTACAATAGCTAGTGACATAACGATAGCCAGTGGTGAAAGAGCAATGATGGCTGGAGATATATCTATTAACTCATCAACCACAGTTACAGTAAATGGAGTGTTAACAATCGTATGAGTCAGTTATTCGTAGATACAATAGAGCCAAAGACCAGTGGTGAAGTAGTATCAATTAACAGAGGCAAAGGTCAAGTATTAGAGGTTTTGTCTAGTTTATGTGACGGAAGCACAGTCGAAGTTACAAGTGGATCGTATACATTTCAAAATGTAACAACAGTTCAATCTGGAACATCAAGTCATGTAGATTTAAGTGGAAGTACAATATCTTATAAGCCGCCTACAGGAACAACAAAAGTAATTTACGAGTTTACTTATATGTTTGCTAGAACAGGTGATGCTGGCCCTTTGGGACATCATAAGTTCTTTATTGATAGCGTAGAAGTTACAAATGCAAGGTGGGATAATGGAGGAAGTACATTTTATGGCATGTTGCAAACATTTAAATGGGTCATAAATTGTAATGCCGCTTCCGATGTTGCAGCCGATGGTGCTTTTACATCTTGGGATGCTTTAAAGGAATTAAAAATACAAGCTAGAGAATATGGTTCTAGTAATGAATGTAAATGGCATTCAACTTATTATTGGGATGGGTCACAAAATTCACAGTTTCATAGACCATTACTAACAATAACGGCAATAGGGTAAGTTATGAGTGGAATAATAAAAGCAACAAACTTAGAAGTTACTACTATTAAAGATAAAACAAATACTAATACTGCTATATCTATTGATACAAGTGGTAGAGTAAATATACCAAAAGTACCAGCTTTTGCAGTAAGAGGATATGGAAGTTTGCAAAACGCAGCAACTGTAAATGGTTTTACAGTTGGAACTGGTACGGACATCATATACAATTATGATTCTATTGATATTAATAGAGATAGTGCGTTTAATAATTCAACTGGTATTTATACAGTTCCAGTTGCTGGTTTGTATCAAGTACAAGCTGGATATGGTTATAAATCATCAACAAATTACTTACGTCTTAATTTATTTTTAACAGCTAATGACGATACAACAAGTGGTCATTTAAGTGGTTGGTCTTATAATGATGGTCAACACTATAATGTTCATTTGTCTACTATTGTAGAAGCAAGTGTTGGACAACAATTTGCTTGTGGTATGAGTGATAGTTATTCAACTCCATATGGTACAGGCAGTCATTTTTTGTGGTTTTCAGGTTATTTAGTAGGGTAAAGATATGACAAGTAAATTAAAAGTAGAACAGATAGCACATACCAACAATGTTTCTGCTATGACTATTGATAGCACTGGTGGTGTTAGTGGTATAGCTACTACTAAAACTGAGGTTGCCACAACAAGTGGAACTTTTAAAGATATTACTGTCCCATCTACAGCTAAAATTATTTATGTAGGAATTATGGGGTTTTCTCATAGTGGAAGCACTGCTAATCAAGAAATACAACTTGGCACAAGTGGTGGTATAGTAACAAGTGGTTATCAAAGCACTGCACTTTATTTAGGTGGTGGTCATAATAGTGGGGGCGCAAATGTTACAACAACAGATAGTTTTGCTTTTGCACATAATGTTGGTGTAGGTTCAATAGTTTATGGACTAATGACCATAGCTAGTATGGGAGGTAATCAATATTGTTTTTCTTCTAATGTTAAAATAGGTGCTTATATAAACTGGGGTGCTGGTTATGTTTCATTAGGAGGTGCTGTAACTACAATAAGAATACAAACAGATAGTGGTCAAACATTAGATGCTGGTGCATTTAATGTTACATATGTTGAATAGGATAAATAATGACTATAAGTAAAATAAAAAATCAATCAATAGATAGAAATGATTTAACTGGAAGTGTTTTACAAACAAAATCTTTTACTATGACTTCAACAACAACTACAACATCAGATGGTTTTGTAGATACTGGTTTACAATTAGCCATAACTCCTTCTTCAGCATCAAGTAAAATACTAATAACTGGAATTATAAATGTAGGTCAGACTTATTTTAAAACTTATATACGCTTACTAAGAGATAGTACAGTTTTATCGGTAGGAGATACTGCAAGTAATAGACCACGAGTTTATGCATCAAGTGCACCAGGGGGTTCAGATTGGGATACTTATAATGTAACAGCAATTTCTTTAAATCTTTTAGATTCACCAAACACAACATCTTCAGTAACTTATAAAGTAGATTTTAGACCCTATGATAATGTACATACTACTTCATATATTAATAGATGTGGTACTGATAGAGATAATGCAGACTATGATGAAAGAAGCATATCAGTAATGACACTTCAGGAGATTGCAGGATGAGTTATATAGGTAACAATCCAAATCAAGGTTCATTTTTTATACAAAAGTTTACAGGTGATTCAACCACTACATCTTTTCCATTAAATCAAAATATAACAGATGGATCACAGTTATTAGTGACTATAGGTAACGTAGTTCAAGAAGAAGGTTCTGGTTTTGCATATACTGCATCTGGTAATACTTTAGTATTCTCAGAAGCTCCAGCTAATGGAGATAAGATAGTTGTAAGATTTTTAGGTGTATCACTTGCTACGCCAACAAGTTATACTAATGCAGTTAGATTTAGATATATTGCAACAAGTGGTCAAACTGTATTTACAGGTGAAGATTCAAATGGTGCAACACTAGACTACACAATTAATAATATTGATGTATACTTAAATGGTGTAAGGCTAGATCAATCTGACTTTACACAAACAAATACAAGCACTATAACTTTAGCATCTGGTGCAGCGACAAGTGATGAATTAGTTATAGTTGTATTTAAAGTTGTACAGATAGCAAGTGCAGGTGGTGGTATGTATAAAGGTGATAGTGGAACAATAAATAGTGCTGGAGCAGCAGATATATTTAGAGTGCATCAAGCACAACTTGATACAAACACTACAATAGAATCAACAGAAAATGCAATTGCAGCAGGTCCATTGACTATAGCTGCAAATAAAACATTAACGATACAAGGTAATTTGAGTATAGTATGAGCCAGATAAACGTAGATACAATAGCACCTGCAACAACTGGTGGAATAGTTAATTTAAAACCATGTACTTTTGCAATGGCTCAAGGTTCAGCACAATCTTTAGCTAACAATACTCAAACAACTCTTACATTTGATCGCACAATGCATGACTCTCATTCTATTGTTGATTTAACTAATAATAAAATTGTTATTACTGCTGCAACTGAGGGAATTTGGTTTATACAAGCTCAATGGACATTTGATAGTACCTGTGCTGATAGAAGACAATGTAATATTAGAGTAAGTCCTGATAAATTTGGATCAAGTTATTTAGTCATATCTGAAGATAATAGAAATGGTGATGGAACTGGAGTAAATCCAGCTACAGTTGGATCTTATCTTGGGTTATTAGAAAGTGGTGATGAAGTTTATGTAACTGCATGGCATAGTTATGGAAGTTCTAGAAACACACAACCAAGCACAGGAACTTCTCAAAATTATACTTTTTTTAGAGGCTTTAGAATAGGTCAATTATGAGCACATTAAAAGTAAATAATATAGACACTCAAACTGGCACAACTATATCTGTTGCAAGTGGTAAGGTATTAGCAGCACCCGGTCATGTGCTTCAGTGTGTGCAGTATTCTGCTTACTATCCAAGCGGTGTAACAACAACATCAACAAGTTATGTTGCAAGTGGTATTAAAAAAACAATAACTCCAAAAGCAAGTGGAAATTTAATTATTATTCAAGCTAATATTTCTATGATGTATGCTACCGCAGCAGGTTATGCAAGAATATATATGAATGGCTCTGCTATGGCAAATCGAGGTAATTATCAACTGGGATATATGAATATTAGTCATAACAACTATGCTGGAATGGGGACACAGGATCAACACACAACTACTGACACATCATCTTTAGAATTTGAAGTATATGTTAGAGTTGGATCCTCTGGAACACTTACTTATGTACACGCCGAAGGTCATGCAGCATTAACACTTTGGGAGATCGCACAATGACTTCTGAATTAAGAGTATCAACTATTGCAGCAGTTGGTGGGACAAGTGCTATGACTATTAATAGTGATGGAGCAACAGCATTAACTGTGCCTTACTTTTTTGCGGATGAAACTAGTAATATTACAGTGAGTTCTACTGCAACAGTTCATACTGGATTTACAATTATTTCAGATTCTCATGGTGGGTTTTCTGGTCATACATATACGATTCCAACTGGTTTAGGTGGAATTTGGTGTTTTAACACTGCTATTTCATTTACTAGTATTGGTAGTGGTACATACGCATTATTAACATTAGAAGTAAATGGTTCACTTAACAACGCACATGATAATTATATTGCATCCTCTGTTTCAAACAATCCGTTTAGAGCAACTCATATGGGAAGTTTTAATGCTGGTGATACAATTAGATTTATGGTCGCTCAAGGAAATGGATCTAAGACTTCACAACATGATGGTAGAACTGGTTACTTTTCTGGATGGAGAATGGGAAATATTATAACATAAAAAAATTGATTGGATAAAGGAGTAAAACATGGCATCAATATCAGAAGCACTTATTGCATTAAACATTCAAGAATGGACAATGACTGGTGAGCCTACATCAGAAGAAGAGTTTAAAGCTCAATTCAAAAAGGTCACTGGGGTCGATTCTAACGGAACTGGAATATTAAGTTCAGATCCAAAAGACTTTGGAACAACGTGGGCAAAAGTATCTAAAAAACAAAAAGAGTTAACAGATGCAGAGCCTATGGCAGAACTAAGAACACAAAGAAATAATTTATTAGCAGAGACTGATTTTTATGCTTTATCAGATGTGACGATGTCTGATGATATGAAAACATATAGACAAGCATTAAGAGATATAACTAAAGACGCAAAGCCAACATTAAAAAATGGGGTATTAGGTAATGTTACTTTTCCAACTAAGCCGAGCTAAAAATGTCTAAGGCAAGAGAAGTTGCAAAGATGGGTGAAGTCCTAACCAATAGTCAGATTGGTGGTCGCAGAAATATTGCATATAATGGTGCAATGCAAATATCTCAAAGAAGCACCTCAGAGACAGGTGTTGGTGGAAGTTCTGGTTATTTTACACTTGATAGGTTTAAAATAGTAGCTAGTGGTACAGCAGGTAGAGTGACAATGTCGCAAAGCACAGATACACCTAATGGATTTTCAAACTCCTTAAAATTAGATTGTACTACAGCAGATACATCTATTGCTTCTGGAGAATATTTTTTTCTATCTCAATATATAGAAGGACAAGATGTACAACAGCTTAAAAAAGGCACATCTGATGCAGAAAAAGTTACTGTATCTTTTTATGTTAAAGGTAATGCTTCAGCCACATATACATTAGAGTTAGAAGATGCTGATAACAGCAGACAAAACAGTCAAGAATTTTCTGTAACAACAAGTTGGACTAGAGTAGTTAAAACTTTTGTTGGTGATACAACTGGAACATTAAATAACGACAATGGCAATTCTTTAAATTTAAATATTATATTACATAGTGGTTCTGATTTAGCAGGTGGCACACATACATCTAATGTATGGCATTCAACAGCAAATCAAAGAGCAGGAGATAATCTCACATCTATTTTTGATAGCACAGATAGAGAGTTTTTTATTACTGGTTTACAACTAGAAGTAGGCTCTACTGCCACACCATTTGAACATAGGTCATTTGGGGAAGAACTTGCTTTGTGTCAGAGATATTATCATCAATCTGGATATTTAGCTACAACTCACTATGGTGGAGGCTCTGCTTGTGCGGTAGCTTTTAATGCAAATGAGTCTGGAGGTGCAAATAACTTTCCAGTAACAATGAGAAGTGCACCTACAATTAATATTAAAAATGCTGCTGGAACTGTAGGTGGAGTTCATAGGGCTGGTATTGGAGATGTGGGAGCAACAGTTGCTATAAATTGGACTTCAAATGCTGATGCCAATACAAAAGGATTTGGTGGCTTTAATAAAACAAGTGCATGGGCATCTGGAAATGTTCTAATAGCTGGCTTTCAAGCAGATGCAGAACTATAGGATATAAAATGATAATAACAGAAGCAAAATATACATTAGACATGGATGGGAAAAATGCAGGAGTTGTTTGTAAAATTGATGGAGTTGAGTCAAACGTACCAATGGATACTGCCAACAGACACTACGCAGAAATACTAAAACAAGTAGAAGCAGGAACATTAACCATCAAGGATGCCGAGTAATGTTTGGTAACTCCTCTTTTGCTGAAGCAGCCTTTGCAAATGTAGGAGGCGTTGTACAGATTGCCACAGCAGAGATGAGTGCTCTTGGCACAAGTTCTAGTGTAGGATCTGGA
>VTLG01010829.1_pt1 | contig 10723 bp, 7 predicted proteins | sample 4694571 | NCBI WGS metagenome assembly VTLG01 (sample SAMN12604809, study PRJNA352737) | marine metagenome | biome: ENVO:00000447; feature: ENVO:00000209|ENVO:00000569|ENVO:01000036; material: ENVO:00002151; isolation source: viral sequences binned using virsorter ... | reverse complement strand
TTTTAAGATGGTTCTATTTAATACAACATCAGATAAACTACCTTTTAACCTTTCAGCATTAGTAAGAACTGTAGATAATCTACCATTAAATGTACCCTTATTACCAGCTATACGGGCTTGATCTGCATAAAGGTTTTGGATTCCACCATTCTTAGCAACTAAACCAGCTTCTAATTCATTCTGAAATTTATGTACACCAACTGTAGGTTTAGTTAATTTCTTTCCTTGTTCTAAATGGAATTTACCTAATTCTTTTAGTTCACGTTCGTGGATTTTCTCTTGTACTGCTAAAGCTTGTTCAACAGGATCATCAGAAAATTTTGTATTTCTAATAGAATCTTGTGTTAACTCATCTAAATTCTTTTGAACACCAGCTTTCTCTGATAAGAATTTTGTTACCTTATCAGTACTTCTACCTGCTTTAAATAATCTGACAAAGCCTTCTGCAACTGATGTATAGAAACCTAAGCGTACTCCTTCTAAAACATTAGCTCTAGCTTTTTGATCTGGACCTAACCCATCAGATGTCCAACTTTCAGGTATTAAATTATGTCCCCACCATCTACCTCGTTTCCATGAGGTAGCTAAGGTATCATTAACTTCATTAGTTTCGACTGTACCATCAACAGTAGCACCTACACCTAGGTCCATACCTAATGTAGCAAACCTTTTAAAAACAGGGTTGTTTCCTAAACGTACTAACCATGGAGCTGCTACACCTGATTTATGGATAGCTGTAGCTCCACCCATTGCTTTACCTTTTAAAAAATAAAAAGGCACTACAATAGAAGATATTTCTCTTAATGCTTGCGCTCCTTGGTTTTCAAACTTACTTATCTTTGGAATTTTAAATCCAAATTTCTTTGTTATATGAGATCCTGTATCAGCAATAAAATCACCTGTACCTACTACAGGGGACATCATGACTTGCTGTGTATCTCGATTAAAGAATGCGCTATTTCGCTGGAAAGCTTCTACTAAAGTAGGTTTTCTTCTTTGATCTTGTAATGCTTGATACTCTTCCCAAGTAGTTCCATGATATTTCATAGCCCAAGCATTTTGAGCAGAAAGTCTTTCACTAGAACCCTCTTCAAATTGTCTGAACGCTTTTCGTTCAGCCCACATCTGTCTACGTCCTTCTCTAGTATTTAGATTAACTGTAGAGCTCTTTTCCGTAGAAGGAGCTGCAGAGTTTTCTGCAAGTAACGTTTCATCTTGTGGCGTCAGTGATATATCAGGAATCTGAGCAGTGACATCAATGTTCACTTGATCCGATAATCCTGTACTATCTACTTCTGATTGATAATCAGTATTCTCCTCGTAAGGATTTTCCATAGTTATTCTTGGTCTGATATTTTAACAGTTTGGGTAGCTAAATTAGGATCTTCTTCTTCTTGCTTTGGTTCAATATCTAGTGAGTAATCCATATGATAAATTTCGTTGAGAGCTTCTGGTTGACCTGTGATTGAACTATAATCCAAATCTCCTTCTGTAGGTGTAGCTCTCCAATCAAATTTTGAGGCTGCCTCTTGACCAGCTTCTGAATTTTTTAGTTCTTCAACAACTTCAGGGTTTGATTCAATGCTCTTCAAAAGAGTTGGTATACCTTTAACTGGATCGAAATCAGCATGAATATCTTCTTCAGTTAGATCTGGAATCTGACCCGGAATTGAACCTAATACTCCTACAAGAATTTCTGCTTTATTTTTTATATTCATCTCTTTTGCATCTGCTTCTGCTTGAAGTGCTAAAGATAATTCATGCTGCTCCATAGTGAATGGTAGTACACCTTCTTTAGTCTCTTTATATATAATACTATTAGCTATTTTTTTCTGAGTAGGAGTAGCATCACCAGTATTTATAATTCTTTGAAGTGCTTTTGGTAAATATGTTCTCATTATATTAGCTTCTTCTGGTATAAGGTCTGGATTTAATTTACCTTTTTCATTAGATTGTAGGAGTAGATCCATCACTGTAAAAGGATCTAAGCCTGATGCTTTAGATAGACTAAGAACATTTGAATCAATAGCACCTGTATTAGCTAATGATGCATTATAATCTTTTGGTGGTATAGGGAATTTACCAGTTAATATCTGCTCTTCCCAAGTTCCACCACCTTTTTTCTTAATAGCTTTATAATTAGCAACATCACCAAATTCGTTTGGAGTTGAAAATCTGTCTTCGTATGCTTTACTTAGTTCGGGCATTACAGGCTCAGTGTCATTACCTATAAGATTAGTTGTAAATATACCGTTATCTTCACCTTCTACCCATGTTCCTTTATTTTCATTAATAAACGTTTCACCATTTATTCTAGCTTGTCTTGCATTAACGTCACTATGTACAACATCTTGATAAAATTGAGACTTTAAGATTTCCCATCCGTCTTTTTGTTCACCATTAAAAGCTCTTTTATCAGCACCTCCTTTTAGATATTCCTCTCCTAACATTCTTCTATATGCAACTTCAAGAGCTTTTAACTCCTCTGAATAATTTGTCCTTGCTTCAATTTCTTGTTCTTTTGCAATTTGAGACTTATAAAAGTCAGAAGATCTAAACTGAGCACTCATCGATTCTTCTCTACCACTTAATCTATTTTTCTTAACATTAACCCAGTTTCGCCAAAACTTATCTTCTGCTTCAAGGTTCTCTGGTTTAATAGTAAATGTACCCTTCCAATCTGTAAAACGTTTTATTGAACGTCCATCAGCTATTTTAAGTAATTCCTTCTCAGCAGCGTCAAGATCATTTGGAGTAGGAGGTGGGTTGTTTGGATCTTCAAAAGTTGTTATTATATTATCCAGAGCATCTTCTAACTTTTGTTTAGACTCTCTTCTTTTTAATTCACCATGTTCAACATTTTTTTGAGTAATCATTTGAGCAAGTTCACCTGATTCACCAAATCTAATTGGCCACTTCTGTTCGGCTGTATATCCATTTGGAAAATTCTTATCATAGTATGGGCTATCTTTATTATCTGAACCCGGAACTATACCCGTTCTAATTTGATCCCATTTTTCTAAATCAATTCCCCTACCTTTAGCTAAGATTTCTAAGTCAGCATCCATAGCTGCGTGTATTTTTTTATAATTATCATAAGCTTCTCCTTTTTCATTTACACCACCTTTATAAGCATCAAATAATTTCCAATAAGCTTTCTTTATATCTCTGGTTGGATCATCTGATTTTTTAGATAATTCTCCATGTAAATTTCTTTTAGCTACAAGTTGTCTATCAAGACTATTTTTAATATCAAAAGTCTTAGTAAATTCTCCAGCAAGTTTTGTTTCTGTATCTGTTAAGAGTTTATACCCACCAGCTTGCTTAATATACTCAGGGTCTACATTTCCAAGACCAAGACTTGCTAAATAAGATTCTCTTAAATGTGAAAGAGATGATATTTTTAATTGAGCATTAGGAGCGTTGTTAATTTGGAATTCAATAGGTGTAGGGTTACCATCATTATCTAATAAAGTTAACTTATCAGTATTATTTAAAAATTCATTTGATAAATAAGCTTTATACTTTGCTTCAGAAAGATTATCATTTATCCAAAGTTTCATGAGAGTAGCTTTTTCAGAAGGATCAGCTTCTCTATACATTTCTATAAATGATGCATTTACACCTGCTTTTCTAGCTTGAAATGAAGTTTCAGCTATATCTGAACTGAAACTATCAGCAGCATCTATTGTGTCTTTTGTTTTATCAGCCTGTACTTTCTGTACTAGTGCTACTTTAGGATCAGTAATACCATGCTGCCAATCCATATATTTGCTAGCAGCTCTTGCTGCTCCAAGATCTTTTCTAAGAGCATCAGCTTGATATATTGTTTGAGCTAGTTTGCCGGAAAACTGTGCGATCTTTCTGCCTTGATCTAAATGAAATTCAGATTCCCAAGTACCTACATTGGTATTATTTATCTTTTGAGATCGTAAAAGATTTTGGCTGGAATTGCGTAAGTTGTTTATCGCAGTATCGTAAGAAGTCATAATTAATGTAAGTTGTTCAGTTCAGTTTTGCTGTATCGCCTAGAATGCCAGAAAACATACCTTCTTGAACATTAAAGGCTCCTGTACTAGCAGCAAGTTGTCTTCTATTAGGAACCCATCTATCAGGTCGTTGGAAAATATCTGTAATTCTACTGAAGAATCCACCTCCTCCAGCTGATGCAGTAGAAGCTGCATCTGTAGCACCTTTCATACCTTCAGCAATACCTTGTAAAGCTTTATTTTGTTTACCTAATGCTCTCAACTTAACTCCTCCCATTGTAGCAGTAGCAGCATTCATAGCAATACTTAGCATTAAACCAGACGTACTCGGTCCAGCTTCATATTCAGGGGCAAGGGGTGTATGTCCGGGTATAGGTGATTGTCGTATTTTCTCATATTGATTTCTTATTTTAGCGTTAGCTTCTTGTGTAGCAATTTCTTTATTTAGATATGTTCTGTTTTTCGCTAATATTACATCTGCTACTGATTTACTCAGCTTCATCCCTGCATCTCTTACTGAAGCACCTGCTAATCTACCTGCAGTAACACCTGTTTGTTCTCCAGCATATTCATTTGCATACATTTCTGTAAGAATATCTATAGTATTAAATGCATGTTTAGCATGTACTTCACTCATCTGTTGATCTTGTATTTCCCACTGCTTTGCTGTAGACTGGAAAATATCATCTATTGCAACTTCTGAATTCTGAACACTGTTTTTCCATTGGGTGTTATCTAAAATAGTTTGAGCTACATAAGCTTCATTCTCTGCATTGAAATTAGCTAACTTAGCTCTATTCCTTGCAGCTACAGCTTTTTTCTGTTGGCCATGCTGCATAATTGCACCTGCAGATTGAACTGCAAACATGGTTGCTGATACTGGTTCACACACGGCAAAATTCGATAAAGGTTAATTGATTAGGACCGTGCTTAAGTTCCCTTAAGAATTTGAATCCTAGAAATTGGAGTAGTTTTAAATGAACGGTATTCCGTTTATCCACTATATTCCATAATAATTTTTCTTCTCTACTATCTACGAAGCGTTTTGCTTCTCTAGCAAAGGTTAAAGGATAGTCATGTATGGCTGGTGTGCATAACATCCATATTGCTCCATCAGGGTCTACTCCAGCTAATCCGGCAGTCTTGCCGTTAGGTACAGTAAAGTATACGGAGTCACCATAGAAAGCAGCTAAAGGAAGGTGTAGTAGTGGGAAATGTCCATGACCTTCATAGATTTCTCTGAAATCATCAGGACGTAAATTAGAGGCCACTTCAACAGCAGCCTCCATTGTCATTGGATGGATATATTTAGACACTTCTATAGTATTTATTAGAGTAATCTCCCTCCCATGTTAATGAATGTAACGTAGCAGGAGTAGGGTGTGTTGATTTGAGATGTAAACTTAAATTAGTATTTCTATCATATATAGGTACTGTTTGAATATATTCATCTGTTATAGGTATGCTACTAGCTAAATAACTATCCCATTCTAAAGCTTCAAAGGTTTGTGTATAATCATCTCTACCTTTTCTTTTCAAGGTAGTATCAATAAGACCTACTGATCCAAATGAGAAATTAACTCTATGGATTATTAAAGATCCACGAGTTTCAGATTTAACTTTTCCTTCTGATGCTTGTTGTATATAAAGAGTTGGAAATTCAACTTCAAATTCAAACTTGTACCCAACAATAAGACCTACATGTTTCTGTAGGATGCTGGTGCCTGAGCCTGTAGCAGTTAAATTAATAGCTGTACCTGCTGTAGCATTAGCTGAATTAGTAGCTAGTTTAATAGTGTTAGTATCTACTTTAATTACATAATAAGTAGTACCTTCTGAAAGACCTCCTACTGTAGAGGATGATGTTGTGGTAGGTTCTTTATAGATCACTGCCTCGCCTGTGGAGAATCCATGACCTGTTACAGTTAAAGTTTCTGCTGTTGTATTTACATCTGTATGTTCAAACTCATGCTCTTCATACTTCCAATTTCCCGGTAATGTTACTGTTTCATTAGGAGCTGTTCCTGTTATAGAAGTAGTCGGTATATCATAAAATCTACCAGCTGAATTACCTGAATCTATACAGTATGCTGAGAGTTGTTTTGAACTATAATACCCTGCACCTAATGTAAATGTAGTTACATTGGTTGCACCAACATAAGTTAAATCACCAGTTGCAATAGATTTTTTTGTATCTAAATGAACTAAATAATTTTTAGGAGAAGCCCCTATTTCTAAGGTAGTTGTAGATTTTTTAATATTAAATGCTTCTAATGTATAGGTAGATCCATTTTTAATGACAGCATAATAGATATCATCCATCATTGTATGCCAAGTTATAGTTCCGGGTAATTCCCATCTAAACCATGCTGACTGAATCCTATTCTGTCCTTGTACATAGAATTTATATCCCCATACATCAGAATCCCCTTCATGACCAAATAGAATCAATGAGTTTTCAGTGGACTCAGCTATTAAGGTACAATCTGTTGGGAATAATTTAGATATAATTTTACTTTGTTCTAATACTTGTGGATCAGCTTGACGCTGGATATTAGCAATCTCATGGAAGCGAGTACGTTTAGCAGTACTATTTAACCAACCTGCTGTTACACCTAAAGAGAAAGGAACTGTTCTTTCATCAAATGCATAGTTAGAAATGAACTGTATCCTAGCAGTTTCAGGTGTCATCTGTGCTTCATCAGTTGACAATAGAAATTGTTGAGAAGCACTAAATATTAATAAACCAGCATTGACCTCAATAGCATCAAATAAATCTGTAGGATATAGTGAGCTTGACTGAAGATCAATCGGGTCTGCATTAGCAATTGTAAATGCTGTCTTAGCCCAGAAGTTATAGAAATCATTAGTACGAGATAGTATTACATTCTCTTCTGCTAACAGTCCTATTCTATTTCTATAGAAGAAAATTTTGTTAATTTTTTTGCCAACAAAAGATGGTTTAGGATTGGTTACATCATCTCCTACATCTCTTTCATTCCAATCAGGGTAGCCAAATCTATAAGCTCCATTAGCATAGTGTGTATCTGAACCACCATTGATAGCAAAATATCCGTAGGTTAAAGTTTGTGCATTATTACCCGTACCTGTAAGGTTAACAGCAACACCTGCTGTAGCATTATCTGCTGATGAGGCTAGAGCTATGTTATTAGCAGAAGCTTTGATGACATAATAAACAGTATCATTTGATAATCCTGCTAAAGTTGTACCACCGCCATTACTATATAATACTCTATCACCTGTTGATCTACCATGTGCAGTTACTGTAATTTGTTCATTAGAAGCATTGACATCTGAAGTAGCAATTGTATACTGAGTACTTGGTACTATTCTTGTAAGTTTTAAAGGCATCGTATCCTTGTCAAACTTAACATCTAAACCAGATGCTACAGTTTCTTCCCATATACCAGTACCAAAACGATTTGGTCTATAAATTATACCGTCTGATTGACTACCAATACTACCAGATGCTGAATCAGTAATAGTAAATGTATTAGCATCTGCTACACTAGCTACAGCATACCAACCATCTGTTGCTGCTCCAGTAGTAGGTTTAATGAAGTCTGCTATTATAGTATCATTTGTAGTTAAACCATGACCAGTTGAGGTAACCGTTATTGTAGTACCAGCTCTTGAATAAGTTGCAGTCTTTGTTTCATCACTAAGATTATTCCCTTTAAATTCTAAGTAATAATCATCTTGATCTTCACCACTATTAATAACTTGAACTCTATATCCATGTCTACAGGTTTTAGGTAGATCTGATGGATCATTAGCTTGATTAGTAATGATCTCCATTAATTGAGTTTCAGTGGTTGTTACACCAAATGGAGTTGCTCTTCTTAAATGTAACCCATTACCACATGTGGTTACTGTAAGCCCTGTACCAGAAATACTATCTATTGCACTTTTCATACCAGCTAAAATAGATTCTGCTGATACATTTTCTGTATTATTTGATGATGTAGGTTCTGGTCTAACTAAAGCTATATTAGCTCTAGCTGTAATAGCCACATGAGCTGTTACTTTTATTTGTGTTTCTAATCCTTTTACTGAAGTATAGTCATGAACATCAGTCGTAGACCAACCTTCTCCTCCAAAATGCAATGTAGCTTGGGGTTGGTATGAATCATCATAAGAATTATCTGTACTACCTTGTTGAGGAATTGGAGTACATCTAGTATCCATCTCATAACAGAGATTAGATTTACCTGTACCTCCAGCCATATAAGAAGTTCCAGAGTTTGTAGATCCGGGTCTAACAGTAGATCTATTCATGCCTTCGCACTTACCATCATTAGAATAGCTACCTATACCACTTGTATCTACATCTTCATCAGCTTCAATTGCTGTAGCTCTATTATAAGTAACAGTACTATGATTAGTAGGATCAAAAATATCTAAAGAATATTGTTTCCCATAAGAGATAGTTCTTAAATGTATGTATGCTTCATACTCAGTTGATGGGGATTTATTAGCTGAATCAGTTAACATAGCAACAGTCTTTGTTCTATTCGTAAACAAAGTTGTTTCGTTAACAGTCAGTGGTTGTATCTCATCTGTATTAGTATGTGCTAAATAACTAGCTAATCCAGATCCGGGGACGTCAGCATAATCAACAGGTATCTCTACTCCATCACTGCATCTCCATATTTTAACTGCTCCTGTAGCATCAACTTGTCCAATATATTGCTCATCTTCTTCTCTATAAATAGGGAACCATTTACCAACAGCTGCAGGAGTTATAGCATTAACTAAATCACTACCCGGTCTTTTAATTAACCCCCTAGTAATATCAGGTATACCATTGTTTAAGTCAACTACTTGTCCGGGAACTTTTAACTCATCTGGTAATTCAGATATACCTAATTTATAATTTGGGACTTGTTGTGTTACACTTGACATTATCTTCTTAGTGCTTGATAAGGTTTATAAGATTGATAAGCTGATTCATCAGGCCAGCCCATAAAGTTATGGTCACCTTGATTACATTCATATTCTACACAAGCTGCTCTTGCTTGACCTTCAAATGTAGATAACATTTGTTGTAGTTGTGGGTTAGCTACTAATTGAACAGCAGCTTTGCCTGATGCTTTATAAATAATATATCTTTGAAATGGTGTTGGAATATCTTCAAATTTGAGTAATCTAACTACATTAAAATAAAAGTAATCATCATCTGGAAATTCATTTGTATGATTTACTCTATCATATATCTTCCATTTCCCATCAGTGCTATCTTTTCTACGGACAAAATCTCTGGTTTTATCCCAAGCATCTTCTCCATCCATACGGATTACATCTGAATCAATAACAAATTTATTATCAGAACCTTTATTAATTTTTAGATGGTATTCCATATTAAATGTCCAACCTTCATTTTGTACATCTTGATTGGATTCTTTAAATATATTATATATAAAACTGATTTCTGGATTATTATAATCTAAACTTGTTACTGGAGATTGACCGATGCTACCAAGGATAGCATTGACTGCGGATAGTTCGGTATCGATATCAACGGTAGTGGTAGTCATAGGTATTAATATTTGTGAATAAAAAAAAGGGAGGTAGTGATACCCCCCTTAATACTTTAATTATATTGTGCTGTAACTACAGCGCATGTGTCAACTACACCTGAGCCACCAACTGTGGCATATGCTAGGCGTAAGTTTTTAGTTGTGGAGGCAACCGCTGAAGGGGTGCCTGATCCACTTGTATCAGATGGAGAGATACGTGTTTCAGTTCCTGCACCGCAAGAACCGTATTCTCCAACTGCTGAAGGAGCTGCCATAATATTTTATAGTTAAGAAACTGTTCCTATGTTAGCAGGACTCAAATGCTTCCTACCATACTCCAAAGGAGTGGCAGGGTTCTTAGTGATTGATTTATCAACCTGTCCGATTCCACTTAAGGAAGCACCGTTCCCTTTAACTCTAGTAATAGTTGTAGATGTTCCGGGATTAAGTGACATGATTAAGACCTAGCTGAGGTTAATTCAATAGCACCTGCAGGGTTAAGAGTTCCGACACCCATTGCGAGCCTTCCGACGAGTACATCTCCTTGGTATAAAACCGAGACATCTCCGCCTGTTACTTGAACTTGTGGTCCAATGGCTTCAACAATACCTGCTGCATCACGCTGATAGATTAATCCACAGTGAGTAGAGAAGTCTCCATTGTAAGAGTTGTTCTCTCCAGATACTGAGTTAACTGTACCAGCTAAGAAAGGTAGGTTGTTAGAACGCTTAATGGATATACCAGCAATTTCTACAAGACCTTCACCAGAGTTTAGGTTACCTTGTGAGTTACCATAGTCTCTGTTGAGGATGTTAGAAGATACCTGAGATACAAGAGCATAGTATTGACGTGGGTTTAGCACGGCTGTACGTCCTGTCTTAGGTAGGTTCTTTTCATCTAGAACTGCTGCTGCCTCAAAGAAGGCATCCACTAATGCTTGTGCATTATATTCCTTAGTTGCACCCAATTCGATCTGAGTACCACCGGGTTCTGGTCCGGGAGATGCAGTGATAGGATGTGCTTCACGTGCTGCAAGAGCAATCGTTCTGAACACTTTCTTATCATAAGCTTCTGCAAGAGCGTGACCGATCTTAGCAGAGATCTCTGATCTTAGTGAGTAATGAGCAAGTGTTTCATCTAAATCATATACGAAAGCACTAGAGATAAGAAGGTCATCGCACTGGATGGTCTTCT
>VTLG01010282.1_pt1 | contig 10724 bp, 5 predicted proteins | sample 4694571 | NCBI WGS metagenome assembly VTLG01 (sample SAMN12604809, study PRJNA352737) | marine metagenome | biome: ENVO:00000447; feature: ENVO:00000209|ENVO:00000569|ENVO:01000036; material: ENVO:00002151; isolation source: viral sequences binned using virsorter ... | reverse complement strand
GTAATTCTGATACACTAAGTGTATGTGTTTTTGAACCACCCGTTTCGCCTAAAGTATCAAATTCAGTATCAGAAACGCTTTGACTTACTAATACTCTACCTTCTCCATATCGAGACCAAGTTCCAAAACCCATTAAAGTTGCTGGACTTGTAGAAACACCCGCATTGATATAAATTGAACCCACTGGATAAATCATGGAGAAAACTGCAGTTAAAGTTGTTTTTGCAGTATCTAAACCATTTATTTGGGTTTGTAGTCCCGAAGAGTCAAAACTAATCGCATTAAATTGAGTTTGTATCGCAGAAGTCACTCCATTTAAGTGACCAAACTCAGTATTCGATACTGTTCCGTCATGAATTTTTTCTGCATTAATCGCCGCACCTGCAGATACATCGGTATTTGTAATAGCAACTGCACCACTTGAAACTGCAGTAACATGTCCCGCAGAATCCATAGTTACATCTTGAACAAATGTATTACCACTATTATTAACATCTGTTGCACCAACTACTGTATGGTCAACAAGTAATCTATTACCTGACATAGTGGTTTGAATAATACCGTCTCCAACAATTGCGATTGAACCATTTGCACTATCAACCGTGTCACTTCCAGTATCACCACTTATTGTTTGATATCTAAAGACATTACCAATATCTATTTTCAATTGTGTAACTGCAGAATCATGGTTTGAGTCAAGTGCATTTATTGCCCTTCTTATAGTCATACCAGTGAATCCAGAATCTAATGCAGAATCACCTATTTCTGCATCTAATTCATTTATACCACCAACAATATTTTTAGATGTTGTTGTAAGTGTAGTTTTTGCACGAGAAGAACCTACGTCAGAATCTAATGTTCTAACATCTGCAGATAAAGAGTTTAGTGCACCTCCAACAGTATTTCGTTCTGCACTATCATTAAAACCACCAAGTTTGTTTGCACTATCTGGTGTTAATCCGACTAATGAGGCATTACCAGCAGTATGTATTTCATTTATGGCCGCGGTTATATTCTTTGTGTTTGTATTTAAATTAGTATGAGGTCTGGCACCAATGTCTGAGTCTAACTCATTAATCGCACCAACTAAATCAGAATCAACTGTAGTTGTTAATCTTGCAAGACCACCAACTTCTTTACCAATTGTGTTTGTATTATTAATAAACTGTGTAAAGTTATCAGTAGTAAGAGTTTTTGTAAAATTACTATCAGTCATTTTTCTCTATTAATTTTGTTAACAGAACTTTAATTTCAGAAACATCTTTTTTGAGTTCTTGTATTTCTTGTTCTTGTTGTTTTTCTTTATTCTTTTTTAATCGTGCTTTTTGTATTTCAGTTGAGTTTGCATTTAAAATAGCGCCAGTCGTTCTGTCTCTCACAAGTCCAGAATTACCTTCAACTTGTATATACCTTTCTCTATTCATTATGTAGAAACTGCTATAACTCTTAAATCTTTAAATAAAGGTGGTTTAGACGAGTTTGTTGACCTAAACACAATTTTTATTTGATACTGATTAAATGCTTCTATTTCATTAGGGTGAGCATTATATCTGTATTCTAAGAAATTAGATTCGTCTGCACCAACAGGACTTTCTAATGGCATAAGTGTGTATGGTTCTTCGTGTATATTTACACCTTCATTTGCAGTTCTAAAGTAAACTTCAAAATCTGCTTCTGCAGGTCTACGAGAATTAAATATTACTTTTAAATTCACTCCATCTTCTAGTAAAGTAATAGGTCTAGTTATATGCTTACTGATATGTGACCCACCTTGAGGTTCTGTTTCAGCAGTAAAAAACAACGGAACATTAAACCCTGTTGTGGCACCACTTGCTTGTTTATCAATTCTATTATGAATTGTAGTCAATGAACATCTTTGTGTATCAATTACTGGCGAAACGTCTGCTCTAATTGTATCAATAGTTGCTCGTAATTCTACAGACTTATTACCGTGTCCTGTTCCTACACCTAACTCAACATCTTCATCTGAGTCGTGTGCTATCATTCTAGGAGCATCGAAGAAGTTCTCGTCACCTAGTCTAATATCATTTGAGAAATTATCATCTTTACTAAATCTTGTTTCTGAACCAGCAAGAGATTTACCTGTAGTAAACTTCGCACCTAAATTAAATGTAGTATCTTCTGGTAAAAGTGTGTCCATAGTCGGTACAACTATATCAAATTCTATGTTTTTAGTACATGTAACATTATCACCACCTATATAACCAGATGCACTTGCATTTCCTGACTGAGGCGCATTGAATTGAAAACCATTACCATCTACTGCAGTTACAGTATGTTTGGCGTGAAGACTTCCTTGGTTCAAAGTACCTGAAGAATCAATACCATTTTGTCCATTAGTAATACTGACACCTTCAATCATGACAGTATCATTAACATGTAATCCATGGTCTGGCATTAATACATTTATGACTTTACTACTTGCAGTAGTTAGTATTGGGTTATTAATTAATTTTTGTTTTGGCACACTTGCATTTTCAAATGTTGCAGTACCACCAGCAGTCGTAAATTGTGCTTTAGATATTTTAAATGCCAAGTCTTGTGTTTGGTCTGGTTCCCATGTAGTACCATTTTGTGATTTAAATAAACTACCCATTGAAGGTTGTTTGTTAATTCTTTTCTCAGTACTACCTAGTTCAAATTCATAAGTCCTACCAACATATGCATTATAACTTGTACAATCTGAAAGCAGTACAACTGCATATTCTGTGTCCGCATTTAAGAATATTGGTTCGTCAAAAACAAAATCTGTTGGTGCGGCAAGAACATTTGCTTGAGTACCTGTCGCAGTATTTACACTTCCAGGATTAACGAATACAGATGACCCTGGGAAAATTTGCGATGCACTTGGGTGACCATTAACCATTGGTCTTATTTGTAATTGTACAGGAATAGCATCGTCTTTGGTAGCAAAATAACATTGTACTTTAGTTATAAACATACCATTCGGTGCAGTTACCCTAAATGATTGTGCAAGTGGGTCATGCCATGTAACTGATTCCCAACGTCTTGTTGCAGTAACAGTTAATCTAGTTGAACGTATAGTTTCTTGTCTAGTATCTAATGTGCCTTTAGCAGTAAAGATTGCAGAAGCAACAGAAGTTGAAGATGGTTCATCATCAACAGAAATATCTAATAACTTAAATTCTCTTTCACCAACTCTAAATTTATTTGTATCAGAAGATGGTATTAAGAATGAACCTTCTACTTTACCTGAAGCATCAGTTACTAAAGTCGATGAAGTATTAGGGTGAGCATTTAAATTTTGATACTGATTACCTCTATACTCTTGTCCACTAACATCTTTAAAAGTTTCTGCTTTTACAAAATTATCAAATCCAACACCATCAAAGAATGGATAGTATCTAGTTGCAGGTCTTAAACCTTCTGCTCTAAAGAACACTAATCTTGGTCTCATGAAAGGTATAAATGTTAACGATACAGTTCTGTCACCTATTATTTCATTTATTGTTCCTGAACCAACAACTTGTCTTTGTGAGAAAGTTTCTGTAGTTCTAAGTAATGCTCCACCACCACCTAAATTATTAGATTGTTGTCTGTTAAATCTTTCAGTTACACTTGTAGTTGTCGCAGTTTCAATACCTGCCCAGTTCCATACCCAGTTACCAAACCAAGGAGTTGTGTCTAGATTACCAACACCACCGACAATACCATTAAGTCTGACACTATTCCATATCATTCTCAATGCTTGAGCATTTTGATTTCCTTGACCATTAACATCACCAATGTCAATAGTCGCTTCTTCGTTAACAACTTTTGCAGGGTCATATTTAGTATCTGTCCATGTATCAGATGCAGGAGAAAGTCTTATTTGACCTTCATTACTTATTACTGCAAATGGGTTAATATTTTCTGTGCCAGAAATTTGTGTTTGTACTATAGCATCAGTTTCCGTATGTGTCAAGTAAACATTATCACCCTTTAATATAGTATTTGTAGATTTACCAGAATCATATACTAAAGGTATGTTTTGTGTTGAAACGTGTGGGTGTAAAGTGTTTGTACTAGGGTCAACAGATGCACGATAATCTGGGTCTTGAGCATCAGATAAACCTCTATCGTTAAAGTTATCTACTAAGAAACCAGACTTAGTTCTGGCAGTACCACCAGAATCAGTAATTAATAAGTTTTCTGTTTGTGCTTCTAAAAATGATAGTGCAGTTGTTTCTTCTAATCCATCAATTCTTTCTTCAAGTCTAGCAATGTCTTGCATTCTAAATCTTTTATACTTAAGTGTTTTTACACTAGCATCTGAATCCGATATACCATAACCATTCATATTTACTTCAAATAAATTTAAAGTATTTTCAGGTACAGGTGGCAGTTGTCTAGCAAAACCTGCCTGACCCGAAATAAGTTGTAATGTTCCATCAGTACTTGCAACAACTCTATCTGCTCTTGGTAAATAGTATTCAACATCTGTATTTACAATATCACCTGTTGTAGGTAAATCGTGAGTGTGAGTAAATGCACCTGCAGACGAACCACTATCAGATGCTTTTATACCTCTAAAGTCAACTACGTCTCTTAAACTTACAATTGTTCTTTGGTCTGGTCTGTAATCAGGAATGTCTTCATATTCTACTTGACCAGTATATGAATTTACTGAGAAGAAGTCACCTGTTGCACCATGTGTAAAGTGTTTGTATTTAACATAAACATTACCACTTGGTGCAGTTGCACTTGATTTTAAAATAATTCTACCAGTTTGATAAAATGCTGGTCTTTGTCCATTATCTAAATCAAAGTTTGCACTTATATCAGCACCACTTGAACTACCATCTTTTATTTCTTCAATTGTGTAAATGTCTGGGTGGTCTAGTTTTACGTAAACTAATTGTCCTGCAGTTCCATCAGCAACACCATTTGTAATAGGCGCTCTAGTGACAGTTGATTCTGCAAGTGTTTTTGTTCTTGATGAACCATTACTTTTGTTTACTTTTGCATAAATTGTGTGTGCTCCATCTGGCAATGCAGAAATAGTTAATGACTGTGACCCTACTGACCCAAAAGTTGGATTAGCAACTCTGTCACCACTTGAATCTGTAGTAACAATCCAATCAGCAGTATTTACAAAAGTCTCTCCACTTAATGCGGTTAACGTAACAGTTCCTGAACTTACTGTACCACTAAAGACTCTTTGTACTTCAAAGTTAATATCAGATAAAGTTTTTGGTCTTACTCTAGGTGTAGGGAATACTATTGCACTATTATTACCTTCTTTTAATACTGCTTGAGAACCTGTCAGTAATATTTTCAAAAAGTCTGTCGTGCCTGTACCAATTGTTCTTGTGCTTCTAAAGTTTTCTCCAGAGTTCATTTTTATATCGTAAAGATATGCTCTGAAATTAGCACCATCTTTTGTTATTGAACGAACTCTTACAGTACCAATAATACTAGCACCTGGATTAGTTGTTGATGTTGATAAATTTACTCGTGAACCATCAACAGGAATAAGACCTTCAATAGTATCACAAGTAACAAATGAACCATAATTTACACCAACAGTTTCATTATTAATTGTAGTTGTTGTTCTTGGTTTTGGTACAACAAGTTTTGTTGGTTTTTCTTTATTGCAACGATATCCATTTATGTATGCAGTTCCTGAAGATACGTTTGCAATTAAATTTGTAGATGCTCCTGCCGAATCTGCTTGTAAACTCAATCTAAATGGATTAACAATGTAATTACCTGACTCTTCTCTTGTTCTCAAAGCAAGAACATCACCTATTTTATTATAGTCATCTGTACCTGTTACTTGTTCTACTATCTCACCAGCAACTACGTCACAATAGAAAACAAAGTTTTGTGTTCCTGTAACATCTGAACTTCTTGTAAGTGTTAAATTAATTCTATATCGGTCTGCACCTGGGGCAGTGGTATTTGGTACTGCACCTTGATTATCATACAATGCGGCATCGTCTGCAAACGTGACTATATCTTCTGTAACTACAAAACCAACTACTTCTGTTGGAAACTTAGAATACTTTCTTAATAAAATAGATTGGTTTTTAGCAAAAACAAAATGTCCTCTTACAAAGAAATCACCAGCGCCATTACTGACTAATGTACCTTGTCCTGTTGACGGGTTAGCAGTAGTGTTTGTTGACTGAACTGTTAGAGTTGTTGCACCAGAAGTAATGTTTTCTCCTGGAGTAAATCTTACAGGTGTAGTACCTGATAAATTACTAGGACTTTCGGTATATTGAACAAAAAGAGTTGCAGGGTCACCAGTTGCCGATACACTTGCAGATAATTCTGATAAAGAAGTGTCTGTAACTGCTTGTGCAACTCGAACAACTCGTGCTTTAATACTTGATGTAGCACCAGTAAATTCTAATCCAACAAGTGAAGTAACTTGGTCATCTGTAATAGTGCTTGATAATTTAACAAATTCATATGAGTTATCAATTGTTGGACCACCAGGGTTAACTGCGGCACCATCTTTAAATACATGTCTACCAAGTCTTGCAAGTTCTTCTTGAGTTATAGTTTGTGCTTGTGTAAGTTCTCTTGCTTGGACTGCCCTACCAGAATTGAATAATATTCTATGATAATTATCACTATCTGCGAAGTCATCTTTATAGGTAACTCCGAATGTATTTTTAGTAAATGTTGTTGCCATAGTATTATACCTGTATTACGATTTTAATATCTTCTGTTTGTTCTGCAGACCTTGTAATCGCCGCACGATTATCAATATACAGTAAATCACCAGTAAATGGATTCACTTCTGCTTTTATAAATGCGGCAGTAGCACTATCATATCCAGATGATGCTTCTATGTTACCGCCACCTGTTCCATCTGATTCTGTTAGTGCCTCACCAGCAATAAAGTTTGCAAATCCTGTCGAATCATTTTGATGATAAAATAATGCAGTTCCACTACCTGAACCCGAATCTTTATCTACGATTGCTTTTGCACCTGATGTACTACCAACAATTGTTTTATCCTCTGTAAAATTATTAGAAAGCGATGCTAACTGTAATCCTCTTACTGCTCTACCTGTAGATGCAGTAAAAAGTGTACCACCACCAGAATCTGAATCACCAGAGTAATGTCTACCTTGAACCGCTAACTGTCTAAATGTATTTCCTGATGAATCAACTTTTGGATTCTTTAATAATCCCACTTGTCTAAAATCTTGTCCAATAATAAAGTCAAGACTTTCTTCACCTGACGGTTTAGCATTAAACATCAATGATGATGATTTTAAATCGTCTGTTGGGTCATGTCCAAGTCCCATTGGAGGTGAAAGTATTGGTCTAATCTGTGCTTTTGCAGATACAGTACCACCACCAGTAATTTTAACACTTGCATAGTTATAATTTTGTCCCATGTTTGCAAGTTTAAAAGTGTTGTCTGAACTATCTGTAACTTTTACATCAACAATTTGATTGTTACTCAAAACTGCAGTTGCTTGTGCGCCAGTACCATCACCTTCAATTGTTAATGTTGGTGTACTAGTGTAATTACCCGGTGTAATAATATCATAACCTACAACTTGACCTTTAATCGCCGCATCTTGCACACCCTTTTGTTCTTGGTCAGAAACAGGAGAGTTTGTGTCTATTCCTTCAACTAATTTTACAGGTATAAAGTTTGCAGATTGAAACTTACTTGCATCTAATGAACTAATTGAATACAAAAACTTCCATACATATCCATCAGTTCCTCTAAATGGAGTACCATTTGTACCACCAGTAGGTTCTACTGTTGATACTTGCACTACACCAGTCGCACTTTTACCTTGACGAAGACACATGTATACTTGTTGATTATTGTTTAGTACGTAATAAGTATTTGTTGGATATCCTATTGATGCATCATCGTATGCATCGTATACCGAACCAGATGTCCAGTTTGCTCTAGGAACAACTCTTGAAACATCACCAATTAATTTTACTGATTGCATAGAATTTCTAAACTTTATTTCGTCTGATAAATTTCTTAGTGGAGTTGGTGGTGTGTCTGTTGCATTCCATTGCTCTGAACGACCAATCGCCGCATAGTAATTATTACTTGCATCACTATCGTTTATTTTAATCAAATCCGCAACTAATTGTTTTAGCGGGTCTGTTACTATTGCTACCATTTTTTATTCTCCTTATGCTACTGCGCCACCATATGTGCTAAGTATTTGCCAGTTTGTACCTTCCCAGATTAAAACTGCAGATTCGTTTTGTTCTAATGTTAATGTTGTTCCTGGTCCAAAGTTTGCAGGTGTAAGTGTTACTGTACCTGCTCCTGAAACTACAAGTGTTTTCATTTGTCCGATTGAGGCACCATCTGCCAATGAATTTGCTTTAGCAGTTCCCGATGTAAATTCTGTAAATGGAACTGTATTTGATATTGCACCAGCGGTACTTTTAGTTTCTTGAGTTAATATTTGTGGACTATTTAATTTAACACCACCTGTACCTTTTGCAGTTAATTGAACATCAATATTTGTATCTGTACCAAGTGCTTCAACAATAGGACCATTATTAGTTGCATTATTTTTAATACCTATGTGGTTTACTGCACTTGAAGTCTTTGTTAAAACCAATGCTTCGTTACCTGCAGAATCATTAAATACACCCGCTCCGCTTAATCCTGTTACTGTGGAAGCATTTAATGTTGGTGTTGTAAGTGACTTATTGGTTAGTGTTTGTGTATGTGCATTAAATGTCACTTCATCATCACCAGTTAGTAAAGGTAATGTAATTGTTCTGTCTGCGGCCAATTCTGATACTCCAACAACATACTGGTGATTCGCACTTGTATCATTAATTTGTGGTGTTGTTAAAACAGGACTTGTAAGTGTTTTGTTTGTTAATGTAGCAGTACTTGAATCTAGTAATACATGACCACTAGCATTTGGAAATACTATTTGTCTGTCAGCGCCAGGGTCGTCTGCTATTATTGTAGTTTCATTTGCATCTGCAGTTGTACCTTCAAAGATGATTGTGCCATCACCAAATGTAATTTTAGAAGTTAATGCAGTTGAATCACCACCTAAGATTGTATAAATCTCAGAAAAGTTTGAATTTATCTTGGTAGCGGCAGAACGAAGAGTATCACCCGTACCATCGTTTGCAGTCGTTCCATTTGCGATTACTAATTTTGCCATAATTTCTTTTTCCTATGTCTCTATTTATACAAATTATTCCTAACTTATGTGTGCAGGATTACTTAATTTTGAATAATATACATCACTATCTGCACTAAAGAACTCAAATCTATCTTGGTCCATAGTTTCAGAAGTAAATGCATTACTAAAGTCTATGTTTACACTATTCGCAAGACCAGTAGAATCTGCATCAAATGTTGGTGATGTTCTTAATTCTGCGGCACGTAGTGTTTCATATTGTTTCTGAATATCAACAATACTTGTGCTACCAATAGATGTAAGTAAACCATCATCAATAATAACTCTTTTAAATATACCGTCACTATCTCCACTATCTCTTGCGATACCAGTTACCTCAGGTAAAAATTGTGTTACTTCATCAAAACCAAAAGCAGTTGCACCTACGACATCAATCTGTCCTAAGTCTGAGTCAACAAAACTAATTGGTGCAAGTATGTCATTCTGTACGACTCCTTCTAATCTTACCGCAGACCCGATAAACATTCCTGCAGGGTGAACAAATAATTTGTATGGTCTTTGCCATCTTTTAAATGGTAATTCACTTGTAATACGTAATGCGAACTGTTGAAACAATTCAGCATTTGTGATAAATTTTCTTGAGTCTGAACCAATATCATGACCTGCTACACCAATTTTAAAAACTTGTTCTTTCGTATATTCTAAGTCTATATCAACTTCAAAGAACATACGAAAAAATTGTTCGATTGAAAACTTTGTACCTTTTGAACGATACAGATTATTAGAAAATTTTGCGGCAGTTCTTTTATCTGCAAATCCTTCAAAGTAAGATTGTCCTAATAATAACTCGTCTTCAATATAAGTTAATAAAGATTCATCTACCTGATTAATATCTCTTGTGTAAAATAAATCATTTACTAATCTACTTGGTGAACCATCACTATCTTCAAAATGATAGTATTGTTCTAAAAACGAGACTAACTTTGGATAGTCTGTTTTAAAATGTTCTGGAACAACTTTGTCAACTTCTCGTCCAGTAACTTGAGATATTTCTCTTCTACCATCGTCTCTTAGTGTATCGTCTACTTTATGTGTCATCTTAGTTTAATACGTTTGTATCTACTTCTACTACTTCTACAAGTGATTTACCTATGTCATGATTAAGCACATCTTGTCTTAAAGGCGTAACAAATGATTGATTATCTGGTACTACAGAAACTTTTATAAAAGAATCACCACTAGGTATTGCATCTATTTGCAAACCTACAATTGATACTGTATCATTTGCATAAGAACCCACATTATCTACTTCAACTTCTGTATTTACTGTGTCAAATACCTCAAGTACATTTGAACTTAATCGATTTCTAACAATACATGTTTTACCATTAAAAGTAAAAGGTGTTGAAGTTACTCTAAAGTTTTCATCATCTGCTCGTGCAATGTTTTGTGGATATCTTAATGTATGGTTTTGAATTGCAGTTAATGTTGGTGTAAATCGTCTTTGTATTTTTACATCCATTCTAGATGATAGAATAGCAGGACTTACTGCATCAATTAATGTTAATAGATTACTTCGTCTAAATGATT
>VTLG01003869.1_pt1 | contig 10724 bp, 9 predicted proteins | sample 4694571 | NCBI WGS metagenome assembly VTLG01 (sample SAMN12604809, study PRJNA352737) | marine metagenome | biome: ENVO:00000447; feature: ENVO:00000209|ENVO:00000569|ENVO:01000036; material: ENVO:00002151; isolation source: viral sequences binned using virsorter ... | reverse complement strand
TTATGTTGGCTTGGCGAGGAAGTAGCTACAACATTCAAATGTTTTTCCCACAAGTCTCTAAACCATCCCGCAAACAAGTACAGGATCAGTTGCAGAAAGTCTATCCAGGTGCTAAGCTGTGGGGCTACCAAGTATCGGACCATGACCCAGGAGAACCACTCCTCCAAGTCGGAGGATCAAGATAATAAAGAAATTGAAGAATTGAAAAAGAAGGCAGAGAATCTACAAAAAATGCTAAACCTTACATTAGATCATGAAAAGAATTTAGGAAAATTACCAACAGGAAACGAAAGATTTGGTAAATATGAAATGACGTAGGAGATTATTATGGATCATGAAATTTATCTTGGCAATCCCAATTTAAAAAAAGCGAATACTCAGGTCGAATTCGATCAAGAGCAGATTATTGAATATGTTAGGTGTAAAAATAACCCAGTTTATTTTGCCAAGAATCATGTAAAGATTGTTACTCTCGATGAAGGATTAAAATCTTTTGAACCTTATGATTTTCAAGAGAAATTAATTAAGAATTTCCATCAAAGTAGATTTAATATTTGTAAGATGCCTCGTCAGACAGGTAAGTCTACAACTGTTATATCTTATTTGTTGCACTATCTACTTTTTAATGATAGTGTAAACATTGGTATTCTTGCTAACAAAGCAGCAACTGCCAGGGAATTACTTGGTCGTTTACAGACTGCATATGAAAATGTCCCTAAGTGGATGCAACAAGGAGTTTTATCGTGGAACAGAGGATCACTGGAGTTAGAAAATGGCAGTAAGATATTGGCAGCTTCTACATCTGCAAGTGCTGTCCGAGGTATGTCGTTTAACATCCTCTTCCTCGATGAATTTGCGTTCGTTCCAAACCATATTGCGGACGCATTCTTTAGTTCCGTTTATCCTACTATTACTTCTGGTAAATCAACGAAAGTCATAATAGTTTCAACGCCACATGGTATGAATCATTTCTACCGTATGTGGCATGATGCAGAAAGACAAAAGAATGAATATGTCCCTACAGATGTTCATTGGTCAGAAGTTCCAGGAAGGGATGAGAAGTGGAGATTGCAAACAATTGCTAACACTTCAGAACAACAATTTAAGGTTGAGTTTGAATGCGAATTCTTAGGATCTGTTGATACTCTTATTGCACCAAGTAAATTAAGAACTTTAGTATATGAAAATCCTAAAAATAGAAGTGCGGGATTAGATGTTTATGAAGAACCTGAAAAGGGACATGACTATATTTGTACAGTAGACGTTGCTCGTGGTGTAGTTAAAGATTATTCTGCATTTGTAATTGTTGATATTACTACATTTCCTCATAAGGTTGTAGCAAAATATAGGAATAATGAAATTAAACCAATGTTATTCCCGAATATCATATATGAAATTGCATCCAAGTATAATAAAGCATTTGTTCTTTGTGAAGTTAATGATGTTGGAGATCAAGTAGCATCTATTTTAAATTATGATCTTGAATATGCAAATCTTCTTATGGCATCTATGAGAGGACGTGCAGGACAAGTTGTAGGTCAAGGATTCTCTGGTAAGAAGACTCAACTTGGAGTTAAGATGTCCAAGACTGTTAAGAAGGTTGGTGCTCTTAATTTAAAGACTATAATTGAAGCTGATAAGTTAACATTTTGCGATTATGATATATTAAGTGAATTAACTACCTTTATTCAAAAGAGTAATTCATTTGAAGCAGAAGAAGGATGTAATGATGACCTCGCAATGTGTTTGGTAATATATGCATGGTTAGTTGCACAAGATTACTTTAAAGAACTTACTGATCAGGATGTAAGAAAGAGATTATATGAAGAACAGAAAAATCAGATAGAACAGGATATGGCACCGTTTGGCTTTATGTCGGATGGATTAGAGGATACTAGTTTTGTTGATGATGAAGGAGATAGATGGCATACGGATGAATATGGGGACAGATCTTACATGTGGGAGTATATGTAAACACTGAAAACAATAAATATTTCCAGAGAAACTGAGACTCGGAGACAAAAAACATGGCGACTCCTCAATTATCTCCCGGAGTATTAACACGGGAAGTTGATTTAACTGTCGGGAGAGCTGATAACGTATTAGACAACATTGGTGCTATTGCAGGTCCTTTTGAGATAGGACCGGTAGATCAAGTTACGGATATCGCCACAGAACAGGCATTAATTAATACATTCGGAAAACCGATATCTACTGATGCTCAGTATGAATATTGGATGAGTGGGTCTTCATTCCTCTCTTACGGTGGTGTTTTGAAAGTCGTTAGATGCGACGGTACATCACTAAATTGCTCCAATGCAGGTGTAGGTGCTACTACTGCGTCAAGTGTAAAGATTAAGAATTTCGATGATTACGAAGCAAATTGGGATTCTGCTACTAACTTTACATTTGCATCTAAGAACCCTGGAACATGGGCAAATGAATTAAAAGTTTGTTACATTGATGACTTTGCTGATCAGACTCTAGGTATTACAACTAATAACCTCAGTAATATTGGTGGTAGAGTTGGATGGGGTATTACTACACCTTTAGAGAATATTACTCTCGCGGGTGTTGGTACAACCAGTGCATTCAATGGATTCCTGAAAGGTATCATTACTGGTGTTACTACAGATACTAGTGATAGTAAGAGTACTATTGATGTTAAAATTGTTTCTCGCGTAGAAGTCTCAGGTGCGGGAAGAACAGAAACTAGAATTTCTTACGGTATAGGAAACTCACTCAATTCATTTGAGGTAGATGATAAACTTTCCTTTACTCCAAGTACAGGTGTTACCACTGCTTTGTATAGAGCAGATGGTGGTGTAGGTTTTGCATGTTCTACTGCAGTTGACTGGTACGATCAACAAACTTTGGGATTAACTAATTCCACTGTTTATTGGAAGTCTATTGCTCGTAGACCAGTAACTAGCTCTTATGCTGATGCTAGAAACTCTTATAATGATGGAATAAACATTGCCGTTGTTGATGATACGGGTAATGTAACTGGTATTCAAGGAAATATCCTTGAGAAGCATGTAGGTCTGTCTAAAGCGATAGATTGTATTTCTGCTGTTAATTCTCCACAGAGAATATGGTATAAAGATTATCTAGCAACAAATTCAGAGTATCTTTATGCTGGTTATAACGTTTCACAAGCAAGTGATGCTACATGGTCAACAACTCCAACTGTAACTGGATTCCAGACTTACAGTGGTGTTCGGGCTGCATCATTTAATCCACTCTCTACTACTGCAGGTTTGTGGGGTCAAGATGCTCAAGGGGTTACCTTTACGGTCCTTGGTAATACAACTTATACCCTTAACGGTGGTGTAGGATATACAACTGCTGCTGATTATAACCCAAGTGGAATGAAAGCAGAGTTGGGAGATTTAATTACTGCTTATGATCTCTTCTCTAATAGTGATGAGGTTGAAGTAGATTATATACTCGGTGGACCTTCTTTGGGTGGATTTGCTGAATCACAAGCAAAAGCAAACAAATTAATCTCTATTGCTACTAATAGAAAGGATTGTGTGGCAGTTATTTCACCTTATAGATTAGGTGTTGTTAATCTAACTAACACAACAACCCAAACAAATAACATTCTTGAGTTCTTTGCACCACTTACATCATCATCTTATGCAATCTTTGATAGTGGTTATAAGTACACCTATGATAGATTTAATAACAAGTTCCGCTACATTCCATGTAACGGTGACGTAGCAGGATTGATGACAAGAACTGCTATTAACTCTTTCCCATGGTTCTCACCTGCGGGACAACAAAGAGGATTGTTGAATAATGCAATTAAACTTGCATACAACCCCTCTAAAGCACAAAGAGATCTTCTCTATCCTGAAAGAATTAATCCAATTATTAATCAGCAAGGAACTGGTGTAATGCTATTTGGTGATAAGACGGGTCTTGCTTATCCATCTGCGTTTGATCGGATTAACGTTCGCAGATTGTTCCTTACTGTGGAGCAAGCACTTGAAAGATCTGCTCAAGCACAATTGTTTGAACTTAACGATCAGACTACAAGAGCAAACTTTGTTAACATTGTTGAACCTTATCTACGCGACATTCAAGCGAAGCGTGGTGTTTATGACTTCCAGGTCATTTGTGATGAGTCAAACAACACTCCTGATGTAATTGATAACAATGAATTCAGGGCTGATATATTCCTGAAGCCAACTAAATCAATTAACTTTATTACCCTAACATTTGTTGCTACCAGAACAGGTGTTGCCTTTGAAGAAGTGACTGGTAGAGTTTAATTATAATGTCTTATTAATTCCATAGGAGGAAAAACTAAATGTCCACACTCAGAACAATCAGTGCTTTTAAGTCGAAGCTCACAGGTGGCGGCGCAAGGCCGAATCTGTTTGAGGTTGAGATACCATCATTCCCAGTATCTGCTGGTCAGAATACTTGGAGAACTGGTGACAACCAAGAAGCCGACAGCTTTAAATTCTTATGTAAAGCAGCTGCACTTCCTGCATCAAATATTACTCCAGTTGAAATACCCTTTAGAGGTCGTATTTTAAAAGTTGCTGGAGATAGAACTTTCGATAACTGGCAGATTACAGTTATTAATGATGAGAATTTCTTAATCCGTAATGCTTTTGAAACCTGGATGCAGAGTATTAGTAAGAACAGTAATGCTACTGGTGCTACTGATCCAAGTGCATATATGACTTATGCATTAGTTCATCAGCTTGGAAGAGGTGCTGATGCCGGATCTAACTCAACAACTGCTTCACAATCAGTTAGTGGAGTTTCTGTTGCACCATTAAAGACTTATACTTTCTTTGATATATTCCCAACTACAATCTCTGCAATTGATCTTTCTTACGAGAATGCAGATGCAATTGAAGAGTATACTGTAGATTTCCAAGTTCAATACTGGGAACCAGGGTTATATACTAAAGATTCCGCCTAATTTTAGCGAGCTAAATACTAACATAAAGAACTAGTATAATAAATTATGGCTCGCCTTTTTGGATTCTCGATTGAGGATACTGAACCGCAATCTCCAAATGTTGTCTCACCTGTTCCTCCTAGCAGTGATGATGGCAATGATCACTATTTAAGTAGTGGATTTTTTGGTTCATATGTTGACATTGAGGGTGTTTATAGAACAGAATTTGATCTTATAAAAAGATATCGTGAAATGGCACTTCACCCAGAGTGCGATAGTGCCATTGAAGATATAGTAAATGAAGCGATTGTTGCTGATACCAACGATAGTCCTGTCAAGATAGATCTTGATAATCTAAATGCAAGTGATGGGATTAAAGATAAGATCCGCGATGCATTTAAATACGTATTAGAACTATTAGATTTCGATAGAAAAGCACATGAAATCTATAGGAATTGGTATGTTGATGGTAGATTATACTATAATAAAGTAATTGATATTAAAAAACCGGAGGATGGAATACAAGAACTTCGGTATATTGACGCAATAAAAATGCGTTATGTGCGTAAGCAAAAGAAAGATAAGAAAGATAAGTACCGTCTTGCTAATATGAATTCTGATAATCCAATGGATTATGAGATGCCTCAATTGGAAGAGTACTTCATTTATAATCCAAAGCAGAGTTATCCCGTAACTAATCCTTCTGCAATGGGTGGAGAAACGGGAATCAAGATGACAAGAGATTCCATAACTTATGTTACTTCTGGATTGGTAGATAGAAATAAAGGATCAACATTATCTTATCTCCATAAAGCAATTAAAGCACTCAATCAATTACGTATGATTGAGGATAGTTTGGTTATTTACAGACTATCAAGAGCACCAGAACGTAGAATTTTCTATATTGACGTTGGTAATTTGCCTAAAGTTAAGGCAGAACAATACCTTCGTGATGTTATGATGAGGTATCGTAACAAGCTTGTATATAATGCTGATACTGGAGAGATACGTGATGACAAAAAATACATGTCAATGCTTGAGGATTTCTGGTTGCCAAGAAGAGAGGGCGGCAGGGGGACCGAGATCTCCACGTTGCCAGGAGGTCAGAACCTTGGAGAAATTACTGATATTGAATACTTTAAGAAGAAACTATTCAAATCACTTAATGTTCCTATTTCCAGAATTGAAGGAGACGGTGGGTTTAACTTGGGAAGATCTTCTGAGATCTTAAGAGACGAAGTTAAGTTCAGTAAGTTTGTTGCACGTTTGAGAAAGAGATTCTCTTACATGTTTAATGATATACTGAAGACCCAATTACTCCTGACGAACGTAATTACTCCTGAAGATTGGGAGATAATGGAAGAACATATTCAATATGACTTCCTATATGATAACCATTTTGCAGAACTAAAAGATGCAGAACTCTTTAATGAAAGATTAGCAATGGTTGCTGTTGCTGAACCTTATGTTGGAAAATACTTCTCACAAGAATATGTAAGACGTAAAGTTCTACGTCAGACTACTGAAGAAATTAGAGAACAGGATGATCTCATCGATCAGGAAATTAAGGATGGTGTTATTCCAGATCCTGCAGATATGATGCTAGATCCAGAAGGTAGTGGTGGATTAATGCCACCAACTCCTCCAGAGGAACAAATTATGGATGCACCCGGAGCAACTGATGCTGGAACTAATGCAAATACAGCAACAGTTGATCTAGAAATAGATAAGCCTAAGGCAAAACCCAAGGGCGGGGTGATATGATGGCAGAATCAGGAGAAATGAAACATGATATTTATTCTTCCGAACATCCAAATATAACTTTCGATTGGGAAAAATGGAATAACTATGATAAAGAGTGGTGGGTTCAATTAAAAATGGATATAAGAGAAGTAAGATTGCTTTATAGCACTATTACTTTTTATCTTGATAATTATTCTGGAAAAGCAATTGGAAGACCACCAGAAGAACCATCTTACCTAGCTTTTTTGCAGAAAGAACTTTATAAAATGATTCAGGATTATAATTTGACTCATAATGATTCTAACCGATAATGGATAGTTTATAAATACTAGGGACTCATACACAATATATGGTATTGAACAATGGATGAACTTATGGATATGATGGTGGATGATGCGTCTGCATCACAAATCAGTGATAAATTGAAGGATTTACTTTATGCTAAATCTGCAGAAAGAGTCGATGCATTTCGTCCTACTGCAGCTAATTCAGTATTCAGTGATAATGAGGTAGAAGGGGATGAAGTAGAAGCGGAAACAGAAACTGAAGTAGAAGCAGAAGTGGAAACTGAGGTAGAAGATGAAGTTGAACAACCTACTGCAAAACTTTTCTAAATAAAGGTAAATGAACTTATAGGACTATAATGGCGTATAAAACGGTTGGTATTGGAACCTCTATAGGTATTACTATAGGAACTGCTACGGTAACACCGGATTTTGCGGTGCAGTCAGATTCTGTTAGAGTACATGCTTATAATGCTGATGGATTCGTTACTGTAGGTAGCACTCCGACAGCAGATAATCAGGATCTTTTTATTGCCAAAGATACTTCTTTAACTCTTGGGATGACAAAAGCATCTCTAAGAGTAGTGGGACTCACTACCCATGCAACTGCAACTACAGTCACTTTCCCAGAAGGTCAATTCTGTCCCTTTGGTGTAGGTGATTATATTTCTGTTACGGGGACTGGTGATGCAGGTATTACCTCATTTACTAGACATAAGAGAGTTCTTACCGTTGATACTAGCGCAAGTTACGATGGTGACTTTAGTACCAGTTGTACAATTGCTGCAGATACACGTAAGTGTAATGCTTCAGATGGTGATTTCAGTGATGCTCGTGCTATTGCGTCTAATAAAGTTTCTGTTATAGGCGGTAATACAGGCGGTGGTGCTCTATATGTTCAACAAGTTCAAATTTCCGGGGAATCCTGATGAAACTGATTACAGAAGAAATCGAACAGGTAGAATTTATCGTTGAAAATCGCAACGGTAAAAAATCTCTTTATATTGAAGGGGTTTTCCTACAAGGAAACATCAAAAACCGTAACGGTAGAATGTATCCAATGGAAACTCTTCGTAAGGAAGTTTCTCGGTATAATGAAAATCACATTCAGTCTGGAAGAGCACTTGGAGAACTTGGTCACCCCGACGGTCCAACCGTTAATTTAGACCGTGTTTCTCATAAAATTGTCTCTTTAAAAGAGAGTGGTTCTAATTATGTTGGTAAAGCTAAAATTCTTGGCACACCAATGGGTAAAATTGCATCTAATCTTTTAGATGAAGGTGTAAAACTCGGTGTTTCTTCTCGTGGTGTTGGGTCATTAAAACCAACTCGTGAGGGATTTAGTGTAGTTGGCGAAGATTTCATGCTAGCAACCGCTGCTGATATTGTAGCCGATCCTTCTGCACCTGATGCATTTGTTTCAGGAATTATGGAAGGAAAAGAGTGGGTTTGGGACGGAGGAATCCTGCGTGAGAAGTTCGCAGAGAAGACTTATAAGCAAATCAACACACTTGTTACTCAAAAGAAACTCGATGAAGAGAAATTAAACCTCTTTAATGATTTCTTATCAAACTTATAAAACTTCTAAATAAATATAGATTTAATTAAGCGTAAATCGGAGAATCCTCAAATGGCTCGTGGTACAAAATTACAAGAAATGGAGCAGTCTAAGACAGCTGTGAATGCTAACGCCTCCCCTGCAGAACCTATGGGTAAACTTAAAGGTGCTGAAGTGGAAGACTTAGGTGGTCCTACACCGGAGAATTATAGTCCTACTAATGACTCCGCTAAATTGAAGCCTGCTGGGGGTACACTGAAGCAAGTGAAGGATGTTGTCAATAAGGGTGCTGGTAAAGCAGATCCCATGCAAAAGTTAAAAGGTGCTATTGCCCAGTCAGAGGAAGAAGAAATGGATGCTGAAGCAACGTTAGAAGAAACTCCTACAGTTACCGACGAGGTAGTTGAAGAGGATGTTGTTGAAGCAGAAGAAACTGTAGAAGAAACAGTTGCTGAGTATGACATGGAAGAAGATGTCAATGCTCTCCTCGGTGGTGAAGAACTCAGTGAAGAGTTCAGAGAGAAAGCAAAAACAATCTTTGAAGCAGCAATCAACGCTAAAGTTGCTGCAGTTAAAGAAGAAATTCAAGCAGAATATGACGCTAAGCTTGATGAAGGTGTTGCTGAAGCCAGAGCAGAACTTTCAGAGCGTGTAGATTCTTATCTTGAGTACGTCGCAGATGAGTGGTTCGCAGAGAACGCACTTGCAATAGAGTCTGGACTCAAGACTGAGATGACAGAATCATTCCTTGAAGGAATGAAGAGTCTTTTTGAAGAACATTATGTATCAATCCCTGAAGAAAAATATGATGTCCTCCATAGTATGGTAGAAAAACTTGATGACATGGAAACCAAGCTCAATGAGCAAATCGAAAAGAACATCGGTTTAAACAAGCGTCTCGCAGAGTCGGTTGCTGATGGTATTTTCGAATCTATTACTGATGGTCTAGCAGCCACTCAGAAAGAGAAGCTCGCTTCCCTAGCGGAAAATGTAGAGTTTGAAAGTGAAACAGAATATCGTGAAAAGTTGGAGACACTTAAGGAATCTTATTTCCCTGCTAAGAGTAAGTCTTCATCTGCTAAGACAGAAACCCTTTCCGAGGGTGTAGAGAGTGCTCCTGAAGTTCCCCAAGGAACAATGGCTGCATATTTAAATACTCTTTCTCGTGTTAGCAAAAACTGAATTTAACATTAAACAAACAAACTTTACATAGGTAAAAAGCAAATGTTCCAATCAGAACAGTTGCAGGAAAAGTGGAAACCGCTTCTAGAGTATGAAGGTCTTGATCCAATCAAAGACAATCATCGTAAAGCTGTTACCGCAGTCCTGCTAGAAAACCAAGAAAAATTCCTTAGAGAGGAACAACAGTTCGGATCAGGCTTAAGCTTGATGGAAACTGTTCCTACAAACCATGCCAACACCGACGGAAACCAAGGCGGTTTTGGCTCTAGTGCAGCTGCACCACAAGCAGGTTTCGACCCCGTGCTAATCTCCTTGATTAGACGTTCGATGCCTAACCTTGTTGCATATGACCTTGCTGGTGTTCAGCCAATGTCTGGACCTACAGGTCTTATTTTCGCAATGAGGTCCAAGTACAAGACCATGAGTGGAACAGAAGCTCTGTTCAACGAGGCAGATTCTGCCTTCTCTGGTCAGGACTCCGCAATGACCCAAACCGCAGGTTGGACCAATGCCGTTTCAGGTATGGGAACAACTGCACAGTCTGGTTCAAACCCCGCTGTCCTTAACCCAGTTGGTTCTGCTACTTCTACTGCCTACGACGTAGGTCAGGGGATGGTAACAGGTTCTGCTGAGAACTTGGGTGATGGTGCGAACAACCAGTTCAACCAGATGGCATTCTCTATTGAGAAGGTCACGGTTACTGCTAAGTCTCGTGCGCTAAAAGCTGAGTACTCATTAGAACTCGCTCAGGACCTTAAAGCAATCCATGGTCTGAATGCTGAAGCCGAATTGGCTAACATTCTTTCTACTGAAATCCTTGCTGAGATTAACAGGGAAGTCATTAGAACCATTTACAAGGTTGCTGAACAGGGTGCTGTTCAAAATACCGCAACAGCCGGTATATTCGACTTAGACATCGACTCCAACGGTCGTTGGTCAGTTGAGAAGTTCAAAGGACTTCTATTCCAGATCGAGCGAGATGCTAACGCAATCGCACAAAGAACTCGTCGCGGGAAGGGCAACATTGTCCTCT
>VTLG01005031.1_pt1 | contig 10727 bp, 13 predicted proteins | sample 4694571 | NCBI WGS metagenome assembly VTLG01 (sample SAMN12604809, study PRJNA352737) | marine metagenome | biome: ENVO:00000447; feature: ENVO:00000209|ENVO:00000569|ENVO:01000036; material: ENVO:00002151; isolation source: viral sequences binned using virsorter ... | reverse complement strand
GTATGCATGATTTAAAAACTCTATATTCAAAGGTGGTCGATAGCTCATCCTATATTTAGGATGACATACTCCCTGTTAAGGTTAGGATAGATTTACCAGCTATCAGAGCTTCGTCTAGTACGTACTCGATCTCTTCGTCAATGATTTCAGGGAATTCGTCCTTCATCCATTGCAGGAGTTCTTCGTATTCTTCTTCGTCAATATCAGTTATCTCTGGGAGAACTTCGTCAATATTGTCGATAGCATCTCCCAGATTTTTGATAGGTTCAATGAAGTTTTTAGCGTCGTACCAGTCAAAGTCACCATCCTCGTATGTGAGTTTCAAAGCCTTGATGAACGACAAAACGAACTTCAAGACTTCTTTGGTCTCTTTGATACCTTCAGACATAATTTATTCCATTAATGATGATTTCAAGTTTAAGTCAAGACCAAGTGAATGAATAATCATCTTACCTTCAAACTCTTCATCTCCAGCAACTGCCCAGATCATTCTATCATTCTGAACGAAAGGAAGATTGCCCACATCAAATAATGGTTTTTGTGGGAAGTTTGGGTCTTGTATCCATTGAGCAGGTGTTCTAATATTACCAAACTCATCGGTGATCACTGCTTTCATACCTTGTCTAGAACCAGATTTAGCATAGTTTACTTTTGAGTTTGTATACTTGGACTCCATCCAGATAATTATATAGTCATCACCTATTCTACGAATCCTTGGATGCATCGCAGAACTTACTGTAACGTCAGTATGGTCAGTAAGAAAGACGGCAGGGTTTGGTGCCATGTACTTTCTCGCTGGCATGACACAAGTAAACATAGTCTGTTGATACGTTTTGATGTTTGGATTTCTGTCCTGAATAATCCAAGGTCTTTGATTCTCACCCTCATAAATTCCATCATAGTTGAAATACTGAGGGTTCTTCATGACATCAAGACTCACGTTTACGAATCCTATGTTCTGAGGTCCACAAGCCGCATTCCATCTCTTCGGAACAATAGTGGCTGGTGTATGGTCTGCAGAAAATACTACGACAAAACTTTCGTCACCCATTTCTATGTTACCACCAGTACAATGAGTCTCTTGATAAATGTAACCCGCTTCTAACTCTTTCAGTGCTTCTACTGCGTTCTGGTCACCCTGAGATGCCTTCCAACGCATTTGTTGAGTCAGTTTTTGATCACATCCACCTTTGGCTTCCCATACATTCCAAGTACGTTGATACTTGTATGTACTGTACATCTTTCCGTTCCACTCACGTTTTGGTCCTCTGATGTGGAGTTCACGATGTGCATTACCCATGTTTGGACCCCTCATACCTGCGTCACCATGATCATTATAATAGAACTCACCTTCGTGATAGGCAAGTCTCGTATTGAAGGAGTGAGATGGACCTAACTTTGGTCGGCCATTACATTGGAGGTCTTTACAATTCAGTTTGATGAAAATACTGGATGTATGTCGTTTACCATCACTGGCGACATTTCCATAGTAGGCAGTTCCAATACAAACTACTCCGTCCCTAACAAGAACGTCACCATTTCCTATGTCAGTGACATTGACAAATGCTGATCCCCATCTTGGTTCGATTGCTTTGACTATGTCCTGAGAACGAACAATGTTTCCACCTGCATCAAGTTTATGAATCATAAGTTGGTCATACTTGTGCATCATTCTCTTGGGTTGAGTAACGGGTCTTCTATTCTCGTTCAGTGCTGTGACCACATAGATGTTTCCATCATCGTCACGATCTGCACCAATCAAAATACCAAGTGAAGGTATCTCAATATGTTTCCCTGCTGATTTATATGAACCATCTGGCATAGGAACAACTATTGACATCCAAATTCTTCCTGCCATTTGTGATTGATCATGTTCAATCGGTCCATGAGAATCATCAATCCAAATCATCAATAATCCCATATCATGAGGTATCAATACTTGTCTATTTTTCTTGGGATAATTGAAACAGACGTTTTGGTCAAGAGTTTGAGGAACGGCTACATCTCCAACTTGTGATATTGCTTTGTCAAACCAAGCACTTGGTGGAGGCGGAGGTGGTGGAGGTTCGGGTGGTGGTTCCCACTCAATCTTTCCATCAAATGTTCCTGTCATGTTACAGTTCAGTACGAACTGATGTACTGCGTCCATGATGAAATCTTCAGGATCTCTGCCGTCAAACATATCAGAGTGTTCCTCTTCTGCCCATTCACAAACTGCTCTCCAGTCTTCGTATGTAAATGAGTCTAACTCTGCTTGGACTTGATCCAGTCCATCTACTGCCAAGTTCATTTTATTGAATGATCTCCAAACTTGATTCAGTTCTCCGCCATCCATTCCATTTCCATTATACGCATCACGAATAATTCTATTCCAATCCCACTGAAACATAAGAACCTCGGCAAGATTCTTACCCTTCATTTGTGGTCCAGTTTTAGGTGGTCCGTACATTATTTTCCTTGTTGTGCTTCTGATTGTTGTTTCGCCTGGTCAGCAGCATTCTTACCAGAAATGAAACCAGCAATAATACCAACGATACCAGTAATTGACATTGACAGTAGGTTGATTACATCTTTGCTGATCTCTCTACTGTTTTCCATAGCGACATAAAAGTCACCTAGTGTTATGACGAATAGTAATAATATCGTTCCAAACGATAATGACATTACAATCCAGTCTTTGATTTCGCTTCTACTCATGTCATTTCCCTTTCTTTTAGGATTATTCCAGTGCAAACTCGCGAGACCTCTCTCAACTCTTCCGCGATCGCTTCTTTTTGTATTGGCGTTCCAGTATATTGGTAAGGAAAATTAGACATAATGTGGTATTCAAAATCCTTTTCTGTCCATGTCTCTTGAAATGTATCCAAGATACAACCAACGAATGATCTCATCGATCTTGGTGTATTGAAGACTTGGGCAAGAATAGGATTGAAACTAAGGTGTGTGCCAAACTCCTGAGACCATTTCTGTTTTTTAGAAGAGTCCCAGTCGTTGGCGTAGAGAGGTGTGGTGATAAGTAATAATGTTGCAATCAAAATCAATTTCATAGTTTCCTTATAATATTCGTACCGCATACTATTTAGAAATTACATATTCGCTAGTCCTGAGAATGCAAACCCATGTATAGCGAAAACTATGACGATAGACAAAGCGAGTCCTATCATCATCTTGAAAAAGTCTCTCCCTACAAGAGGAAAGACTGTCTTGAACTTGTATTTGTCATTTATGGTTGCAAAGGCCAATTCTCTTCCAGCGAGTAGACCGACAAAAACCCAAGTCGTACTCATAGGAATACTATTGTAACTCTTGAAGTACCACAAAATTATTGTATAGATAAGGTCAACTATTGTTGCACTTCTCACATAGTGTACGTTGGTCTTGGATAGAACAATTTGTTGTATCTTTCCACCTCGTTCACTGAACATATAAATCAGTCCCGCTACAAAGACAATACTGATAATGAACATTGTCTCCAACGGAACTTGTCTTGGTAAAAACACGGCTATGTTCGCCATGTCATGTGATAACCAAGTAAACCACAACCACCCAGTCGTACACCACTGACCTACACGCCAGTATTTCTCATGTTTGACTGGTATATCCTTTTTTGTCTCCCACCATTTGGAAAGACCTAACCAAAGAACGTATGCGGCAGATGCAGCGACTAGGTAACCAAGAGCTGACTTTATCAAGACCTTTTCCAATACGACTGTACTAGCAAAGGCCGAAAGAACCAAAAACGTGGTACTCACTGGGACACCCACTCTCGTCAAAATGACAAGAACCAAAGGGGCCATTGCGTGATACCACTGAATAGGTTGCCAAGGTATCTTTGTCAGTCTCCCATAAGAGATGTCACCACCATTCACGGCCCACCCATACCACAAAGTGATGAGTAGAACTGATGAAGCGGCGAAACAAAGATACTGCCACTTGAACTTTTGATTGGATGCTATCCACGTTCCAAGTGTTTGTACTGAATCGTTAGCGATTACAGAATAAGCGGCCAGTAGAAACCCGACCATTAAAAAAAGTGTTTCCATTTTATCCTTAGCGTTTTTACACACGTGAAAGAATTACGCGGTACGAATATCAAAAGGAAACTCTTAGTATCTAGACACCCATTTCAAACTTACGCCATTCTATTGCATTCTTGATGGTCCACTGACGTTCCACTATCTGTTTGATAATTTGTTCCAGTATAGAAATGATGTTTTCTTTTTCGGTTCTCTGATCTTTGATGTCGGCGAGTTCTTTGTCAGACTCTAACCACATCGGTAGGTCTGGTTTCAGAATCTTCTGGAGGAATGGTTCCCATCCCAGTTCGTCTAGAACACGATGGTCAATGGTTCCATTGTAGTATTCCCATCGTAGACGTTTCATCTTGGCATAGGCTCGTTGGATGATGACCAGTTCATTTTTCTCTGCATAGAGATACTTCATCCATTTTGAATGGAGTTGTGGGATTTTCAAAGACTCCAATGTTAGGTCATCAGATATCCGTGAGTCTCTTTCCCAAATGTCTAGGTAATTCAAGATTTGTTTATGTGGTCTATTGAGTAGTGATTGTATGCGAATGTGCAGGTCGCGACTTGATAGTCGATTCCAGCGGATCTATAATCAAATGTAACAGGATCAAGTGAGGATGGAAATGCATCACGAAATACACATTTGATGTTTGAATTTCTGTGTGAGGTATTTATAATGAGAATCATATCAGAAGTAGTCTTTCCTGTGATAGGATCTTCTACCTTCTGAGGTTCACGACATACACCTGCGACAGTTGTCATCCATGACCATATCTCTATGTAGTTCGCCATATCTTCGTCGATCGCGAAGGTAACTGTCAAGGGTTGAAAGTCTATTATCTCTGAGTAGTATTTATACGGAACAGTTCCAGTAGCAATCTGTGACTGACCAAGGTCAATACCTGGCATTGTCACCGATTGGATAAAGAAGTTCATGTTTGGGAAACGACCAATACCAAACTCAAATGATACATTCTGTAAAAAGTTATGATTATCAGTTGTCGTTTGTGGGTTGGTCAGTATCGCCATCAGTCTCCGAAATACCATCCCCAACTACCACATCCTGTGAACTTTCCTTTTGGATGCCACTTGTAGGGGGAGTCAAAGAAGGGGTTGAAACTGGTGCAGTAGCTTCCACATCCAGTCCGTGCATCGCACGATTTGCATCTATGTCTATTATCCGAAACGGAGTAAGTGCAATCGTAAAAGTGAGAACAACCAGAACACAGGGTAGTAAAAATAAGTACAACCCAGATTGTTGAAACTTTTGATAAGCATTTGCCGAATCGGCGTATAAGTCTTTCATTGCCATTATTTCCCATTCATCATGCTCTAAAGTTCAAAACAAACAAAAAAAGGGGAGAGGCACTGCCCCTCCCCTGTGAATGCCTCTAATTTAAATTAGATTATCCTAACAGTCCTTTGACTGCGACACCTCTGTAGTATTCGTTACTATTGGCAGTAACAACTCCAGCTCCCACAGTAGTTCCCTGTGAGAAAGGATTCTCGACTACGCCGTAGCGAGTCTTGAAACCAATCTTAGGCTGGAATGTATTCTCACCGATAGCGCGGACCATTTGCAGAGGTACGTATGGACAGTAGAAAAGTCCAGCATCGTACGCACTTGAACCTTTGTATCCTACTACGAAATAATGCATTCCGTTGTCTGATCCAGCGGTGAAGTTACCTGCGTATGGGTCAACGTATACTTTGAAACGTCCGTTGAGGACACCAGCGAATGTATTTCCTGTGTCATCGACATTGAGGGAATTCATTCCGTTGAGAATTGTTCCGTAGTCAAGAACACCCGCCATTTGAAGGGCTGACGCAACATCTGCTGAAGTGATGATAATGTTACCCTTACCGCGTCGTGTTCCTTTTGCGACTTCGTTGGCCTCAATTTCCATTTGGAACATGAGGGACTTGAAGCGTTCTACGGACCATCGTCCATCGTGGTCACTTGATCCTGCGGACAGGTCGAGTGTTCCAGCAGCGGTGTTATTAGCTCCACCCGCTTTGGCGATGGTGTATACTGTTCTAACAATCTCTCTGTTGATTTCTGCAAGAATCTCAGTCGAAAGAATGTTGGCGAGTTCGGTCTCAGCGTCAAGTCCGTGTACTGCACGGAGGTCTTGTGCTAATTCCATTGAATACTCACCTTTCAGTGCTCGAGTCTTTGCCTCTACGGACATTCTCTCGATACTGAACGCCATCTCGGCGATTTGACCAGCTTGTGTTCCCAGACCAGTTGAAGCATTAGCTCTACTTGATCCGTCACCTGCCGATTCACCTTCTAGTACGGAAGCACCTCCACCTTGTCCGCTGAGGGCCAGGTCAAGTGGTGATCCATTACCCTGTCCAAGAATAGCGGACTGGGCTGAGGTGATGGCTGATCCATCAGATGTGTTTTGTCCAGAGTGGAAAGTATTAGGTTCGTTGTAGAACGTTTCAGTTCCCGCCTGGTTGTCGTAACGTGCACGCATCGCGAAAATCAGTCCAGTTGGTCCAGTCATTGGCTGAACACCACAAATGTCATAAGCGATCAGATTAGGCATTGCCCGTCTGACCAAGCTGATAAGCACTGGGTCTACGAATTGGATGGCCTGGTCTCCAGTTCCCACTGAAGCACCAGTAAAACCACCTAGTCCGTTAGCACCGCTCATAGCGTTTGTAGGTGCGGCCTCTGACAGAAACATGGAATGTTCCGAGACAAACTGTTCTCGTAATGCGTTCTCTTGGTTTTCCAAAAGAATAGCTGTAACAGCCTTCTTATAAGGATCTTTAATCTCAGGCAAATCTTGATGCTCTAAGACTGGACCCCACTTCTTTTGGAGTTGTTCCGAAAGATACATAGTTGCTCCTGTCTTGGTTAAGTTACTATCCGTTGTACTCTGCGGATAGCTTGAGTGTATCTGTCCATTGTAGGATTCGATTCGCCGTCTACCTCTTCAGTATTTGTGACTGCTTCGGTCAACGTCTGTCGGGTTTCCTCAATCCCAGAAGTTTCTCGTGTATTGAAATATGATTCACGGAGAGTATTTAATTTGGTAACAAACTCTTTGTGATCTTCGTACTGAACGGCTTCCGCCAGTTCACACATTTTATCCGTTTCTACGGAAGTTAGACCTTCACAAGCCTCGGCTACTGCCTCAACCTTTTTGAAGTTCTTCATTTCTTTGAGGGCTTCAATGTTTGTTTGCATCTCAACATTGAGCTTCTCTTCTAGAGATTCGACCTTACCGAATAACTGTTCTACAATGTCTACCTTTTCTTCGGGCACATCTACGTAATGTTTTTCGAAAAGGGACTTGAGACCAGTAATGAATGACTCAGCGAGTTCGGCACGAATACCTCTCTCAATAGCCAGTTCGTTCTCTTTACAGAATTCCTCTGCAACGTAGGTCAAATAGTCATCGATCTTCTCAGCCATCTTAACTTCAGCTTCTTGAATCCCCTCTGCGATTTCCACAGCGGCGACCTCTTCCAAAGTCTCGAGTCTTTCGTTGACTTGTTCCAGAATTGCTTTACTGACAACTGTCTCAAAGATAACTGAAGCTCGTTGTTTGAACTCTTCATCAAGTTCTTGTCCTTCAAACAATTCTTGTGTTTGTGAACTCAGGTCGAGATTAAGGTCTTCTGCCTTCAACTTTTCGACTTTGGTCGCTGTTGGTTTGGCTTGTACTTCCTCTTCTTCTTCTGGTTCTTCTTCCTCTGCCTTTTTGGCTTCGGAAACCTTAGACTGTTCTTCGGCCTCTTTGGTTTTCATTCCTTTGAGGACTTCTTCAACCTCTGTCTTTTTCATTGACCCTAAGCGGTCTTGGACCTGCTTGAGCATTCCCAGCTTGGTGCGTGGGTTGGGTTGTACCTCTTCTTGTTCTTCGTCTTCATCGTCGCCCTTCTTCTTGTCCATTGCTTTGGCAAGTGCGGGAGGCATTTCGCCTTCTTCGACTGTTTCGACTTCGTCTTGGTACATCATCTCACTAGAGTCAGATGGTTCTTTGATCTTGGTAGCGGAAGGATCTGCAGATGCTTTCTTAGCTTTAGCGGCGCCTTTACCTGAAGTTTTCATCTTCAGTGCTTTGGACTCTCCGTCTTCCCCGCCCATGTCTTCGGCTTTCCCCGATTGACCAGGCGTCTGCACTTTCGTTCCTTCTTCCTCAAGAATTTGTTCTAACATTTCTTGTTCTGTCATTAGAATCCTTAGTATGAAAGTGTCCTGTTATCTATTTAGGGTTACCGCAAACTAGAAGCGAAGATGTCAAACTTGGATAACCAAGCCTTCTGTCTCTCTTCTGCGAGCACACTAGATTTCGTGGCGGCAACAGAGTTTATTTGATCCCTTGCGTATTCTAGGTCAACCCTCTTCAAGAGACCATTATCCCAAATCCATTCCACTCCTTCCATGATACCTTCTACGAAAGCGTCAGGGGCAGATGGATCTGCTACAATGTCGGCAGCGGTGGCTAACATGAAATCTTTTTGGACTTCATTGACTCCACTACTATTTGGTTTCAACGAGCCCATACCTCTAGAACTCACGCCAAGTTTGGCTCCCTCATCGATAAGGTTCTTCACGATTTCTCCCATTGGTGTACTCATAATTTTAGCCCTACCAATATAATTGGAACCATCTTCGTTGAGTTCTTTGATCATGTGGGAAGCACGATCTAGGTTTACTGTAGGAGAATCGGGATGACCCAACTCACCAAAAGCTCTATTACTATTCACGTACTCCTTAGTATATCTTTTGACTTCCTTTTGGAGTACGGGCTTCGGGTAGACTCGACCATTACGATTCTTAATGTCTCCCTGCAGAAAAACTCCCTCTATGAAATAGTCCTTCGTCTTACCTTCTTCGGAAACGACGCTCTCACAGATTAAGTTTTCGTTAAATTCTTTGATTAGTTTCATGCTGACTTTCCAACATTTTTGATGCCAAACTTTTTTCGGAATGAGTGGGCGATAGACTGTTTAAAAGCGACTCGCTTTTTGTATGCTGGTCCCATCGCCTTCCTCGTTTTTTGTGACTTTCTCCTACCCAACATATCTTTTATCTTCGCTGCACCAGTCTTAGTAGGTACACCTTTTGGAAGACATTTTGGGGGCTTGCCTGGTCCCATTGACTTACGTTTACGACCAGCACCGCAGAAGAAGAATTTCACCCTTTTCGGTGCCTTTCCTCTTCCGCCGCCTGTCATACGAAAGCCTGGGACTGGACCTTCCATCAATTCTGAAAAAGTCAACTTACCCATTCTTCTCTCAGTTTTCCTCTTGTTGCCCAGTTACAAGATTTTTTGCGATCTCTATTTTTTTCAAGTCTATATGCTGACGAATACGATCTTGAAGATCAGCCTCTATTTGATCTTTAAACCCATTAATATCGTCATTTTCTAGACTTTTTAGCATATCTTGTGTATTAGCCATATAATTCCTCAAAGTATTTAGTAAATCATTTATTTCTAGATATCAACTACTTCACACCCTGCATCACTAGAACAGGCTAGTTCTTGTGATCCTGCGGTGTAGTCCATCGCCTCGTATTTGGAAACTTCTTCCCAATTTACATTCTTCGGCATTCTAACTAGAAGGTCATTGTAAGTCTCTTCATCACAGTCTTGGTATGGTGCTTGTGCATACACGTGATCTGAGAATGGTAAAAATGATATCCCAGAGATATCATCCATATTGTCATATACCCAGCTTCCTACTTTCATCCACTCGTTCTCTTTGACGGAGACTGTAATAGATGGTTTGTGCTCACACCAGTCTTCGAGGTATGTCTTCCAGAGTTCCATCTGTTCAATGGCATCTCTATCGTATCTCATGACTGCATCGTCTGGGGATTTCATAGGAAATGAGAACACAGTAGTATGGTCAGGTTTCATAAAGTCTGGTTCGTGTGGGAAGTCCATGTCTTTCATGAACTGACAGAGTGGGTCTTTGTTGTCTGCTCGTACAGTCCGAATATAATATGGATTATGGCGAGCATGTATACCACTGGCAGAATCGACCAACTGACTAACTGTACCAGAAGGTTTAACACACGTGATCGCTGCGGATCTTTCGATTCCCAATTTGTCTGCCCATTCTTCGTTTGTTTCAACGGCGACCTCCCTCAATTGTTGTAACCATTTAGAGAGCTTCTCTTTTCCCTCTGATCCATTGGTGACTGGGTTGTCCATGATACCAGTCATCGACACTCCCAGTAGTCGCTCCTCAGAACAATTATTGTTCCATTCTTTTGTCAGGTATTTGAAGTTGGTAAGAGTGGACTGAAGCGTTCCAATGATTGTCGCAGTACGGACTTTTGCTTTGAGAGATTTAAGAGTGTCTGACCTTCTGACAACGACTTCAGAAAGGTTGCAGAATTCCCTTGAGCGAAGAATGATCTCACTGCACGGATTTGTGCCAAAGTCATCTCTTGGCGAACGCCTTCGTACATCTCTTCCGCTATCATCTCCAGTTCCGCTAGTTCCATCTCTTCCTCTATCATCTCTTCCTCCTCGATCTCCGCCAAGTAGTCCGAGTCTATCCATTCGAATTCTGTGTCTGTCATTTAACCTTTCTATTGATTTCTTTGAGGCATAAGAGCTAAAGATTCCCCTCTCACCAGACTTGGAATCATAAAGACTCAACCACTCTTTCATGAAGGAACCCATGCCAGGTTTCTCTTGATAGTTGACTGAGTTATTCGATAAA
>VTLG01005030.1_pt1 | contig 10730 bp, 10 predicted proteins | sample 4694571 | NCBI WGS metagenome assembly VTLG01 (sample SAMN12604809, study PRJNA352737) | marine metagenome | biome: ENVO:00000447; feature: ENVO:00000209|ENVO:00000569|ENVO:01000036; material: ENVO:00002151; isolation source: viral sequences binned using virsorter ... | reverse complement strand
CGCCATAATTTTTTAATTTTGTATCTATGGCATCATAATCAATAGGTATATTCTTTGCTTTTAATCTATCAATTTCCTCCACAGCATCTTTTGCTTTTTGATTTGCAACACGCGTTACTAATTGTATATCCTCCGCAGGTGAAGTGATGCCTTTGACATGGTGTTTATGGAAAGTTGATAATCCTTTTTTAATGTCTTTAACATCTGTTTCATCCAGTAAATAACCAACTAAACGCTCTAATGATAATCCATTTATATTTTTAATTCCACTTCCTTTAGATAATAAATCCATAATAGCTTGACTTGGAGCTACTCTAGTCTCTTTTACAATACTTACTAAATCATCGACCCTTTTCCAGCCTGGATGAAGTTCTTTAACTTGTTTACCATTATGTTTAGTAGCCCATTTTTTAGCTCCATACCATTTAGTACCATCGGGGGCTTCATAACCTATAGTCTTTTCTACTCCCCTTATAATTTCTTTAAGAGGTTTATATCCAGCTCTATTAAATGATTCTAGAAGCCAACCATCTGCAGCTCCAACATTATAAGCTACATCCCATTTACCGCCTTCAACAAATCTTCGTATAGCTTCATATTGATTTATATCTGTTGTAGCATTAACACCGTATTTTCCTTTTTTTGCAAAATCTTCCATTGTGATACCTAGATCATCTCCAAAAGCATCTATAATATTTTGTTTCATACCATCTGAAAGTTGACCATGAAGTGACCCAAGTGTGTGTGATCCTAGAAAGGTAGTATTAAATTTAGTATCTTTTAATCTATTATAAATTATTGTTTCACTAATCTGCTCAGTTTTAGGTAAATTTTTATTAATGTCTTTAACAGCTCGTTCTACCTTTATTTTTGAACCGGGTTCCTGGTTATTAAAATATTCTAATATCTTTTCATTTTTAAGAGCTTCATCTCCCCCTAATCGAGATTTTCTTTTAAATGTAAATTTATCTTTATGTTTATCTAATACTCGGCCAATATTGCCACTCGAGTCCTTACTTCCTGTGATTCTTTCAATAAGATGACCTTGCGTTTCAAAGTTTATGTCTCCTTGGTCTATTAACTCTAGTAATTTTTTTTCAAATTCAACTCCCGTACCTGTTGCTTTTATTTTCCTTTTTCTAAATACCTTTTCTTTTTTATCCCAAACAAAGCCTTCTTTTTTTGGAGGCACTCGGTGGCCGTGTTTCGTTCTTTCTACGAACTCTTTTTTCTTTTTTATTACTATCTTTTTAGGGGTATCTTTATCTCTAGGAGAATGTTGAGTATGTTTTGGTTGATCCATTGTTTTAGTCTCTTTATTCCATACCAAACCTTTTTTCCTAGCTTCTTGTGTTTTTAAATAATTAGTGGTTCGTTTCCATTTAGGAACATCAACATCATTGCCCTCTTCAAACCCGATCCGTCCACCATCGTCAAATCCTCGTGTATGACTCTTCATCATATCGGATCTTTGGCCCGCTGCTGTTTCAGCCTCGACCCGTGATCCGTGGACCGATGTGGGTTGAATCGTGCCTTCTTTAATCATGCGCCTTAATTGATCATCGGTAAAAGCTCTTCCTTCATGAATGCTTGGAACATTCATCCACTGACCATTTAAAAAGAAAGTTGTAGATTTTTCTGAAACGTTTCCTTCTGGTGTTTCATAAATTCGTCTTCCGTGCTGTGTCACTTCTTTGGTCGGAGTTCCAACCATGGACCCCGGTTCTTCAAGCGCGGCCCTTAGAATAGGGTTCTTGATTACCGGCTCACTGCTGTTTTCTATTCCAAAAATAATTAATTGTTTAAGGTTCATTCGCCTAACATTCCTGCAAGACCACCGGATGCATTTTTCTTACGGCCTTTAGGATCAAAATTAGTAATTTCTACAATTTCTTCTATTTTTTTATGTCCTTTGGGATCCGTTTCTTTCATGAATCTTGTAAATTCGTCAGCAACTCCTTCATCAGAAATATTTATCGTTCCTGTCTTTTCAATACCTTCTAAAGTTTTTGTAGGTCTAGATAATCTTTTTAATTGAAGCGTTTTAGCTAGATCGCTCTGCACCACCCTTAAGACTGTTCCATAAATTTCCATTCGTGTCGCATCATCAAGATCATCAAGAAGTTTACCACCAAAAACTTTTGGATTATTTTCAACTAAAGCTTCTGCTGCTATTTCAGCATCGTATTTGTAATCTCCTGTGGGAAAAATATCATCTACGGCTGCTCTGACTTTTTTCTTATTTTTTAAAAGAGATAGAATTGTCCCTACTATTTTACCCCCGGCTAACGGAACACGGCCACCGGTTGCATTAAGCTTACGACCTTTAGTTTTTAAATTCTTAAGAATAAATTCTCCTTGTAAAATATCTTTATCGGTTACACCGTGAGGAACTGGACTTTTAAAAGATTTTTCTAAATGTTCAAATACAGGTGCAGCGTGCGGACTTCCTTTTTTACCTTCTTCTATGCTTTTTAAGAATCGTTGTCTTGATTTTGCCATTTCAAGCCAAGTCTCGAACATTTCTATTCTGCCTTCTTTCATTTTTCGATAATCTTCGGGAGTAATGTATTTTTTAACATGATTAGGAAGTGCTTTATAATTTGTCACTTTTAAATAAGTAGAAGGATCAACCCCTTTTGCTTTTGCCAAATTTTTAATAATTGTTTTAAATATTCCACCGCCAAAGAGCATCCGAACACGGCCACCTGTTTGATATGATAAAGCTCCTATTCCTCTAAGTATATTTTCCCATTCGTAAGGATCTAAGTCATCACCTACAAGGTCCCACCAATCAGTTGGATTTTTTTTATATTTAGGTTTTTTACCCTCGCGTAACGGAACACGGCCCCCTAATGCTAATTTATCTCTCATATCAGAAAGTATTTTTAATTCTTTAATTTCCTCTGTTGTCATATCAACTCCGCTTTGTGCTTTATTGTCTAACATTTTTAAACGACCTCTAGTTTGTTCTCCTGGAGTAGGGTCTAACGCACCTTTTTTGTATAAACGATACATATAATTCATTTCAGCATCTGCTTCTTTAACCATAGCTTCTAACATTTCTTTTGTTTCATCTCCCATAACAAAATAATTTTCTTCATCATCTAGAAGTTCTCTATAATAATTATATTCATCTTCACTTAATTTTGGTTTACCTATACTTGTTCTTTTCTGGTTTTCGAATCTTAAGTTTCCTGATATTCTTTTTGTTCTAGCTTTTTCTTTTGTTAATTTTTGAACTAGTTCACCTAGACCTTTTGCTATCTTGCCCTTGACTAACGGAACACGGCCCCCGGATGCCATATCAACCTCGTCAGTCCATCTTTCAGCATCAGCTTCTGCTTTTCCTGATTCATATTCAGTTCGTAATTTTTTCTTAGTTGGTTTTACTTTTTTAACTTTACCAGTTGCAAACTTTTCTACTTCAGTGAAATCTGATCCATGCTCACCGAATTTTTGAATAGTTGATTCTTCAAACTTAACGTTTTCTGGATGTCCTCCAGTAAATTCTGCTTCTTCGACCCAGAACTCTTCTTTGGTCTTTGTAGGTTTTCCTGTTTCTTTAAATCTCTCCCCTCTTTTTATATTCTGAACATGTGTTGGTTCAATCAATTCTGACGCTTTATATTCTAATCTAACAGGTTGACCTAGATGACCATCTGGAAAACCATGTTTATCTATTCCAATATCAACCCACACATCTCCGGAATCTAAATCTTGGTGTACATATACCTCTGTTTTAGATTCTGGTAATTTAGTTTTATGAACAACCACTCTTTCCTTATACGCATTTTGTTTAGTTACATCTGTTCCTTCTTTAATAACTCTATTTACAAGAGGCTTGAACCACGCTGGCATACCAGCTGCATTTCCAATTGGAACTGAAGTTACATCTGCAATTTTAGCTGCAGGTTTTGCCCATTTAAAAAATTTACCCAAAAAAGGAATTGATGCAAGACCTGCCATTGTTTTTAAAAACTTTCTACGTCCAGCGCTATGCCCGTCTTTAAAAGGCATTCTAGAATTCTGATCATCTTCTCCGAGCAAGTAGTTTAAACCGGTACTGGCTCTGCCGCCGACGGCTAAATTAACTGGTGAAAGATCATATTCTGTTAGAATTTTTTCATATTTATCTGCATAGGGTTGCCATTCATCTCTCCAAATTTTATCAAAATAAGGTCCACTTGGTGTTTTTAAATGGCCATATTTTCTGTCCATAAATCTAGTAAAAACTTCATGCATATCTAAGGGAGAAGAAAATTCTTCTTTACTGCCTGGGGGATTAGCGTGACGATACATAAGAGGCATTTTCTGATGTGCCCCTGGATAATCTCTTATCATACCTGATTGTTTTAATTTTGACACCTCTGCAGCCAAAGGAGGTTGTGCCTCTGTCAAGAGAGGCTCGGTTAATATTTTTTTATGTCTCATTTCATGTAAAGCCACTTGTGCCTTGTCCTGATCCGACATAATTTTTTTCTTGTTAAACGGGCCTTCACTACTCATTTCATAAGTATCTTCTCCAAAAGGCGTCATAAAAAGATCTAAATTTTTTGTATCGGTTCTACCCAAAGGAAGCCCTATATCGCTTGCTCCCGTTGCTTGATACGTTTCTCCAGGATTAGCAAAACTAACTTTTTGAAAAGTTTCCCAATCCCAAGCCGGATCCTTCTTCATAAAATCATAAATCTTAGGATACAATTTCGCGAATTCTGCCTCCGTCATATTGGCATAAGGATAAAGTTTTTCTCGCTCGTTTATTTTTTTCTCAAAATTCTTTATTCTCTCCTCTTCCAGTAATCTAGCCGTTCTCGCTTTTCGGAACATTTTTTCTCTTTCTCCCATGCTTGGAGGAGCTCCTCTCCACATAGATTCAAATGCTGCCTCTTCCTGTGCTCTTCGATTTTCTTCTCTTAATATTGGAGAACTCAAACTAGGAGGATATTTCTTTTTTGTTATATATTTGCCTGAAGGAGCTGTATAAGTCATTCCTGGATCTCCACCGCCTGGTGGTCCACCCCGCTGATACCCCGTTCTCTCACGTAGCCCTGCGATACCGCCGCCTGCAAAGTCTTCTGGATCTGTATCTTTCCATCTACCTTTATCAAAATCAACATCAATAACTTCTCCTGTTTTTTTAGGTTTTGTTGATGCTACATGTGGAGTGTTTAAAATATTATCTAATTGTCTTTCACTAGTGACCGTTTTAGGATCAATACCTTTTTTAAATAAGTTTTCTCTAATAATCATTTCACCAAAATCTACTTTACCTGGCTCAGGAATTTTAATAATTCCTTCTTTATTAGTTTTCATGAGTTGTTTCATGATATAGTTTCTAAGTGAAAAAATTTTACTGATCATTAATAGTATTCCATCTTCCTAGGCGGTTGTTTTTCGTCTTCATAATCTTCAGGGTGCTGGATAAATCCGCCCTGCCTGAAGCGCATCACAGCCATAGTCATAGAATCGACTAGATCGTCATGATCACCGTGCGGGAATGCTGCACATTCCTCAATTACCTCTTCTGCAAACTTCTGATCAGGCGCCCATATCATGCCAGATTCGAAAAGAGGAGCACATGTATTTACTCTAACATGCTTATCATTTCCTTTGCTCGGTGTAAAGGTCTGAACTGGAATATCCATTTGTCTGAGCTCATACGTCAGCGGCAGGCCAGAGGCCTTCGCTTCGATGATGACCATCTCTGGTTTCCAATATTTGTACTGATCTAGCGCCACGCGTCTTAATTCTGGAAACTCATAACGCTCTTTTACACAATCTAGCAAAATTAAGTTCGCCGGTTTGTCTTCTTCGGGATAAAATACTCCCCAAGTCGTAATTGCAGAGTAATCGGCCGTTTCTTTTTTCATATAAGCTGTATCATAGCTTTGAATTACATAATGCAGATCAGGGGGTTGATCGTCTTCCCATTTACGCCACCATTCCCGTTTAATCAACGCTCCTTCTTCAGATGTTGGTCTTTGCATCCATTGAGCATTCCATTTTCCAACCGGAAGGGTTGTTTTAACCTTTTCTAGTTCATCTTTGTTCCAATATTCGGGCCATACTGGTCCGTGGTCCATAAGTGCTGGAAATTCGACCACTTCCCACTGATCACCCTTCACTTCTTTCTGATTCTTCATTAAAATTCCTGTTAGATCCTTTTTTGACCACCTCGTCATAACTAAAACAATCTGTCCACCCGGTTGAAGCCTTTGACGGGGGCCTGAAGTGTACCATTCATAGGCATTCTCAAATGCCGTTGCTGACATTGCGTCTTGCTCAGAGTGAGGATCATCAATAATCAGTAGATCGGCACCACGACCGGTAATTGCTCCACCAACACCAGCTGCAAAGTATTCTCCACCCTGAGCAGTCTCCCACCTTCCTGCAGCTTGCGAATCTTCTTGAAGTCTAGTTTGAAAAATTTTTCCGTACTCTTCTGAATCAATTAGGTTTTTGGCTTTACGACCAAAACGAATGGCAAGTTCTCCAGTGTGGGTTACTTGAATGATCTTGAGTTTCGGATTACGGCCCACCATCCACGATGGTAGAAGATAAGACGCAAATTCTGATTTTGTATGCCGGGGTGGCATGTTCACGATTAATCTATTTATTTTTTTATTAGCCAGATCATTAAATTTTTTTGCAATGTGTCTATGATGCGCGCCTTCAATGAACTCGGGCCAAACACACTTAACAAAGCTTAAAAAATCATCTTTAGCTTTGTTTTGAATTCTTTTTTCGGCATGCATTACTTGGAGTTGTAGGAATTGTTTTCTAACGTCAGCAGGAAGCCTACTAATATCAACAGTATTTAAATTCATAAAAATTTTTTATAATTTTTTGCACCCTTTTAAGATGTTCAACATGTTTTTACCAGCATTGACTGTCTAAATCAAGCAATTCAACCCAGAGTAGTGGGACCCCTTTTTATATTAAAGGGAATCGGTCTTTAAGCTGCGGATTTGATTGGGATTGGGATTGGTACCTCTATGGGTGATTAATCAGGGGTGAACGAAGTTCACCCCTGATTTCAGGTTTATGGTTAGTTGATTGTCTTCTTCTTAGAAGCTATGAAGTCTTTATACATATCAGTTTCAGTTAGATTATCCATAAGCAGAGGCAATATTAATAATGCCATAACATAAGTCATTGTTTCTGCTCCGATTTGTTTAGTACAATACTCAACGCGTCTTACTGTTTCTAGTTTATTAGGTGCATTGTGAACATACAACGCTGTGTGTACTACTTCAGGTGTTAAATGTTTAGGAAAGTTAATATCATCCTTTGTTAAGTTTCCTAATCTTTGATTATCTTTTGTCATTAGTTCCATACACTTTCCACTAATGCGCCATTAGTAGCTTTGTTTAAACACTCAAGATATTCTGTTTCAGTTAAACCAATTACATTTAATAAGTAATCGTGTTTATGATTTTGAGTGCCATACTTTGGACTAGAAATATATTCAACAGCTTTGTCTAAAATATATTGTCTTTGAGATCCACCTTGTTGGTATTCTTTTTTCATGGTCTTTGTTGTCATAAGTTATTCTCCTGTATTTAATGTGTAATTGTTATCATCAAATTGTTCTTCTGTCAATGGTCTTTGTTCCTTTGTTAATGAGTTACGATAAACATAACTCCTCTCAGTATAACTGCTATCCCAATCATAACCCTTATACCATGCATTTTGTTCTGTTAATTTCTTTGGCTCGGTCAATCTTCCAAAGTGATCAACTGCTCTTGTTCCATATTTCCTGAACCAATCATCTTGACATCTTGTTGAACACGCATTGCCACCTAAATAATAAAAGCTTGATCTTCTTCTAGTTTGATAAGTCTTGTTTCCTTTAGGTCCTCTAATTCTGTCCTTTGTATTGTAAGTATGACACTCAGGACCTTGGCAATATTTAAGATCGCTCATTTTTTTATTCTTTCATAATAACTATAATATGTCATTTTTATCCTCTCTCATTTCTCCAATGCATTTAGCATGGCTCTCTAAAACTTTTTCAAGTTTAGCTATTCTTTGTTCTAATGTGTCAACTATTTTAATTAAGTTCTTTGTAAATTTCTTAATCACTTCATCATTATTCATTGGCAACTCCAAAGCTATAAACTATTTGAGCAAGTCCACCGAACATAATTAACACTCCAACTGTTTGATCTCCCTGTGGGTATACACCCACAAAGAAACCAAAGCCGAATAAAATTAATCCTAATGTAAAACAAATTAATTGTCCGATCATGCTTTCCTCACAGAATAATTAACTGCTGTTCTTGGGTGTTCTGCGTCAATATCCCAAAAGTTATAACATGGGTTTCCATTTTTATCTTCCCATTGTTTTGATTTAAAGTCTCCATGTTCATCAACACCTTTAACAGTATCAACTTTGTTTCTAGATTTCATAAACCAAGTAAAGTATTTTATAGACATTTATTTCTCCTGTATAAGTTAATGACCTATCCTATCATTGATAGGATAGGTCTGTCAAGCGTTAGTTTATAGATTGATTTTGTTCATATTCCCTTCTAGCGAGTATCTTCTGTTTTCTACTCACATTCTTATTCTTCATGCCTTTTATTCTATCGGCAAGATTTTTAGGATTGTAGATTACAAGTCCACCACTATTACATCTGATAAGTTCAGCGTCACTCATAGTGAAACCAAGTTCAGTTCCTAGTTCAATCATTTCATCAAGATATTTATATCCTTTCAAACCCATTTTGATTTCTTTCATCTGGTTTAAAATAGATTTTATCCATTTATAATGTGCCATGATTAACTGACCTTTAGCTTGTTGCCAAATTACAAAAGTTTGAAACTCCTCTTTTGAAACATTGATTTGCCTATCTCTACAATACTCACGCCCAATTAAATCTAACTCGTATTCCTTATCCCATTTATTTGCGTATGAAGTTAAATTATCTCTACCACTTGAAGTTCCAAGATACTTGTCATTAGCGTCTTGAAATTTAGTTTGATGTGGGTTTCTGTCTTTGCCTTCCATTTCAATTGTAATATCTGGATTGCATTGGTCTTGCGCTTTTAGTTCGTCTCTAAAATAAGCATAGCCAAAGTCTCTTGATTGTGGCTCATAACTATTATTATTCTCTTGTCTGTCAATTCCGTCAATGTCTCCATTTAAACGAAAATCAAAATGTTTAGAGATATATTTGTCATCTTGCTCGTTATGTGTTGTGCTGAAATCACTCTCATCTTCTTGCTCATCAGCAACTCCACCTTTTTTAGCCATGTAACCAAAATGAAAGCAACTATCTTTCGCAATAGTATTTACATTAGGATATTTGTCTTGAAGATAATGTGCCATGTCAACATCTTTTTTAGGATATTGTCTTGCCACACATACTTTAGCAAGTTCCCAAACTTTGTCTTGTAGTGCTTTAAATCTCTCTCGTTTTTGAAAGAAATCTTCTTTTTCTTGTGTCTGCTCTTGTTCCAAGTGTGTACGAAATCTTAATCCACCTTTATTTCGCAACTCTTGGTTTAGTCTTATTCTACTCATGTTTTTCTCCTTTATTAAGTATTTGCATAAAAAGAAAATTATCACTTGACATATCCTTTGTCAAGCATTAAATAGGATAGATAGGCTCCTGAGATATGAGCCTTTATAATAACTGTCTTGGGACAACTTCTGGTTGTATGTCATTAAACAGTTAACGAATAACAACCAGAACTGATCCCTGATCCAATAGGCCTCTAACTAAAGGTATTAGTGAGATGGTCTGGGTAGTTTGCCACCCTCACTTATCTATTGGATCTGGGATCAGGTGTTGTTAGCTGTGGGATATTAACCACTATAACTCTGGATGAGAGCCGACTAGTCAAAAGCAGTTGAACGCCAGCTCACTGCCTCCAGCGTAGCGCAACTCCTGGCCAAGAATTAATGAGAAAAATCAGCGCCATGCGGCCGGCCTACACGTGCGCGCCAGGTTTTGCTCATTACCAGTCGCAAGCAGCCTGGTAATGAGTTAATATGAAAAAATTAAAAAAAGCCTCAAGCCTCAAGCCTCAAGCTCCAAGCTTGACAGTGACTGAAGGATTTAGTAGGATGCATTAACAAAGGAGAATAATGAAAGAAATAAAATACAAAAATAAAACAATCAAACTACCGTTCGCGGACGCTGACTATGGAATAGATCCACTTGAAGAAGTGACTATTGCTAATCGGTTCACGGGACAGAAGACTACGATGCCCTGCTTTGCGGCGGCTGTCTACGACGTGATCATAGGTGCTGAGATGACAGAGCAATATGACCTGGTCCGTAAGGGCTTGGATTGGTTTAAGAGATATTTTGCAGAGCAATACATGGTGGTCCTGGACTGATGGCCAGAGTAAAATCCAAACATAGTAATTTATTAAATTACTTTATACACGACCGCCGGGACCTGAGCCCGGCGTACGTGAAGAGCTGCGAGAAATTCTTCGACTCTATATGCTGGCCCGGTTACTATGGCGGCACAAATACAAAAGGAAAAATTTATAAATTAAACAAGCCTCAAGCAGCAGGCCGGAAGCCGCAAGCTACAAGCACCAAGCGCCAAGCTTCAAGCGCCACGAAAAGAACACAATTGAATAGTAGAAAGTAATTAGAAAGGAATAATATGCCATATTTTAGAGAAGAAGACAAAAAAAGAAGAGACAACAGCTGGAGCGACGAAGCTCACGCCGTTTTAGTTTTAGCAATACAAACAATTGACAA
>VTLG01010280.1_pt1 | contig 10731 bp, 16 predicted proteins | sample 4694571 | NCBI WGS metagenome assembly VTLG01 (sample SAMN12604809, study PRJNA352737) | marine metagenome | biome: ENVO:00000447; feature: ENVO:00000209|ENVO:00000569|ENVO:01000036; material: ENVO:00002151; isolation source: viral sequences binned using virsorter ... | reverse complement strand
CTACTAATTATTATTAATTATTATTATTATTAGACAAAAAGACATTTCTTCAGGGGGTACACACCCCTAGTTGGAGAACTCTTCAGTTAGGCATGTACCCCCAGAACAAAAGTCTAATTGTCTAGATCATAACAACTCCAATGAGTCCAGCCACCACCACGTGTAGTAAGCAACCAAGCACTAGTAAATATATTGGCAACAGGATCAAAAGGTGAATAGCCCTCAAAACCTGCATTCTTAGCACGATCATCCCACCACCTAGGCATATGTTGCATGAGCCCAGAAGCTTGATCCTTAGGATTATCATAAACAAACGTATTATGAGCATTAGGATTACCACGGGACTCACAGTGCATTACACGCATAAACGTATCAAACTCCTCAGGAATACCATACGCATCTAACGCAAGCTCCACAATAGGAGCCCAACGATCAACATCATGACCCCACCTCTCATAATCATTAGCTTCCATCATTGCCGATGGCATCCAAGGGACACAAAAAAACCATAACCAATTCCACATGACACTCCAATACTCAAGCATAATACCACGCCTAGCATGGCTTACGATTTATGGGTGAGTGTGGATCTACTCAATACCACTGAAATGTGGATTTACATGAGTAGATCTGCTGTGGTTTCTTCTGCACAGCCGGAGTAATATTCCATATATGGACCATACTCTCCATCACTCAGTGGGTATTTTTATGAGTACCCAGCTCAGGTTGTTGTCCGAGGAATGGCCTTTCCTTGCCTGAAGAACCACCGAGGGGCGCATTACAAAGACTCGGTATCCCTCAGTTCTTACCAATCCATATCTGAATTGGATTCAACTTCTCCAGTTGTGAACTTAGCCTTTGCTTTGGCTATAAGCTCAGCTACTTCACCAGCATCTTCATCGTTATTTGGACGATTCCAATAGATGCGTGGGAATGTACGTGTGTCACGCTGATTGTGATCATGAATGGTAGCGAAATGATAGCTATCCATTAGATGATCAACAATTGCGTCAAGCCCAGCATCAACAACTGATGAAGGCACACCCAACTGTACTAAAGTTTGTAATGTTATTTGATTACCTTGATCACTGTCTGACCAGTTGAGGTTATCAAAGAATGATAGCCCAGTCTCAGGGTCAAGCGCACGTATTTGAATACGTGGATAACCATATTGAGTTGATAATCTTTCAACGCTAGCAAAGTTTACAACTAGGCTAGTCCCAATCTCAGGGATTACTTCAAGGTTGTCTGTTTGTACCCAACCTTCTGGTACGTGGTCGTCCATGTTTCTGGCACGTTCAACCAACTCGGCAAAGTCAACTTGCGTAGACATATGCTCTCCTCTCATTAAAAAGGCTCCGTATCTTGCATCGGAGCATCCATTATTATTCTGTTAACAGACTCATAAGTTTCATGAGCCCATTTGTTCAGATCTGTTTGTTCAGCTTGTTCAGGTGATGAAGGATAATCATCAAACAATGTGTTTGCCAAACAGCGTATATCATAAGCTTGAGTTACAATCCTTAACACGTGACCCTGTGTGATAACACTCTCACTTGGATCAGCTTGTTCCAGTATCCGTATCTCCTTACCCTTATAGTTTGTCCTTCTATTCTTTCTTCCAGACATGCTATTTGTTCCCTTTCTCTTTCTTCATCATCAACAACAGCCTCTCTATTCTTAATTACAAATTCATTACCATTATTATCTTTGAATGTTGTAGCACTTGTTACTTCTACTATTCTTAATGTGCATTCTTCACCTGAATCACAATCTAAGTTCTTATATCTTTCACTACATCCAATCATCAATAACATCATCATTAATATCCATACCTTCATTACTTTCCTTACTGAATATCAACCAACAAAGACCTACTATTGCACCTCCAATCAGTACTAGTTCCAATACGATCCAATACATAATGCTGAACCACTTCAACATACTCAACTCCAATCTCATAACCTGTTTAATTGCATTCCAAGTTGGTTACCCAAAATGGAGGGAGGGAGACAGGCTAAAGGGGGAGAAAGCCTGCCTCCCTCATCATGACTAACCAAACACTTGATTCATAGCCTCAAGCGTTGACTTGTCAGTATTATCTTGAACCTCTACTGGTTCAACCCAGTGCTCATGTTCACGCTCGTTGGAGTATGAAAGATACGATCCAATGATGGAAGTCATAGCTCTTTCATGCTCCATATCTGGGAAAGCCTTATCCATGTAGCACCATCCAAGACTAACCATGCTGAATGGTAGTTTCTCTGTCGCAGGCTCTTGCGTTCGCTGAGGCATGCGTTGGATGGGGCGCACTTGTGAATCCTTGAGTGCATTCTTCAAACCCTGAGTCATCTTGTGACAATACACAATCGTTCCGTTTGGGAAGTCCAAGTCTGAGTCATCAGGATTGATATCCAATATCAATTGATACTCATGATTAGGTAATAGTTCAGGTATTATGCCATGCTCAACCATTCGCTCAATGGTGACATCCTTGTCATCCCAAGCTAACTGGCTCAGTGCTTGATACGTTATCTTATGAGTTTGCTTCAGAACTTTTGACTGACGATATCTAATGTCTGTCACTGAGCCGTCATTAGGATACATGCCTGATACAACAAGGGATACTCTATTACCTAAACCCTCAAGTACAGCTCGGATAGTATAGAACTCAGGATCAACTATATCCCAAGTGTTAGGAACTAAATCAGCCGGAGCTAACTTGAAACTAAATCCATTAGGTTTAAATTCAACATCTAAACCACGAGCTCTAGGGTTGGAAGATGTATTCAAATTCCAGAACTTTCCCCACTGTGCTCGTACAACGATTGGGTCATCCTCATCCGTTAATTCCCAAGGCTTTGGGAACTCGTTAAGGTTACTCTGGATAGCTACACGTACCTTCTCCCATTTGAATATGGGTTCTGTACTCAAGCTATCATTAAGCCTATCAAAGGCGCTTGCCATTTCAGTCATGATGTCCTCCTCATGTCTATCCAGCGCTGGCGATTTACCAACGCTAAGTTCTCATAATGCAACAATGTTTTGTTACTCTTATTTCTTTCTATCTTTATTACTTCTATTAATTCCTTACGTAAATCCTTGACATCTGCACGTGACATGACATCAGGCTTAGCCAACGACTCAGCCCAATACTCACACATCTCACACACCTCACTCACCGTCACAACACGGCAAGTGTCAGTATCAAACACACGCAAGTACAACTCGTGATCAAGTACTGGTATGAACTCAGCACTAAATAACCCACTGTCATCACGTGCCAAGTTCAGAACCTTATCTACTATGCTCATTATTCCTCCTTTATTCTCAACCTACTAATTCCTATTAATTTCTTAACCTAACTTTATGAACTTGACATTGGTTGTCTTGTTCCACCATAGGTTTCCACTGACGTGGACTATTACGTCGTTATCCCAATCGTTTGGGATGCTCATGCGGTACCTCACGTTGTCACCTCCTTCTGTTTCCTTAATAAACTTCATTAATTCAATCTCATGAATTGAACGGTACATGTCATACTCCTAACTCTGTAAAGAACTTCTCTACTTAGTGTCGTGGTATACACATCCTGTCACCAATTGGCACGCAGGGTTTATGGCTAACGACTAGCTCAGAGGCAGGTGCAGGGTGACACATTATGGATAGCTCGCTGGCTTACGTAGTATGCCTGCCAGCGAAGCGCACTCGCACTGAACCCACAGACTGTCACCCAAACCTGACCTACGACCTCGTAGGCACAAGCCTGACAAGTTCAGGTCAGGCGTAGTGCTCTAGGCTAAGACGTTACACAAACCCGAGTACGATTTGACAGTGATGTGATACCCTTACGACACTGTAGAGAAGAGAGAGACACACACCCACTTACCAACTTACCAACAAACAAGCCAAGACAACACAACAACACCACAAAGGCAGAGTATTTCTCTCTATCTCTTTCACCCCCTGACTTGTTAGTAATCTAGTGGTGTATGTGCTCAAGCCCTTGCGCCTTGTTGTGTAGAAGTGGTGGGGTATAGCAATACCAATACGACCCATGAAGGGGGGCGCAAGGGCTCTTCCATGCCCCTCATATAGGATGGATTTGGGTATATATGCTTGACCCTTGTTTTATCCTGAAGTATGTTCTGTTTATGGCGACTTCTTCGGCGTTTGATTCTAAATTAAAATTTTGTAGGTATTGCCAGGAGTGGAAGTCTGAGTTTAAGGATAATCAGACGTATTGTGATCCGTGTTGGAAGGTGTATAAGCGCCGTCAGTATCATATTGCGAAGCATAAGACTAGGTTGATGTCTGCTCAGGATAATAAGTGTAAGATTTGTAGTACTGATTTTACGCATATGGCTACTGGTAAGATCCATGTTGATCATTTGCATGGTGATAGGTATTTGATTAGGGGGTTGTTGTGTTTGCATTGCAACTCGGTGTTGGGGCATTCGCTTGATCGCCCCGATATACTTCGTAAAGCCGCTGATTATTTGGAGGAGTCGGAGGCTCGTTCTTTGGATGATATACTTCAAGAGCTTGATCAAAAGGAATCTATGAGTAAACTTAAGGGTGTATTCTAATTAAGGAGATATATGGCTGTTAAAGGTGATGATGTCACTGTTCAGAACTCTGGTGCTACGCTAATTTGGACTGCTACCTCTGCCGCTTCCGCTAATTGCCCCCAAAAGATTTGGGTTGAGAACCGTGATGGTTCTATTGTGATTACTGTTGGTGGTTCGGATGTAGCTGATGCGTCTAATGGCATGAAACTTGCCGCTGGTGCTCGGATAGGTCCGATAGAGTTGACACAACCACAGGAAAAATTGTATGCTATTGCCGCATCGGGTACTCCGACTGCGTGTATTTTGGTAACAGGAGTTTAGTATGGCGACTAAGACAAAGAAAAAAGCAGAAACCTATACTTGCACCATTCAAAGGTACGAAACTATTATGCGTTGCGCTGATCAAAGAATTAGCCTTACGGATAAACGTTCACGCCCTGCTGATATCACAACTGAGGTTGTTATAGATAGCGAAGCTGGAACAGTTACTATGCCTATTAATGTTGCTCGTGGGCTTAATCTTATTGAAGGGAAACGTTAATGCCTAAGGTTGGAGGGAAGAAATACCCTTACACTAAGAAAGGGAAAGCTCAGGCGACTAAAGCCCGAAAAAGCATGAAACGTGGCTCAAAGAGAAGATGATTTAAATTATGAGGAGTTGCTGGATCTCTTAGAGTTCGCTACTCCTGAAGAAACTAAGTACATTGAGCACTTACTTTCTGCTCGTGTAGCTTTGCATTCTCCTTTGGACTATGCGTGCTATGTGTCTCCTCAGACTATAAGGTATAAACATGTCCAAGTTGTCTCTGATTACATCCAAGCTTTGTGCGAATTTAGGCTCTATAATTCAGGACCTGGGCCGGTGGCTGATTGGTTCTATAGAACTGAAGAAGGAACGTACCCAATAGAAGGACCTGATCAGCTTAGAGATTTTTTAAGTTCTGATGACGGCGCTCAAGTGTTAGAGTTCTTTGGTTTGCATCCTGATACCGAGGAAAGAGTGGTTTTTCGCTTAGGCTTATCAGCTCCGCCCCGTCATGGCAAGTCTTGGATAACTACGTTACATACACCTGGCTGGTATTTATCTCGTTGGCCTGATAGAAAGCAGGCTATTGTCACGTATTCTGACGAGTTTTCGTGGGAATGGGGAGAACAAATTAATCGTCAGTTGGAAGAACGAAATGGTTTTGTTAAAACTAGGGGTAATAGGCAACTTATTCGTGAACAAGATCAGCTTGGAGAGATGCGCTTTGCTGGTGTAGGTGGTAAGCTTACTGGTACTGGGTATCACTTTGGACTTATTGATGACCCTTTCAAAAACTCTGAGGAAGCTCTTTCTCAAGTAGCTAGAGATTCTAAAGACAATTGGTACGGTTCCGTATGGTTAACTCGTAAGGAGCCAATGGCTGTAGAAGTTGTCATGTTTACTAGATGGCATGAAGACGATATCTCTGGTCGTAGGATCTATGAACCAGATTCAACTATCCCTCGTAACGATTGGGCTATTCTAGAGATGCCAGCCATCGCATTTGAAGAAAACAATTATCCACGAGAAGGATATACAGATGTCATTAACAGAAAACCTGGCGAAGCGCTTTGTCCAGCGAGAAAAACAATTACAGAACTCTTACAAATCAGAGAAGACGATCCTCTTTGGTTTGATGCCATGTACCAAGGAACGCCAACTCTTGAAGCTGGAGGTATTCTCTCTCCGCCATATCATCATTATGTTGATGGTGGCAGTCACTATAGGCTTGAGCTTGATAATGGAGAAGCTGTTATGGTTCCGAAGTCACATTGCGAAAGGTTTGCAGTTATAGATTTGGCGGCTTCAATTAAAACATGGGCTGATTGGAGTGTTATGTCTGTGTGGGATTGGCATAGAGATACTCAGAACTTAATACTTGTGCATGTAGATAGGCGCAGAGTTGAATCTGCACAGCATGTTAAATGGACAAAGAACCTTTGTTACGAATGGGATGTAAACGTTTTAGGAATTGAAGAACGAACCTTTGGGTTAACATTGATTCAACACTTCCAAAGAGCAGGAGGTTTTTATGTGCGTCCTTTATTTGCAGGTGACAGGGATAAAGTACAGCGTGCTATACCTTATGGTGCAGGAATAACTTCTCAACAAGTATGGTTTCCTAAAGCCGCACCATGGATATTCATATGGGAGCAAGAACACAGAAACTTCCCTAACGCTAAACACGATGATATGGTAGACACTGGAGCGTATGCTTGGGAAATGACTCGCTCAATGCCAGCAGTAGCCCCACACAGAAGAAAACAACCGAGTATAGAAGATCTATGTTGGCAACAACTAGAAGAAAGAGCAAAGGAACCAGACAACTGGTCTTACATGATGAGGTAATATGGCATTTCAATTAATAGAAGATGGAGATTTTGGAGATGAAAGCGCTAATAATGGCTTTTGTTACGTTACTTTTTTGCCCAAAAGACAAGATGAAATAGGAATTTTTAGAGGTCCTGCTATAGAAGAAGAAGGATTCCTAGATGTTTCTATTGCTTGCATCACAGAAGCGGCGCAAAAAGTAGGTTGGAAATCACCGGAGTCAGTTGCAAAGTTAGAACATGGTTATCATGAAGCTATGAAGGAAGTAACTAAGCTAAGCAAAGAACTATCAAAAGCTAAGCAAGCTTTAGGAATTAAGAAAGAACTATCAAAAACAAAACGGAAATGATAGGTTAAATACATGGCTAAACAGCAGACAGAAGTTGAAGAACTTTATGACGAAGCCGTCAAACATATTATGGGACCAATGCGTAGCTATTGGCTTAACCATTCTTTTGTTCGTGGACTTCAATGGTTAAAGTGGAATTCGGCTATAACTAGGTTAGCGGAACAGCCAGAAGATAGGGATAGGATACAAGCTGTCTTTAATAAGATTCGTGCAAATCAAAGAACTATTATTGCTAACTTAACGCAACGTGAGTTGGCGTTTGAAATAACTCCGACTGGACCGGATGATGAATCTACACGTGCGGCTCGGTTAGGGGAAGCAATATTACGTGATCTTCACCGAAGTCAGCGTTGGGAAGTTATGCGAGAAGAACACATGTCTGCTACTTGCAAGGGTGGAACAGGTGCTTTGCTGGTAGAAATAGACCCAGATACCAAGTTGCCTAACGTTAAGCCTTTGTCATTAGCCGAATTTATTGTAGAACCAGGTAGCAGAAACGCTGAAACAGCTAGATGGCTGATAAAAATTGAGGCATTGCCTCCTAAAGCTGTCCAAGCCATGTTTGATTTACGCAAAGAACCGCCACCAGACGCACATTCTGGGTTAGCCCCTTTCCAACATCGCATGTTGCACCAGTCATGGGGCGCTAATAACAGCACACTTCCTGCTCTTACTAAGGTACTTACCTATTATGAGCGACCAATGGGCAAAAAGAAGGGCGGATTCCAAGTAATTATTGATAATAAAATAGTTCAACGTGGAGATTGGCCATATCCCTTTACAGATCGGCTACCGATAGCTGTATCTAGAGAAACAGTAGAAGAAAACCAGTGGTGGGGTACAACATATCTAGATGACGTACGAAAAGTGCAGGTAATACTGAACGGCATTTGGTCAGGTATAGCAGAACACGCTAAAGAACTAGGCACAATCCGTGCATTATTCCCTGCCAGCGCTGAACCCTACGTTGAAGAGATGACAGATAAACCAGGTTTTCAGCCTTGGCCTGATGGTGTAGATATCCCAGAATATCTGGAGCAACCTAAGCTAGAGAACTGGTATGAGTCCGTATTGGACAGAGCATCTATGATGATTGACGATATTATGGGCGTTCATGATGTATCCCGTGGTTTGGCTCCACCTAATATAGAGTCAGGCTCTGGGTTATCTATACTGGCAGAGAAGGATGCTTCTCCGACAGGTAGGCTCATTAGAGAAACTGCACGTTGTTGGCAGGAAGTTGGTACGATGTGTTTGCAAGTGTACGAAAAAACGCAGAAAAAAGAGCGTACAATTACCGTTGATGCAGGATATGGGCCTGAAAGATTTCCTCATAAAGGATCTGATCTTTCAAAAGAATTTGAGGTTAATATTCCGGTTGACGAGATAGAACCTCGTTCAAGAATCGGCATGATCCAACAAGCTGATAAAATGTTGCAAATGGGTCTTATACAATCTCCAGCTCAGTACATTCGTGTAGCTGAACTCCCAGGTGCTTCACACCTTATAGCAGGCATTTCGCCTCAGGTTCATAAAGCTAGGCGAGAAAACTCTGAATTAGCTAGGGGAGAAATATCTAACCCTGAATGGCACCGTGAAGATCAACATGAAGTACACATAGAAGAGCATTTGGCATTTATGTCAACGAAACGGTGGGAGTTACTTCCGCCTCAATTGCAAAAAGTATTTACGGATCATGTTCAAATGCACAGAAACTTTAGCGCTGAGCGTCAAGCTAAGGATATAAGGATGGCTGGCGCACAGTCTATGGCTATGCAAGCTTCTGCTCCTGTGGTGGAGCCTGGACAAGCAGGACCTGTGGGTCCTCCATCTACTCCACCAGTAAGTCCACCACAGGGCTCACCCGTTCCGCCAATAGGTGACCAAGTTATAGGAGGAATGCAGTCACCAAATGATCGGCTACAAATGACACCTGAAGAACAAATCAATAATATGCTTGGAGGAGCATGACAACAGAAAAGGAATTAAAGAAAGTACGTGACGAATCTGCCCAACGTAGGGTAGAGTTAAGTCCATACAAAAAAGCCTTTGAAGGATTAGATGACGAAGCTAAGAATTGGTTGCTGGACACAGTAACTATGATTAGAACGTCACCTATGGAAGCAGGGGAAAGATTTGCTACATTAGCATACGGAAACTTGGGAGCAGATAAATTTGCTTCTTGGTACGCTGGAGCTATTGGAGCTTCAACAGAACAAATAAAGGAAGCAACACAAATGACAGATGAACCAGCAACACAGGAATCGTTTGAAGAACAAGTTCTTTCAAAGATAGAAGCGTTAAATAAACGTTTAGATGATGAGAAAGCAAGCGCTGTTCAAGAGAAACAATTCACTCAAATTACTACTAAAATTTCTGATTTAGGGTACGACCCTGAGTCATGGCAAGGTAAAATGCTGGTTCAGGTAGCAACTAACGAAGTTCCTGCTGATGGGACAATAGAATCTAGGTTGCAAGCCGCTGATCAAATAGTTCGTGAACGCATAGGTACAGTTTCCTCAGAAGAAAATCAGACACCTTCTGAGCCTGAAGTACCTTTAGAAGTCCCTGCTACCGGAGGACAAGTCGGTGGTGGGGGAATTCCTAACATCAATGGAGATGAGCCTGTCAGTTTCAATGACGCTGATATGGCTCTACGCCAGTTACTTAATAGCAACATTGGAGAATAATGGCTAACATACCTACTTCTAGTAAATGGGTTCGTTTAACAGAAATACACCCAAGAATGAAATTTCGCTTGGAACGTTTCTTTGCAGACCCACGTATTAAAGGAAAGGTAGTAGTAAGTTCTGGAGTGCGAACATATGCACAACAGAAAGAATTATATAGACGTTACAAAGCAGGAACTTTTCCCAATCTTGTCGCTAACCCTGACAGAAAATTTGGCGGAGGGTTCCAAGGCTCGTGGCATATGCAACAGCCTAATCACCCTGAAGGAGCGTACGGTTTTGCCGTTGATTTCCGAATTGTCGGCAAAATCAGTACGTCTGAGGTGAACAAGGTTGCTAAAGAATATGGGCTTGAACGAACGGTTCCATCTGAGTGGTGGCACCATCAAGCCTACGGGTATCGTTACGACACTAAGAAGTACGATTGGTACCCAGCCCCAGCAATTTCGGATGAAGCAGAAGCGAAAGTCAGTACCGTAACTACTAAGGAAAAAGTATCAGCTTTTGAATCTATAGGGCTTGCTATGAAAACAACATTGCGCAAAGGATCTAAAGGCCCTAACGTTAAAATGTTACAAGGCAGGCTAGCTAGTAAAGGATATCGGTTAAGTAAATCCCCTGTTAAGAAAAGTGGAATAGACGGACACTTTGGGGGATATACACTTAGAGCTCTGAAACAATTTCAGAAAAAGAATGGTTTAGTAGTAGATGGAATCTGCGGACCTAACACATGGAAGGCTCTTATGAAATGAATATAAGAAACAT
>VTLG01003283.1_pt1 | contig 10732 bp, 6 predicted proteins | sample 4694571 | NCBI WGS metagenome assembly VTLG01 (sample SAMN12604809, study PRJNA352737) | marine metagenome | biome: ENVO:00000447; feature: ENVO:00000209|ENVO:00000569|ENVO:01000036; material: ENVO:00002151; isolation source: viral sequences binned using virsorter ... | reverse complement strand
AGAAAAATTAATTTTTTGCTCTAATAGTATAGTGGGAACAACTTGACTCACTTCTAGTCGGCTATTATCAAAAGCTATTGTAACTCCCGGTATCTCGCTATTAGTGGTAGTTTTAGCTGTATTGCCCGGAGTTACTGTTTTTGTTTTTGGCGTATTATCTGAATTAAAATGCTCTAAATAAGAAAGCGTATCAAATAATCCAACTGTAAGATAAATGTTTTGCACATTACTCGCTGCTATCTTAGGGAATGGAATAACAATATTAGCGGGATTGGTAGAGGAATCAAAAAGATGATAGTATCTATAGACTGTTACATTATCCGGTGCATTGCCATCCACTTTAGCAGGAGAACTACTTTGGGGATATTGAGCATAACCGGGAGAAGCATCTATCGTGTATTTAACATTACCTTGTAATCCGAAATTTTTTGATCCTGCTATTTCATCCGGCTGCATTGTAAAGGACGGAGCTTTATTATTGGGTTCAAAAATAACAAGTCCGTCTTTGTCGGAGGGAATTTCGTCTCTAATAGAGTTGTCTCCCGTAGAGTAATAATAAACTAAACCCCTAACGTCTGGAAATGCATTTCTTAATTGTTCTTCAGTTAGTATTGTATTTCCGGCCGCATCTTGAGAAGTAGTCATCTTTAAATGCAGTTCGCCGTTAGTATAAACATCAGCGGTTGCAAGATATGGGTATTTCCTTAAGTGAGCTTGACCTTGCGTTATAAAACTATAATCATCTACTCTCTCTTGATCGGGGAATCTGTCGTACTGGGCAAAAACAACTCCACTTGGTATTCCTATACTACAACTTAAAAAGTCGTATCCGTCTTTACCTTTATCGTCTTCAGAATAGTTGTTGCTAGTATCTTCACCTCTAATTGTATTATTCCATATTTGGTTTCCGGCGCTGGTCCTACCTAGGCCATCATGTGCTTCCACAACAAGATCAAATTCTCTTAATGGAAAATTATTGGGAGTATTTCTAAATATTATACCGCTCTTATCTACCCTTAACCATGTAGCCTCGTTAGCGTTAGTCGTTGTATTGCCATCTAATTTATACCCTACTACATCGTCATTGGCTCCTAAGGTGTCAGCTAAATTAGAAATAACATGAGGACTATTATATTCATGTATAAACGCAAACCCTGCAGCGGTATCTGGTTGGTCATACCCCGTTATTTCCACAAATATGTTAGAAGCTGGATTGTGGTCCGATGGGGCGACTCCTCCATTATTTCTTATAGTAATACGGTATTGTTGCCCAACAGGCATAGGAAGCGGCTTATTAAAGTCATCTCTAAAGTCTAATTCATTACTAGTATTCCAATTGAAGACTGGCTCTGTCCCATTTAAGTCATTAATTTTGCTACTGTCGGCTGCTGAAAGTAAATCAGGAGAGGTCAAGCTCTCTATATCAATACCTTGAATAAGATTAAAATTTTCTTCTTTAGGAATTTGATTTGCCGTGTATAAGCTTGGATTACTCGCAAAATAATTATTAGTATCTACGTAGTCAGAACCTAGAATTAACCCGACAATAGCATGGTGAGACCGGGTGAAGTTGTTAAATGCAAAAACCGCAAACCAATAGTTAGTATCTTTAGTCAAAAGCCTTTCAAGGAAAAATCTGGCTCCTATATCTGATCCAACTTGATCATTTGCAAAGCCGTCGCTAGAAGCTTTTTTACTTGGGTCTCCATCCATCGTATAAAGGGCGTACGGCCTATAAAGTTCTTTATAATTGGCATCAGAAACCTCGTGGAAAATAGTATTGACTTTAGCTCCTCCTACTGTGAATAAAGTATTGCTTAAAGCTAGATTTGAATCGCCAAATCCGTTCCCCAAAGTTTCTTGTTCAAAAACACAAACCTGATAACTCATCCTTTTAGGGAGAGTATATTTTTCATCAGTATTAATATAGTGAGAAATAACTCCAGCTTTTTGTTCGGTTCCAACCTTTAATTGAGTAGAAGCTTGAGGAACTCTAATTTCAAAAGTTGAATATTGTTCAAACAGCTTTTCTTCTTCTCTGTCGCTATCGTTAGGGCTGCCAAGTATAATAGAGGCAAATTCATTAACTCCAGTTTTGGGAGCGCTAGTATGCACTTGATGCGGCCATAATGGGACGTCATCTATACTTATATTTTCAAAAGCGAGTCTATTTTCTACTTCATCGTATTTGCCTGTTGAATACGCTAAAGCTGAAATAGCATAACTTGCGGAATCATCATTTTCAGTTACGTTAATAATTCTAAAATTAGAAAAGTGTCCGCTAACGTATTCGCCGCTTGCTGGATCATTAACTTCCGCGCTCCAGACTAGATTAGCGCCTGAAAAACAACCCCCTGAATAATCTTGAACTGTTGATCCGTTAACGTATTCATTTGTATACCCGGTGATGACATAATTATCAAAATCAAGTTGGTTACCTGTTCCAATTGGATTCCCGTCAGAGAGTCTTAGGCCTGTGTGAAAATAAATTTGCGTAACTACGCCGCTACCACCTTCTTGGTAATCTGAGTTATAGTATCCAGAAATAGTTCTAGTATGGTTACCTAAGAAATATAAATTCTGAACACTGCTTCTTCTTATTTCGTCATCAGAATTTAAGTTTGTAATACCAGTAGACTCATAATTGTAAGTTGGAGTTAGCAATGAGAATTTATAGACTTGTTCTTTTGTAAAAGAAACTGGGCCATCAATAATAACGCTATTACCTGTAACGGGATGTGCGGTTCCTGCAGCCGTTGGGTAAGGATAAGTAATATTAGAAGGAGCCGTAGCTAGAGGAGTTACAGCGTTAGTTCTACCTCTAAAATTTAAAGGAGTTCTAAATTGGTCATAAATTTGAACAATGTCTCCGGGCCGTAAGTAAGCTCCGTCCTGACCTACATTAAAGGTAACACTTTCGGTTTCTTGGGCCTCGCTAGCCAGTAGCCATTCACCAAAGCGTCTAGCTTGACCTCGACTAGTGCATCCCAACGCAGTAGTTTCTATTTGTCGAATTCCATATCTTTTTACGGATTCCTCGTTTTCTACGTACTCTACGCTTGGGTTATAAAGATTAAATTTATCAATATAACGAATAACAGCGACGCTATGGCGAGCTTTTTTAGCAGAAGAAGAATAGTTAAAATCGCCGTTTACTACATTAGCATTATTAAATTGGTAAAGAGCGGTCTTGAATGCATCTTGGACAGCGTATACTAACCCGTTAGCATAATAGACAATGCCTCTAAATATAGAAGACAAATCATTTATAACTTTATAAGCTTCCTCGCGAGAAGTAATTATGTGATTCATTGTGAACCTCGGTTCAACTCCTCCTGCTCCATCTGGAACTAACCCGTCGCAATATTGAGCTATTTCATATAAAGCCCATTTATCTACAAAACTAGAATCTACAAAATCCCCCAACCCATAACGAGGGTTTGTGATTAAATCGTAAAAACACCAAGCTGGGTTGTCTGTCCATCTTTTTTCAATTATAGAGCCCGCTCCGGGTATTGGGGCATCTGCTCCGGCTGCCCAGCTCTCAATTTCCTTGAAACCTCCATCCCAGTAATTATCCGGAGCAGTTCCCATATGAGGTTGCCCATTAATTCCTCCTACAAACCATCCTTCAGTAGAGGCTCCTACTTCCCCTGAAACATTAGGGTATCGTCTTTGGCCTTTATTTTGACTCGTTAAAGCTACTGAGCCTCCCCATGCAGTTTGCCAACCATCTCTAATCCATGTACTGGCATTAGTAATTGTCCCAGTTCCTACTGAGTAGTCAACGCCTATTTCTAAAATTTGTCCGCCTCTAAAATATATTAACTGACCTTTTTTTAAAGGGGTATTTATAGTTACGGTAGGCCAATTACCAACAACAATAGCATCACTTCTGCCGTATGTTTTTAAAATTGGGTTATAGTTATTGGGAATTTTAACTTTTATCAGTTTTGTGTCGTATGATCTTTCCGGAACTCGACTAAAAAATTCAGCATCAAACTTGGAATAAACCATAGTGCTGTAGGGGTAGCGAAGTTTTGTCCCATAAATTTCTACTATAGAGTCTACAAAAGAAACATTTTTTAAATAAGCCGTCAAAGACTCAGGAGTGGTCCTTATAACTTTTATTTTCCAACCTGCGAATCCGGGTTGATCTACGTAGTCGGCCGAGAAGTCAATAGTAGTTGACCTGACATAAATTTGATCTATATGCCCTTGTATCGTTTCAGTTTTGAAAAAAGTCCAAGAATTATTTTTCGGCTGCTCTCCATTTATTTCATCAGAATAAAAATCAAAAATAGGCTGGTAATATATATTGTAGCTTATTTCACGAGCTTTGATATCTCCATACCCCACAGCTGGAGGATTTTTGCCTTTTTTGAAGTCTTTGGGAGCATCCTCGCTTCTAATTTGTTCAAATAATTGACTAACTCTTACTCTTAACTGAGCTTTAGTGCACTCGTTATTTAATATGCTATAAGTTTTAGCTACAGTGTCTATTCTTGAGTCGTCAGCTAAGTCTCCTGCGGTTTGAGTGGCAGACGGAACTGTTCCACCTTGTATTGATACCCCGTAAAGCCTCTCGCCGATTTGCCTCTCTACCGTTAAGTCTAGAGTCTCGCTTGCTGGTAGCCTACTATTTAATTGAGCTAAATTACCTTCAGGTAGTCCTTTAGAATATTCCAAATTTATATTAGTAAAATTATAATATCCATTTTGATCTACAATGGGAGTATTGTTCCAATATATAGACCTTAAAAATCCAAGAGTAGTTTGAGGGGAGCTGCTTGGAGACCCGTTTCCATCCAGTCCAGTAGCTGTATAGGCGGTAAAGGTTTCGCCCGTAAAATATCCAGTATATCCAGCTATCCCGCTAAAACTATAGACACCGCTTACTATGCCTTCTATAGGCCCTTCTCCTAGCAGATCTATAATCTCCGCATCGGAATCTAATACAACTAATTCATTAGGCGCGTCGCCAGATTGCACGCCTCTTTGGTCGGTTACTACTTGCCGAGCCTGTCTTTCGTCACCTCCGCCAAATCCTCCCATTTTATTCTATCTCCTTTTGCATGTCTTTTATTCTATTATTAACTTTAGTATTAATATTATTAATGTTATATCTTAATCCATATTGGTTATCGCCCCATGCGTCATTCTTCGGAACTCCAGCGTCCTCATTAAAATGATCAGTAGCGGCCTGAATGACTTGACTGCCGACAAGCAACCTTCCGTACCCTACAAAAACCGGGCCTCCTTCATTGGTTACGTTTTGAGGCCCCGAAAACGTATAAGGCGGCCTTCCTCCTCCTTCTATTTCTCTAAAGTCGTCAAATTCTGGATCAGGAGTTAGTAGATTAGTTATTCCCGCCGCTACAAGGCCGATGCCTGCAACGACAGCCATGCCGTACATGCTTCCCCATCCGGCCGTAGCTATCATGGGTGCGCCAACCCAAATTAGAGCAACTCCTAATATCACTGTAAACCAATCAAACCAGTCGTCCGAACCTTCCACTACTGGAATTATGTCTATAGTTTTTAAGTTAGAGATTCGGTCAAGGCATAATTGAGAAGACTGTAGTCCCTCTTTAGTATTAGGGCTTTTTCCTTCTTCTATAAGAAAATCGTCGCCGTTAATTAAAACTCTATATTTTATTTTTTCTTTATCATTAGCCATCAGGTAAGAATAAAGTTTTTTACAGTTCGCTTGGACCCCGTTAATAGCTTCTTTTACATTAGAGGCTACAAGACTCCATTGGCTGCGTCCTATTTGGTCGGCCAGAACTCCGTGTAGTGTGACTTGAACTCTATTCATTTATTTGGGTGTGTCTATATACTTTATAAATTTTTCTTTGTATTACTGGAGTTAGCATTTCAGTAGTAGGGAATCTATTTCGAGGATGGTGGTACATTATTCCATCTCCTAAATACACTCCAACATGACAAGGGCCTTCTCCTTTTATCATTTCAAATACTATGACGTCATGCTTTTTTAACATTTCTATTCCAGACCATTCCATCTCTATTATGTCTAAAGAAGTCTGATTTAATTTAAAAAGATCTTGAATTAAATTAGGGTTTTCATTCAGCCAATTTTTTCCAAGGTCGTTATTGCCTCCGATTTTTATTCCTAGTTTTTTGTAATGATCTTTAACAAGCGTATAACAGTCTCTTTTGCCTAGTTCAAATTTTTTATCAATATCAACTACTCTTTCTTTTTTAGGGTCAAAACATAAAAAACTTCTAGTCCCTAGATGATATAAAACAAAAGGCAAATTATGTCCCCTGCTCATTTTTTTATCTTCTTCTGAAAAATAATTATTTTCCGAAACGTGCGTATGGTATACGGCTTTTATCTTTTCTTTGCGCGAAGCTTTTAAGTAATCAAAAGGCGATATAGTGAAATGACTTGCAGGATTTTCTGAAGCGTTAGCGCATCTCACAATACTCTCTGAAAGAATTAACCCGCAAGATTCTTCTTTTTGGTTTTCTTCTGCGTGAGCTTTTATCTCTTTTTTTATGAAGTCTGATATCATATTATCTGCCTCCTGCTACTTTTCTAGCGGCCGGAAATCCTCCAAAAGGCAGGCCTCCTTTTCCATTAGTTACTGGGCCTCCGATTTGGCATGCTCCCGGAGCAGCCCCGGGGCTGTCTGCTCCCCATCTTAACCTGCACCCGCCTAAAGTTTTAGAGCAAACATCGGCGACCCAATAATTAGTGTTAGGTGGGGGATTGTTCCTGTTTTGTTCTTCGGTTATGTTAACTTTTGCCACAAAATAATATTTAATTTTATCTTTTAAAATATAAACGTAGTCGCCTTTTTCATAGTTAGTGTCTAACTTCCATTCTGATTGATTAGATGTTAATGTCTTGCCATCATGACCAATGATGCCAACTATAGATTCGTCTTTGTCATTTGCGACAGGTGGAGCATCATCGGGAAGAGTGAATTCTTTTGTAGTTAACTCGGCTTTTTGTAGAACAGGGACTTGCTCAATAGCGTTCCCTGACGAGTTTTTAATTTCGCTTTCGTCAATGTGTTGATACCAACAGCCCGGACCGCGGTATTGCCAATTACATTTGTCGGCTACTATTACCCTACGAGGAATCTTTACTCCTTCTAAATCTAAAATAGAAGATAATTGATATTGTATAGTGTTTTTATTTTCACCCGTTTTTCTCTCTATAAAATAAACATCTTTTGGTAGTTCCGCATTAGGGTCGGGTTCGTATCCTGCAGGTAGTTCCTGTATTCTAGGGGAATATTTTCTATCTCTCGGGTTAGCTGGTAGATCAGTTTTGAATTCAAAATTTACCCAGTCTAAATATTTAGCGAAAGTTCTTCTGCGGGTAACCTTACTTCCGATTATATCTCCATATTTCAAGATATGGTGCTTTAAGAGGGACAACATTGTGACGCCTTCTTCAGTTTGACTTGCGATAGTTAGGACAGGGGTGGGAAGCGTCCCTTTGCTAGAAGTCTCAAAGCCCGTAGCTTGAATAGGAACAGGGTAATAGTCATTGCCATTCCAAGTAATTTTAGAATTAAATACTTTAATATTATTGTGAAATCTTAATACTCTATCAACCGCATCAGGAAAGCCTATAGCGGAAGCTTCGTCGGCTAAAGTTGGAATAGAGTTGGCATCCAAGACATCAGATAAATCTATTTCAAATAAAGTGACCATCGCTGATGGAGTTAAGTTTGATAACTCAAAAGCTAAAGATTTAATTGATGATTGAGCTTGATCTTTGTTCATCTATTTTAATTGTTTTCCTGAGACAAGGTGGCAGTTACGGTATAGTTGTTGTAAAATATAAAAGTGCTATTGAAGTTAGGACAAACAAACCTTTTGCGAAATCCACCTGTTGTGTTGTCTGCGTATAAATTAGGTAGCTCTTTAATGGCAAAGCTCTCTACCGCTTTGCGGGCTTTAAGAAAATGTAAAATAGCTCGAGCTTCTCGTTCAGTTCTTTTCTCAAAAGATATTTCCATATCAATAAGCTGCGAAAACACCCCGTCAGGATTTCTTTGCTCGTAGCCGTTGCCAAATTTAACAACATTAACTTTTGGGTTATGGCGAGTAGAAACATTATAAGAGGGCTTCCACAGGAAGAAGGGGATTTTTTGATTATTAACTGTTACATAGCCTCCCCAATTTGTTGAGTCGGATTCAGGTGCCGTGCCTGTATTTGCACCTGTTAGGTTGTAGTAGTATTTCACGTCTTTGGGGACTTTGTTCGTAGCGGCCGCTCCTCCTACGTATTCAATACGAGCCACTATGTCATTTTTAACGTAAGTCTTATTTGCGACCCACGTTTCTACATTGTAAATACTGTTATCAAACGCCATTTTTCCCTTAATCCTTTATTTATTATATTACACACAAAAAAGAGTGTAAAATAAAGATAAGGTAATGTTAGGAAGAATTAGGAGAGACGCGGAAAGTATCGTAATTAACGGTACGGGAATACAAGGAGTCACGTCAGCTACGCTGGGGTATGACTCTGCAGCATCTTCACCATTGTCTAATTTAGGGATAAACCGCATTCAGTATGCCCCTCAAGGCCCTCAAACGGCGAGTTTGCAGCTAAATACGCTGCTTACGCATTATTTTCCTGAAAATTACGCAGATATTACAGCTTCTGACCATATGTTAAATTTTACTGGAGATTTACCCTTTAGTGGAATAGTTAGTTATGGAAACGAAAAAATTGAGTTCACTGAGGCATATTTGGAGACATATAGCGTTTCCTGCGGAGTAGGTGAAATACCTAGTACGTCTACCACCTCGGTAATTTATGGACAAATGGGAACAGGTAATAATGTCCCGAGTTGGGAGCAATCTTCTGCTTCCACTCCTACTTTATCTATTCCTAGTTATAGTTCAATGGAAGTTAATTTAGATGAGTTTAATACTAATAGAATGTTATCATTTAGCGTCGAGATAGCAACGCCTAGGGTTCCTCTCTACGCTGTTGGCCTAGATTCCCCAACTGGAGTTATAGCGGGTACCCCTATTGAGGTTAATGTTAATTTTGTTTTAGACATAGACGACTATGAAATTAAAAATATGAGGTTTGTTCCCGAGCAAACAGTTTTTCAAAATACTACAATAACTTTGAACAAAAACAACTCTCAGGATAAAATAATAGAATATTCGTTTCAGGATATGCTGTTAACTTCTGAGTCTTTTCAGGCTAGCGCAGACGGCAACGCTGGAGCTAATTTTAATCTAAGATCTTTCATATTAAGGTGAAAAATGTGTAATAATTAAAAACTAAAGGATATGGCACAGGTATTTTACGATAAGGCAGCGGTAGAAGTAAGCGTAGGGGGAGTAACCGAAACGCTTTTGGCTTCTGATTGTAATATAAATTACAGCAACTCCCTTCAGCCGTTGTATGTTATCGGCAATAAAGGTAGCTTGGGTCACGTTCCCGGCGGCCCAAGAGTCGGCGATATTTCTTTTAATTTTTTAACTAGCATCACAGGTAAAGTTCACTCTTACCCCGGGAATGTTATCAATTATCTAGCTAGCGGCCTGAAGCATTCGATAGGCTCGACTGGCTCCGGGGTTTTAATAAAATGCGCAGGAATGAGCGGTATGGGATTTTTAAATTCTTATGCTTTTAACACTGCTAGCAATTCCGTTTCTACATCAAGTGCATCTTTTAGTTTATTTGGCGGTTTTAGTACCCCCACTAATGTTGATAGTGTTATTAGCGGTAGAATCTCAGGCACCGATCCAGCTATATCAAATCCCGGGGGAACCGCTGTGGCAACAGGAGTGGCTCATGGGCGATTTACGGATTTAACTAATTTACAAACAGAGATAAAAGCCACCGCACCTAATGGAGGGAACCAACAGGGCACGGTTTACTCCGCGGATTATTCTATTTCATTCAACCACAATCCTATATACAAAGTTGGCCAAGAATTTCCCACTACAACACTATATACCAACGCTTCCGAATCGATAAATGTAGCGGAAGATGTTTTCAATTCAGGGTTAACGTACACAGGGGACGCTAATGATTATTTAATAAACTTAAAAGGGGTAGATTCCACGGAGCAAGTAATGGAGGTAAAAATGATTAGCGGCCATCAGGTAAATACTTCTGCTACCGTTGGGCTAGATGATATTATCAGAACGCAAAAGACCTTGACTGCGGCCTATTAATGTGTTTTATTCAGCTAACAACGCACTCCTCAAGATCAACGGAAACGAAATTTTAGCTTCCAACGCTGAAATGTCTCTTAACGCAAGTTTGGAGGCTAACTATGTAATAGGAGATAGAAATACAAATTCTTATACAGCATCTAATGGTATTGGAGGCTCATTAACATTTGCATATTTTTTAACGGGTAATGATTATTTTAAAACCTTTATTACTGGTCAAGGAGAAATACCTCAAGCAGAGAGTCAAACAATATCGGGTAATTTTGGAGGATTGAATTTTGACAGCGGGTATTTAACTTCTTATAGCGTAAATTTTTCTCCAAATCAACCTATAGCCGCGAGTGTTAGTATAGCATTTTTTGATGATCTTCAAGGAGTTTTTGAGATAACTGAAGAACAGGTGTCGCCTGCTACTGTTTTAAATTCATCTAGAGTAAATATAGTTTCGGCCTTTGAGACAGATGAAGTGGACAGTTTTGTGGCGGGTTCTTACAATTATAATTCAGAAGTGGCTCCGGTTTATTTAGCAGGAGAAACAAAACCT
>VTLG01013815.1_pt1 | contig 10733 bp, 11 predicted proteins | sample 4694571 | NCBI WGS metagenome assembly VTLG01 (sample SAMN12604809, study PRJNA352737) | marine metagenome | biome: ENVO:00000447; feature: ENVO:00000209|ENVO:00000569|ENVO:01000036; material: ENVO:00002151; isolation source: viral sequences binned using virsorter ... | reverse complement strand
CTTTGGTAGTACGAAGTGCATCTTTTTTAACTGTCTTTGTCGGCACTCTTGGATTAAGTTTTTTAATCGCTTTAACACCTTGTTTGAACATAAATTTCTCAAACTTATTCAGTTCAGTTATAAATTGATTAAAAGTTTTCATCAGCAGTTCCACCTTCTAAGTGCCTTGTTGATTCTTGAATCTGGATCTCTACTTGTCTTTGCAGAGGTCAGTTTCTTTTTCATACCTTTCATTCTTCTACAGAATGATAGTCTTCTCTTTGCAGATTTAGAACCCTTCTTTAGTTTTTTAGGATCTTTTGTTACAGCAGTTTTTAATTTAGAACCAGGATTTTCCTTACGATATGCTTTGACTGCCTTTTTACTCATACCATCAGTCTTGTCTTTACGATTGACACTCTGCCAATCTTCACCTAAATCCATTCTCCAATTAGATGGTGATGGTTTAAGTGGTTCTGGTTTGATGATATCGACTGCTTCAACTTCAGTATACTTAATATCATCAACATTCCAATCTTGAATTAGAAGTGCTTCATCAGTCACATCTTCTTTCATCGCTAATTTTGTAGCGATTGCATATTTTACATTTTTGTCACCATACCTGTCCTTCATATCTTTGGTGCTTATCGCATCAGCAATCTCATCACGTTTTTTCATTTGCTTCTTTGTCATTTTCTTTTCAGAAACAACATCACCTTCCATCTCATTTGACATATACAATTTTGTATAATCAACAGGAGATTTTACACCCTTTGGCAATGCCATATTTTTAGGGTTTTTTGGAGTCTTTGATGTTTTAATTTTTTCTTGTAGTTCAGAAGAAGTATCCTTTACTTCTTCTTCTTTGACTTTTTTACGCAGTTTGGATACCTCTTACCAAACATTGTTTTCATTCCTTTCTTTTCATAACCTTTCCAACACTTTTCATCTAATGTCTCTCTCCAATTATAATGTTCAGTCTTCATAGAAACTTTTTTCTTTGCCTCTTTTCTTGCATCATCCAACATTTTTCCACCACCAACACCAACACCTAATCCACCAACACCAACAGCAGTTTTTTGTCCAAGTTTAGTTACTTTACCAGCTGCTTTTGCAACACCTTTAATAATACTTCCAAGACCTTCATTTACTTCATATTCAACTTCTTCTTTACGACTATTACCCCAGTTTGCAGCACCTACCTTACGACACTTAACTAATGCACCTGATGCATATGCACTTGGCCAAACTGAATATCTTGACTTAACTTTATGATAGCAAGCATCTTTTGTGCCACTACCCTTACCCTTCCTATCTTTGACTTCATTGAGATCTATTTCTGTTTCCTCTGTATCCTCTAAAATTATGTCCCCTACTTCTATTCCATTCTCTGCAAACCAACCACGATTTACTTCAATTGCATACCTTATCTCACCATCAGGGTATACAGGAATTGGATTCATTGGATCTAATTCTTTGATACTTTCAATTATACCCTCTTCGTTTATGAACGCAATATCAAGAGGTATAAAAGTATTTTTCATATGAAATGAATGACTATCAGTATTCTCAAATATAAAGAGCATACCACGATTTTGCTCCAAACTCTCACGGAACATTAAACCTAACTTAAACTCTCCGTCACTTTGTGGAACTTCAAGTTGAAGTGGTAGTGAAATAAATTCTTCTTTCATTTTCTTTTTCTTTTTAGGTTTGTCAGTTGAAACATATGTTGGTTTTGCAGCACCTGTTTTTTGCTGTTGGTTAGGATCTGCCTTTTTCTTTCTTCTCGCTGCAGATAATCTCTCTTTCTTACTCATACTTGCTCTCTTTGCAGAAGAAACACATTTAGGTGTTCCCTCACCTGGTTCATCGCTTGCACAGGTTCCACCTGTGACTACGTTGACCCATCCACCTTTACCGTCTTTTGATTTAGAACCCTTGAACCATTTATGAAGTGAACCTTCTTTCATAGTCTTAGGTTTCTTGCCTTCTTTTTTCATATTAATAGCAATCGCTGCTTGTTGAGCAGGACTTGATGCTTCTTTAACATCTTTGCTATCAAGATAATCTGCAGCAGTATCTAAGTAATCAGATGCTTTAGTTATCTTTGATTGTACCCACGCTTTGAAGTTTTCTTTCTTACGTGAATGCTTTTCAATACGTTTAGAAGCTCTACTTGCAGTCTTTAACTGACTACGAATCATCTCTGGTTCGTGATCACCATGCTTTTCTTCATTCATTCTCTTAGTTTTCTTCTTCATTGAATTAATAAACTTTCGATAAACTGCAGCTTCAGCGGATTTACCCATCACTCTTGCTCTTTGTTCCATAGCAATTGCTGCTTGAATTTTATGAGCATGTGATCGACTTGATTTCCTAATTTTTGCCACACTCGCTTTCGCTGTAGCGACATTCTTGAAACCAAGTCCATGAATAGTTCCTTTAGGATCTTCATCAGTATATAAGTCAGAATGTTTTTTTGATTTTGCAGGTTGTCCTGCTTTTCTTGGGATACGAGGATTCGATCCCTCTGAAACTAAAAATCCATCTTCACGAACTTTATATCCATCAGGGATAGGTTTACACTTTTTATCAGTGTTGCAATAGTATTGTCCCTTTTTACAGGAAGTCTTTGCCATTACAGACTATTCAGAGTTATTACTATTTAGTATTCCGTCTTTTAACATTTTTGAGAGTTCACTTGTTGAACCAACAAATAATGCATTATTAGTAACAGTGTTTTGAGTTTTTGGATTATCTTCGTCTATCTCTTTAACTTTTTTCTGCAAATCCATCAATTTATCTGTACTATCTGCGACAGATTTTATAAGTTGTCCTGCAACTTCATATGCTCTTGGACTTGCAGTTTCACCTGCAACCTCCATAATACCATTGATTGCCTCTTGACCTTTTTCGATTAGTGAATATAAATTACCCCTTGTGTAATCATAATCTTTACTTACATCATCTGTAAGTTTCTGAATTTGTTCTTTTCTTTTTTGTTCTTTAACAATTTCAGTCGATTCAACAGGATCAGTGTTGAAGGCATCATTTAATGAGTCATAGGAGTTTTTCATGATTAGATATCCACACCTCTATTTGGAGCAAAATCTTTAGCATCACCGAAGAAAGTGCTTGTTTCGGTAAATCCAAAATCATCACCTGGTTCGATAAATGGTTCATCTGCAGTATCTATAACATTATCTTCGTTATAATCCTTTTTCGCTTTAGGTACAACAGTATATCTTTGTACTCTCTTTGCAGTTTGCGTATTGGTATCTGTATAGTAATCCAACTGAACCTTGCGGATAAGTCCTTCTGGAGTTTTTGCAATATGACCAAACATAAAGGTCTTTGCAGTAAATGACAATGTGTATATTAATGCTCTTCTAGTTGAGAAATCTCCCTCATAATCGTCTTGTTGAGAGATGTTTTGTAATATCATTGGAACATCTCTTTTTTCACCTATTGATTTAACTAAGTCAATTGATAATGTAAAACCTGGTTGAAAGAAAGGTAGTATTTGTTCTAGTATTTGTAGTCCATCATCTTGTAATTTGACTAAAATATTTAACTCAAATCCTAAGTTATATGGAACTGGCATAAAAACTTTTTTAAGTTTACCACCATCATCAGTATCTGCTGCCTTGAATGTTTGAGTTATACCTGCTTTTCTTGATGCATCGTAAGAAATATTTGTAATCTCAAAAGACATTCTAGGTAATGTAATTTGAGTTGCTTTATTTAATTCTGGTTGTTGTTGTATTCTTGCTAAAAACTTTTGTCTTGGTCCGTATGCGACTGGAACTTTGATTTCTGAAATTACATTACCTGCACCATCATCGTGTCGCACATGAATATCGTTAAACAACGTACCGAATGCGATAACTGTTTTTCTAATTATTTCGTGATAAAAGTAATTTCCTAACATTAAAATGTACCAAATGGATTAGATTCCGTGAAATCGACAATAGCATCTGCTTCAGTCTCAAATATGTCACCTTCATTATATTTATCGGTGCTATCATCCTTATCGTATATAGAAACACTGAACAATGCACCAGATGTAAGACCTTTAACGTCCTCACCCTTGAAGAATCCTGTCGTTGTTGTACCAATACCAACATTACTAATTGATAGTATACCAGTGTCAGCATCCCACTTCTTAACTCTTGCTTGTGTTCCTGAACGCATACCTTGTACAACTTCATTGAAATGATATGTTCCTATACCACTAATTGTTTCTGGGTCTGCGATGGTTACTGTAGGTAGAGCAGCGGTATATCCAATACCAGCATTTTGTACAAATATTGAATTAACACGATTAAATCCATTACCAGCATCACCAATAGAAGCAATACCGATTGCACGGTCACTTGCAACACCAGCAGCAGGAGCATCGATAGTAACAGTTGGAGCAGTACCAAATCCAACTCCATTATCAGTCATTACAAATCTGACAACACCATTGGATGCTGTGTTAATTGAACAAGTTGCAGCAGCACCAGTTCCCCCACCTCCAGATATTGTGATTGATGGAGGAGATGTATAATTAGCACCTGCATTAGTTAAAAGTATTTTCTCGATTGATGTAACATTTGCCCTAGTTGTTGTAAATGCAACCGCTGTGGCATTATCACCTGTTTGTCCACTAGGAGATGTACTTATTGCAACTGTTGGTGTGCCTGTAAATCCAGAACCATCATTATTCAAGAATATTTCACGAATATAACCAGAACCTAAAATAGGAGTTGCTAATGCTGTTCTACCAACACCAACAAGTTGAAGTGTAGCAATATATCCTTCATCTTGAACCTGTGTATCGATGATATTGAGAGAAGTATCAATAACCTCATCTTCATACTCAAATAATTCACACTTTAATTTGTAAACATAAGTTTTACCCAATTGATAGAATGGATCTTCATGTTCTACAAATTTAATCTCAAATAATCTTTGACCTAACGGAAAAAATACTAAATCACCCTCTCTTGGTCTTGATGCAAGATCAATATCCTCAGATGCAACCATAAATGGAGCAATAAACTCCTCAAATCTTTCTTTTGATACAGTAAGTTCTACTTCATCTCTCAAACTCATTCCAAATTTTGTAAGAACATCACCAGCACCAGAGTATCCATCATATGAATTGACATACATCTCAACTGAAAAATTATCATCAAACTTAGATGCAGTAACTTCTTCTATGATTGTTGCTTGGTTTACAAATTTTCTTGGAATATATGTTACTTCGATACCATAAATTCTTAGATGTTCATTGATTAGATCTTGTACTAATCTCTGCTCACCTTGAGATCCTTGCTGAAAATACGGATTTAATGCCATTATTCATCACCCTATAAAATCAAGAGGAGGCATTTCATAATCCATAGATGATCTATCTCTTAACTCTGATAATTCTTTCACACCTTCATCATATATTTCTCTTCCATTTAACTCAAGACCACCAGGTAATTTTGTTCCTCTAAATTTTAATAGGTTTGCACCCCATTGTTTTTTAATTAATGCTGTAAAATATCTTTTAACAAAAGGAGCATTGTAAATTTGCTCAGTATCAATTGCACGAAAACAGTCAATTACAATAAAATTATCAACAGTTTCAGAACCCCAATCAATATCTAGATATAGTCTATCTTGTCTTTGGTTAAATCTTATTTGTTTTTCTGTGGTTAATAAATGATCAATATCTTCTAAGTATGTCTTTGTCATTGCAAATTGCAATAAGTTGACAGAATTGAAATAATATAGGTCATTTAAGAATAATTGATATTTGATACTAAACATTCCACCAGATATGGAACTTGAATCAAACTTGAATATTTTATTAACTCCTAATATACTATCTGGAACCGCTAAAAAATTAGATGTTTCATAGAAATTGCTTGTCACAGTTACATTTGATGTTTGTATACCAGTTGTTGTAACGATACCAACACCATCTGTTCCTTTTGCTGTACCTCTATCAATATCTTCCTGTGTTATCTTGTACTTGAGATACATTCTTTCAATACCATTATAATGACGCTCTTGATATATCTGAACAGTATCGTCCACCGCATCATGTAATTGGTCATCATCTAGATTTATTTCTAGAACTGGAGCTCCTAGTTGACGCAATCCATAGTTTATAAGTTGTCCTCTATTCTTAGGTTTCATTTTTATCCTTTAGATTTGCGATTTCCTCTAGAAGTAATTGTTTTTCTTTCTCAAAATCATTCTTTAGAGTTTGTAGTTTTGCTTCTAATAAAACGTTTTGATTTAATGCTGATGCTAATCTAGAATTATATAAGTTAACGAGAACGTTAACATCCACCTCACTATTTTGTTGCATTTAAAAAGTTCCTCCGTCTAGGGTTGAAGTCCAATGTGGTTTGTTAACATATGTAGTCGCCACACTAGATGGTGCTGCCAAGTTTGCTGTTCCACCACTTTGACCTTCTCTAATCAATGTATTTGAGTTGTTAAATGTTCCTTCTACACCAACGAGTGGAACAGATGTTGCTGCGTTTACAGCACTCTCAACAACACCAAAGGCATTTGTAGTTGCTTGTTTTACAATATCACCTTGTGCAAGTGTCACATTACCAGGCATTGTTAGAACAACTTTAGTAACTGCAGTTAATACCTGCTTAGATGTAATAATTGGAGATGCAGGGGCATTTGTAGATCTCTGTAGACCAGTATCGTCAAACCAAACAACACCACCCGAACTAAAGTTACCTGATTGATAGTAGATACCTTTGATATCTAAGAAACCTTTTGTACCAGTAACAACACTTGCTGATATAGTTGCATCAGGAACATAAGTCCATCTACGACTATTATCACCGTGTGTACCGTGATTTCCTGTTCCAGCAGTGCTAGATGCAATTGAACTATCATCTAATCCAAAGAAACCTTCAGTAGCGTTTGCAGTTCCAATTCCAGTATTGTAAGTAAATCCAAGTCCACGGTCAGTGTTAGTATCTGTTGCGTGTACAACTGAGAATGTAGTTTGAGTGCTTATTCCAGCGATGGTTGTACCTTGGAAGGTAAGCATTTTTGCACTACTGTTTATCGCTGTAACAGTTGTAATACCACTTGCAGAGAAACTTGAATGTAATAGGGTATCATTTACTGCGATACCTGTTACTTGATCAACTATAACTGTAGAAACACCTGATGCAACTGCAACCATTACAGTTCTTGTGCTGGTGGTGTCACCAACCATCATAATTGGATCATTAACAGTTGTCTGAGTTGAGTTAACAGTAGTTGTTGTACCATCAACTTGTAAGTTACCTTTGATGATAACTTGACCCTCGTTACTTAATCCGTCTGGATATGGGTCAATGAATATTGTATTATCAGCACCTGCTAATGATGCAATGATATTATTCTCAATCCTTATATTACCTAACTTTGAGTTACCACCAGATACAATTAAATCTCCACCAATAACAGCGTTCTTTGCAACTCCAATACCACCATCAAATGATACTGCACCATCAGTTGTAGTCGTTGCTTGAGTAGCATTAGAAAATCTTGCTCTTGCTCCACCAACTTCAAGTTTATCTTGACCTGCTTCATCATATCTTATGAAAGCATCAATCGCTGCTGTACCGCTTGCTCCTCCACCAAAACCAAACTTAGTATCATCAGGTGCAATTATGTCACCAGAACCGTTTGGATTAAGAACTAAATCACCATCAGTATCGGTTGAAGAAATTTCATTACCATTTAACGTTATATTATCTACATTCCAAATGTCTATTTTTCTATCGCTATCAACAACAGCGACTATACCACCATCACTATTTCGTGAATTAGTTACACCTGCTAACGCACCAGGTGTGTGTTCCATCATCGAAGTATAATAGTGACCCGCTATGGGATTGACGTTTGTGCCATCGTCCCCTAAAAATACTCTGTCTTTATATTGGTTAGTTCCACCATAGCTACCGATACCAGTAACATATGCCATTTCACCCCAATTCAAACTACTGGGTTTTTCTGTACCCGATGAACGTTTGATTCTAATTATACTGGCCATTTCAGAAATTTCCTCCGTTGATGTCTAAATTCTGTGTTGCACCTGGCGTTAGTTCTAAGGTTGCATCAAATTTTTTTGTAACACCATTAAAAACTAGAACCATACCATCTTGTAAGGTTCCTGTAACATTCACATCACTTAATTCCGTTAATGATAGAGTTTGAGCACCCGCCAGAGAGGAAATAACTCTTGTAGCATTTTGTTGTCCAACTCTAACTTTTATATCTGCCATCTATGATTAGCAATTTAGATCTGAAAGTATTTATATTTACTAAGACGTTATCTTTGAGGCAAGGTCATTTAGAAGAGATTTTAACTCATCTAACTCCTTTCTCATGCTATCCATCTCTGCTTGTTTATCATTATTTCTGTTTCTCATTGCAATATAATTTTCATATGCAAGATTATCTTTATTGACAATTGCATTTGTTTTTGGATCTCTAAAAAGATTTTTATGTCCTTCAACTGGTATCATGCTTTTTTCAACTTTGCAGTTAATCTTTTTAGTTTCGTGTAATCACCAGGTTTATCAGGGTTTAACTCAGGATATGCTTTTAAGACATTGCTATCAATTTTACCTGTATATTTTTTCTTTGCTAGTGGTAATGGTAAATTAAATCCAGTTCCTTTTCTAAATTTCTTATTACTTTTATCAATCATATCCAAAGTTCTAACCCTATTTGTAATAGCATCATCTACCGTTACAGGTATTTTATCATAATGTTTTGGAGTTACTTGCTCCATCAATTGTTGAAATGTTTTCATTATGCTAATGCGATTGCTCTAAAGTCTTTGAGTTTAACAGGTTGTGATTCGTTCGTGGAACTGAATACAATCTTAATGTTGAATGCATTGAATTGTTCTAAGTTATCAACTGAGAACTGATACTCTGAAAATTCATTTAATCTATTAGGTGCCACATAAGCATCTGCTCTACCATCATTTAATCCTAAATCAATTATTTCATCACCAAATCCATCACCATTTGTATCTTTCATATTAGTGTAACCTGGAAATGCTCTGTATGTTTGTGAGACTTCACTTGAATCTTCACTATGTAAACGATAGAAGACTCTGAAATCTGCTTCAGGTTGGACACTAGCACCAACTAACACTTTAAGCGAAGTTGCTGGTTGTTGAAGGTTTACAATAGATGAAACAAATATTGAACCATGAGGATCATTTTTAATTTGATTAGTCCTACTGTCAGTTGCATAATTATCAACTGGTTTGTTTATTTTATTTCTACCAAGAATAAAGGTTGCATTTTTCACATCTAAAGCAGGTGATAAATTAGAATCCTGCGTACTCATATCTATAGACAATGTTAGTGATTTTTTCTTTGGTAAATCTTCTAATCTTAAGTTTTCATTTACTTTAGATGCAACTAATCTTGGTGTAGGGAAGAATGTTGTTTCGTTTAATACAGTTGGCTCAAATCCCTGATCTATGAATGAAACTTCATTACCACCTGAACTTGTTCCACTTACAGTTCTTACAGATGTGTTTACTCTAGTAGTTCTTCCTGGTGTAATAACATTGAATTGTGGTGTTAATGAACTAAATTGATGATTTTGAGAAATTTGGATGTTAGAGTCACCAAATGCCTTTTCATTTGTAAATGATATCTGTTGATTACCAGTTGTGAAATTTCTTGAAGGATCAGTAAATAAAGATCTGTTTATTTCAACATAATAACTATCAATATCTCTAGGATCTGATGAAATTGTATGAGTAGTATTAATACCAACTAATGAAATACCATTTGCTTCATAAGTTTGTATATCAGTCCCTTCGGGATGGGGGAATGCCTTTGAGTCTAATATAGCTCTCTCTATAGTAAGATTACCAGTTCCTAATGTATAACTTACAATTTCATCTCCAATCAATGCTTCACCTGTGGTTGTTGTTATACCATTAAATGTGGCGAAAGATGTTGTGTCTGCAACAGATACAACTGTAGCATCTGCTGTTATTGTTTGTGTTGTTTGTGTTACTGGAGTATCTGGTTTAACCCCTTTTATACTTACTTCATTAACAGCAGAATGATGTGCATGATTATATTGAGTCACCTCAAATTTATTACCAGTGAATAAATCTCCAGTCACAACCGAATCACCATTTACACGAGTGTGAATACTATTTCCATCAGTTATAGCGGTTCTTGTATTATTACCAGCACCATAATGAACCATAATTTCATTGTCAACAAATTTTTCACCCTGTACATCAGTTAAGAATAGTGTATCAAATGTTGTGTTAATACTTTTGATTACAAGTTTAAATCCTGATCCACTTGTCACTGCACTACTACTATTATCAATTGTTAGTACTTCACCAACCTGATAACCTGAACCAGTAGTTAAATTACTAATACCATTTGCATTAACAACTCCATCAGTAGTTGTGACCGAGCACTGTGCACCAGTTCCACTGCCTGTAAGAGATATTAGAGGTATGTTATTACCATTAGGTGTAAATTTGTAACCAGTTCCACGAGATACAATCTCAAATCCTGTTGTTCCATTAGTAGCAATAGGTGCACCTCTTCCTTCAACAACACCTATTATTGAACTATCATCAGAGTCACTGTTTGTGCCTGTGCTTACTTTTCTTCCAATTGGAAACTCATTATTAGTTCTTGCTCCATTACCATCAATAGCAACTTTTAGTTTTCTAGGCAATGAACGAAGTGCAT
>VTLG01001558.1_pt1 | contig 10733 bp, 18 predicted proteins | sample 4694571 | NCBI WGS metagenome assembly VTLG01 (sample SAMN12604809, study PRJNA352737) | marine metagenome | biome: ENVO:00000447; feature: ENVO:00000209|ENVO:00000569|ENVO:01000036; material: ENVO:00002151; isolation source: viral sequences binned using virsorter ... | reverse complement strand
AGTCAGAAGCAGGATCAGCTAACATTCGGACTTTATCGGCTTTGTCGATTAAATCTGCCCAATTGTAGTCATCCATACTCACACGCCTACGTGAGTGAGGGGTAGAGATTAACGGAGTATCGGAATGCCGACTCGTAATTTTTTGAGCCGATGTACTCCCGATTCTGTCAAAATGGTCGTACTTGCCTGCTACATCCGTGTTAACACGCACATAGTCACGCAAACGTGACCCCTTTTGCTGTACCAAGTGCAGAAACGTGTCCCTGAATTTTTGGGCAAACGCTTTATTGACTTCAGTACTCATAATACACCTCTTATAAAAAGAGATAAAAAGGAAGAGTTGTCTGCACCATGCAGGCTCTTATTTGCGTGAAGGTTTAGTTGTCCTTTTCGGGGCTAATTTCTTCACAAGTTTTGGTTTCACAACTTCTACAGGAATCCGAATCGCAGCAGGACACATTCCATAAAATGTGTCAGCCGAAGTCTTATTCTCATAGGCTTTGCAAAACCCATAACGCTCTTCTGTGGTTTTACCATCGACACGTCTGTCTTTGTATGTAAAGTTCTCACAATCAGAGCAAATTATATTTTCTTTAGCATTCATTCCTCACCCCTGTATACCACATCATAGAGGTGATCCCTATAAGCAATCGCTTCATCATGTTTAGCATCCTTAGGATCAAACAATGATGCGTGATACTTATGCGTCTTATCTTTCATCATGGCATCAATTTCAATTCTAGCTGAATCCGTATCTACGGAGCCTGCATCCTTACCATCGCCTGCCATGTTAGGATCGCTAAACGCTGTCCCTATTTTATGTAAAAACTTAATCATAGCAACATTATTTGCGATACCATTGTCATTCACAAATTTCTTTAAGTCCTCATCCGCAAAGCGGTTGAACGCACGTCTTGACAAAGCAAGGTTTTTATCGTACTGGGCAGGCCCCCACTCTTTCTTTAACGCTGTTTCAGCATTAACCCTAGCTTGCGACAGGGCAGCATCACTATTAATTTTCTGGTCAACCCCCATGTGGTTATAGAAATCAATAGCAGCTTGGGCTTGTTTATTAGTCAAGCCATGCTTATGAGCTTCCTGTAAAAAACCATCATACAACGTCTGGTCATACACCACTTGTTCTGATGTCCCACCGTCAGTCGGTATGTTAATCTCATACTTGTCAGGCGATTCAGGTCTACCAAGTTTACTGTAAAACTCGGTTAACTCATCTTCGGTTGACTCCTCGCTAGGCATTTTAACCCTAGAACCCAACATCTCCTGCATTGCAAGATAAGAGGTACTAAGCCCACCTACATCTTTAAACTTCTGTAAAGTAGCATTCTCTTTTAGATCATCTGGCAAATAACGTGATTGCCAAGAATTATCTTCTGGTGCTTCTGTTTCCTCTGTGATGAGATTATCGCTATTCACGGTCGCATCTTCAGTCATAAAATTACTCCTCGTAGTTTTGTGCTTTTTGTTTGACTTCTTTAAATGCTTGAATCTGTGCTTTAATTCCTAATACTAATCCCCTACCACCTTCATGGTAATATGTAGAGTAAGGATCATTGGGTACTGCTGAGATTTGGTTGGAGTACATTTCGTCTAAAAACTTTAGAACACGTTCTCCATAAACCCCAGAAAATGTTTTAACTAATGCTTCTCTGATTTCATCCAGTTCCTCATTGTACTGGGAACGCATCTACACCTCCTAACGCTTTCACCATTGGAGCCACTTTACCTGCCCCTTCAGCTACCTGTGATGCCTGTGCAAGTTCCTCCTGCATTTGCATCTGCTGTTGTCGTTGTTCTCTTAACTGGGCTACCTCTTCCTGAGAACGCATGATTTCATTCGGCACAGCCATACGCTCACCAATAATCTGCAACGCTTCATCCACATCAATATTATCAAGAACCTCAGGCGAAAACGATGCCATGTTGGCAGCAACGCCAAGCCATCTTTGGATACTTGTAACGTCTTGTATTTTTTGGTTCTTCGCCAATTGCCCAACATAAGCTACCTCTATTTCGTCTAGTTCAGCCAATACAGGCGGTGCAGGGGGTAGAATACCAGACCTGCTCATCAATCCAAAACTACGCAGTATCAATGGAGTTAATACTTCACTTTCAAAACGTGCGACAGTTGGGCCAAGTAATTTCTGTATTTGTTCTCTAACCGTTGCTACCTCTTCTGCCGTCATGTTGAGTTTTTCTGGCAACACCAACTGGTCGGCAAGGAATATGCCCCGAATAGATTTCTTTAAGTCGTTAGCTTTAAGGGATGATAAATCAAATCTACCTTCAAATCGTAAGAATTTAAATCTTTCGGGTTCTCTGGAATAGTTTATAGCAGAAGGAGTCATTCTAAATGTACCAATGATTCCTTGATCGGGTGCAATCAACGGAGGATGTACCGCAGTTGCTAATCCTTTCAACTCCAACTCTCTAATCTTGTTGAGAGTTTTAATATCTGGCATGGCAATATCAGCAGGACTCCTACCCCACAGTTCACCAGACGCTTTTTCAAAACGACCAATGACGTAGGGCAGTTCATCAAATCCACTCTCTCGCACCATTGCCCTAGCATCAAGAGCAATATCAACGGATGCGAAACGCTTTTCTAATACGTCCTGAGAACCCCTCCTGTAATCATCCCTTGGCATAAGGACACGAACAAAAGTAAATTTCTCGTCAGGCTTTTCTTTACAAGCCTTCTTGATCTTGTCGGGTAGTCTACGCTGACCAAACATCTGCTTGGCTTGTCTTGCCGTGAAAGTGTATTCCCAAAATACTGTATCTGGCCTGCCCCTCTTATCTTCCGCAAACACATACTGACCTGTTGGTATAGACGTAAAAACTAAACCACCAAATGCTCCCTCGTATGAATCATCCTCTTCTAGTAATAAATTAATAGTACCAAAGGAAGTAAAATCTAAAAAGGACTCGCCTATAGCGGTATAAAAGTTACTTTCGTGCATTGCAAAAAACATTTTCTGCGTCACGTCATGGAACCACCGCTTGACATCAGGCTCCTTGTTTAAAACTGAAAGAGGATGCCCCGATGGAATAGACAAGCCAAACCACACCACCGATTGTGGAACAAGTGCGTTCTGCATTGACATAGCCATTAGACGACTTGCTTCAGGTGCAGAGGAATCAAACATTTTATTCGTATGACGTTCCGCACTAATGTGCGTAGAACTGTCTACGTTTTGTTTTCTGGGTCTAATATAATCTCTAACATCACGAAAAAACGGTTCCCAAAGAATACGATCTTCTTTTAAAGTTTCGTAACGCTTAATAATGCTTTTGACATCCTTACCATAGTCATAAGCCATGTTATGCTCCTAACAGTTGTTTCTTCTCTACTTCGCCACCGCCCAACAATCCACGCCTATCAATAGGCTTATCAGAACGCTTACCAAAGCGGATTCGTCCCTCTTTAACAGAGGGTACAGATGTGCGGTGTTGAAAATATTTCATCTGGTCAGATTTTATATCAGACAACTTGATGGTCTTATCCTGTCCATACGTTTTAAGTAAATCTGTAGGAACCTTGCCGGGGCTAATAGCTTTAAAGTATTGCCCAGTAGCAGCCCGTTGGGTTAGTTGTTCTGGATTGTCATACATATAATTTATATAATCCCTGATACCTGATACACGAAACTCTTCGTCCCTTTGAGCTTGCAATCGTTGTCGTTCTTGTTCCTGTGCCCTGTGGATAGCACCATAATCTATTTGAGGAGCAGAGCCACCCTTAAAATCCACTACTTTAAATAGTGCTTTATGAAACTCAGCGTCCTCTCTTTGAAAGAATTGATTAATATTCATAACTCACGCTCCAAGTAATGTTTTAGGTTGATCTGCCATAATGGGTTGGTTCATTTCTAAACCCCTGTTGGGTTTGCCTAGATATGGTTTTTTAATACTCGGTGTACCCCTGTTGATACTCTCGGCTCCTATTTCATAAATATCTAACTGTGCCATATCTGGGTTATCTTTTCTATACGATGACAAGGTACGTCTTTCCGCATCCATAATACGTTGTCTTAACATGGAACTATACCCTTGTTCGGGTGGTGTATAAGGTGAACCTTTAGGGGTAACGGATGTTGTCGGTGCTTCACCATAATCCAAATCCATACCTTTTATTAATGGATTTCTGGTACGCTCCATGTACCCTGAAATGTTTTCACCCGATGTTTTATACTCTTCTACGCTTGGGGCATCTCCTGACCAAGTATAACTACCACTAGGACGATCAAAACGCTGTGGTAGACTCATACCCTCACGTATATCGTACTCACGCTGACGGCTTGCATCATGTATCATACCACCCATCATTGGTTTGGGAGAGAATCCCATAATATCCTCAAGCAGACAACAACCCTTTAGTAGATTTTTTGCCTACAGCTTTCTTTCTATAAAAAAGACTTGGCTTATTTAGTTCATCTTCCTCTACAGCACCCAAACCTAAAGCACCACCTTCGTTCATAATGGTTGTTTCTCTTGTATCCGTAGAAGCTAAGCGTTGCATTTTCTTACGCTTTTCCTCATCCAGTTTAGCTTGTGTAATCGCCTCTGGTTCTGGTAGCTCCGTCTTAGGTGGCAAGTAGTCTGCTTCTCTAGGTGGGTCTACCACGTAGGGAGCAGGCATAGCAGGCATTGATCCTTTACCGCCCATATCTATCTCCTATTCAAACACATCATATTCAGCTACGGCACTTGCTTGCATGGGTTTTACCGTCAAATATCCTGCCTCAAATCCTAGAGAACAAGTAGATAATGCGTCAAATCCATGAGAAGCCCAATTATGTAACGGTCTATTCTTGTAACAACCGTTCTTATCATCCCATTCTTTACGATAATTCTTCAAACAAGTCAAGCCTCTACTGCATTTGTTTTCATCAAAGTAGAATTGCGGAAACAAATTTCTGACGCTTTCAATCTTGTCCATCACGTCTGCAGGACGTGGAACAGTTTCAAAAATCAGTCCTTGCTCTCTAGCAAACTCTTTCCTTGTCTTACCTATCGTAAAGTCACGCACCTCAATATCATGGGGTGCTAAATTCTTTCCTAGAATGTATTCCTTTGTTTTTAATAGATTAATATAGTGTGATAAACCTTCATCAGCGTTCTCGTAGTAATCTATAAAACGGACACAATCCTGATGGATTTGGAAGAACCAAATACAAGTAGTATCATTGATCCCCAAATCCCAACTCGTATGTACTGGTAGGTGTCTAATATATGGTACTGTACCTACCCGTTGTTCCAGATATGCTAATTGCAGGTGACGTGATAAATAAGCCCCTTCGATACTTTGCTCAAAGGCTTCTTTAGCAGTAGTCGGATATTCACGCTTGACATCATCACCCAACTCTGAAACCTTCTTAGCATACCACGATTTCTGTGTATGCGTAAACTTATATTCTAGTTCCTTTTCCTTCTTGTCGAAGTATTCCTCAATATCTGGTGTCAACTGAGCCGTAGTTTCCAGAGAATATGTTTTCTCCTTGTGCCACGGAAAGAAAAAGAACCTGTAATCCATAGTCGTCAGGGATTTTTTAGCTAGTGTAGCCAACTCAGAGTCACGACACTTGTTAAAGAAGTCACCTTCATTCCCCATAGCCGTAGATTCAATAGCTAACAAGGCATCTCTAGGTAGAGTTTCTATACTACCCGTTCTAACCTCTCTTGCTTTCTCTGGTTCTTTCGCACAAATCTTACCATACTCCGTAATCAGTAGTTGAGAGAGTGTACCCGATCTCATCGAAGTGGAAACACGAAAAGCGGAACCGTTACTGAAGATCAAACGCTTTCCTTGCTCGCTTTCCAGTTTAATTGTATCGTGAATGAGTTCTCTTAAGGCAGGAATGTCTTTTGCTACGTTGTCAAATACGTCTTTTACCTTGGTACGGAAGATTTCTTCCGCATTTTCACGGGTATCTGCTATGATACCTGCCTCCCTATTGGGATTAAACAAGCAATCGTCCAGAAACAGGACAGAAAAGAAGGTTGTAACCCCTAATTGACGGGCTTTCAGGACAATAACCCTGTTCCAGATATTCCCGTAGAGTTCTTGCTGTGCCCAATTCAGTCGGAAGGGTATTAAAGAGCTACCTTCCTTCGGTCTGATATGATATAGGTTGTTTAACCGCCAAGTACGACTCTTAATTAGACGTACTAGGTTCTTTTGGGTCTTTTCTACCACTCATACCCTCCGTATTATAGTCAAATCCTGCTTTGCGTTCTTGAATCTGCAGCATAGCTTCCGCAATAGGGTTCATAGCGTTAGATAAACTATGACTTTCAACTTGAACTTGTTTAACTTCTGGGTAAACAAGACGCATAATCTTTAAAACAATGTCAGATTTAACTTTAGGAGGTGTATCTATATCCCGATACAGGGATACAGCCTCTTTTAACGGCTCAAAATTCAGTTTATTCAATACTTCTGCTACCAAACGGTTCTTATTAATGGCGTTCTTCGGCCTGCCGGGGCCACCTAGCCCACCCTTAACAAACCTTGGCAGCATCTTGTCATCTTCCATCGGTGTTCACCATATCATCTAGCGGTTTAGGTAGCTCAATTTTATGCCAGTAATACGGATGTCTGACAAACCTCGGACTACTCAAATCATATACAGAATAACAACGATCTTCGGGTGAACGAAATACCATTTCCTTGCTGTGTCTTGGTCTAAATGTGCAGGGTACAGGCATGGCGGTATAACTTACTTCCAACCCAGACTTATGAACTATTTGAATCTGTGTTGGTACTTCATTCACCGTCCAATCAACCATCTTATGAGGAGATGGAATAACTAGCATAATAGTCACAATTAATTCGTTCATACCAAAGGACTACTTCCTGTCCATCCCCATTTTCCATGTAGCTGCACCGCCAATACCAAGCATACCCCATGCTTCTTGTGAAAAAGAATGAAAGCCAAACATCTGGCAACCCATCATGCCACAGCCGAACAACATTAACGCATAAGTCTTGTACCCCGGCATGGCTTTGTCTATAAAACCAATTATAGTTGGAATCATTGTACCTTATCCCTCCAGTTAGTCATTTGCATTACACTCTGATAACCTTTTTACCATATCGTTCTCAAAATGCAAGCGTTCTTCCATCCATGCTTCCGACACAACGTAACTACCGTCATTCAAAAGACGCATTTCACCGTCTTTCAGAAGAATTACCTTGCCTCCGCAAGCGTTTAAAAAGATTAGCAAGACCACCAACATCCCGATTAGCCAAGGCTTTCTTAATCTCCTCTTCATTGTCCTTCCAAACATGCTCATGCCTTGTCTTAAACCTTCGCTTAACGGTTTCTCTAACAAATCCAACGGCTTCTCCAATGAGATTCCACATGACGGCTCCAATTTATAGGGACAGTTATTCGTCTTGGGGTTCTTTGTCCTTCTTAGTAATGTAAACCATGTAGTCAGGGTCATTTTCCTTATCCTTAAAAGTATTGGTCATAACCAACATCTTCGTACCGTAGGTAAAATTACCACTAAAATAATCATTACCATTCTTATCCTTATTCTTCCACAGACCACCGATCTTTACAAGTTCACCCATTTTTTTCTATGTCCTTTATGTGAGGTTTGAATTTATCACTACCTGCTTCTATATGCCAAGACGCTCCCAGATCGTTAAACTCTGGAAGATTTTTCTCATTCCATTTTAACATCATCAGGTTAGCACAAGCATGACCGATGTGATCCTCTTTGCTATGACCCTCTTCCATATAAATATAAATATGGCGTAAGGCGTGGTTTACGTAAACTGAATCCTTAAGTCCTTTCTTCCAGTTGTTATCCCCATGACTCACCGCACCCACGTGCATCGCCCTAGCCACAGCCTCAACACCCTCTGGCGGTACTAAATCGTACCTAACGTCAGCAACATCAGCACTCCGTGTAGCACCTGTTTCATACGTAGTTTTTTTAGGCACAGTTACCCCTTTCATCATGTTTATTGTTTCATAAAACTTCTTTATAATCAATAATTAGAATCAGTCGCCCCTTAGGGCGAAAAGTTTTTATTTTTTTTGTAATTCGATTTTATCATATTTTACACTAATTGTCAAATCAGCAATGTAGGGTTTTAAATTCTATTTTTTTTTATAACCCTACACTCCCTAAACCACCGCCTTTGGAAAATAGTGTCGTGCTGGGGATGAGATAAGAGAAAGCGTAGCAAATTCCCACTTTTCGGGGTCGTGTATAGTAGATTTCCTATTTATGATTGTTATTTTACAAGGGTTTAGCTGTCATTACTACGCTAAACTATTATGTAATAAGGCTTTATTTACATAAACCATGTAAACCCATGTAATATAAGGTACATTAAGCATTAAAGCATAGACCCCTAATATATTTATACTACCTAACCCTAACCCTTACAACAACTTATACAACCTTGCTACATAGACGATATAGCTAACCCCTATTAAATAAACCACTATAAACCCTAGAGGCAAATCAAACCCTTTAAAATCAAAGACTTAGCTAAAGTGTGTAACTCCAATTGTCTTTAGAATCAAAGGGTTAGCCGACAAAAGTACACAGTTGTCGAAAAGTCACTCAAAAGAGTGTTAAAAAGATACACTCCGAGCCGAACCGTTATATCCGATAAGATACAACGAAAAGAAATTAGTCCTTTTAAATCAAATAGTTGAACCAATCGTCAAGAGAAATGGCACGATTCTGGCATTAAATTTGATTGACAAGCTGACCCCTGTAGGGGGTTAGTAATATAAACCATTGATTAAAGGAGCATTACCAATGACCACTAACACTTTTGACTACAAAAACAGTAAGTTAGACTACAAAGTACGTATGGCGTCCTATAATGCACGTAGTAAATGGATGAGGGATACTTACAAGGACGATGAAGAAACATTAAAACAGGAGCTTGCAGAGCTATTTAAAGACAAGCCCAACGAAAAGGCTATTGAGTTTCAGCCAACATTGACTAAGGGTTTAGGACGATTAACCTTTAAGTTTCCGAAACTTATCGTCAACAAGGACGGCAAACTAACTGGGGGCAATGTAGCAATCATCAACAAGGGTTATCAGTATATGTATCAGCCAGTTACAGGGTTTGCGTTTCTCATTGATGAAATACGTTGTATGGATGATAAAGACTTTGAGACCCTCAAGGAGTTAACAATCAATCATTTACCCTTTAGCAAACAACATTCTAACCCTGATAAAGCCCCTAATCAAATGGTTAACCTTAGTGAAAACAAGCCTTTCACGGTTAATGATTTGCATTGGGAAGTAGCAGAAACCAAGTAAGTCTTTATCTTTTAACCGTTTAAACCCTCTAACCCTTCATCGGGTTAGGGGGTTTTTGCGTTTAAGGCTTTGTTTTAACTTGCGTTATCTTAAAATCCTTTACAGTTTAGAGGGTTTTGAAATGATTCAAGGGGGTTAGTAGGGATTAACCCTTGATTGACCGTCAAATGGCAGTATCGGTCAATAATAATTAAGCCGTTTAAGCTAATGAGAGGGGTCAAATTTGAGAGATCGGTATTGAGTCGATAGGTTGCTATGGCAATAAAATTTTAGGGGGTTTAAATCAGCTTAGAATATTTTACCCCTTACTAACCCTATATGATACAAGGGGTTAGCATATACTACCCCATATCACCCCTATTAAGTAGGGGGTCATGGGTTAATTCCCTGTGTTTATGTATAAGCATAGGATAATGATGATAGTATCTCTCCCCTAGAGAGGAGGTGAGTAGAGCTATGGTTAATTCCCTGACTGACGTAGTAGGACGTATGGATCAGGTGACACAGGTAGTGTTGGTACTGGATGTGTTTATTGTATGTGCAGTATTAATAACAGTAGTACATAACTGGAGGTAAGCATATGTTTGAGGTAGGCTTTTATCTAGTTGTAGTAGCAGTCATATACCTAGCTATATGGCAATTAGTAACCTTCTATAAAGACTAACAGGAGAAATACCATGAGTACCAAGACGTTAGAGGATATGACACCTAGAGAAGTAAAGCGTCATGTAAAATATGGGAAGGATGGATTCCCACGTATTAGTAAATGGTTACGCCAACGCTTACGTGACGAGGTCAAAGTATTATATAAAGACAAAAACACAGATGAATGGTTTATCGGAGAGTAGTATATGGGGATACATTCATACGGAGACTTGCTAACCCCCATAATAAGACCAGATGTTGCTAGGGCATTGGGTAAGGCATGGTATGGGTGTATCCCTTTTTGTATTGCGTAGTGTCAAGGCTTATGTTAATATTAATTCCCTTCTAAGGAGATTCCCATGAACACACCAGTATGGCTTGGAGAATATATTTATATATATAATTTTGATGCGGGGGAAGCGTTACAATTCCCGTCATTGGATGGCTTGGTAGATTATATTAATGATTCCAACCCATCCTTTACGATTTATAAAAGTAAGGAGAAATGGTTAGCAATGGCTAACAATGATATTACTTCACCTAAATTCATCAACCCTTAAAACTAGGAGATAATTCCCATGACTGTATTCATTGTAATAGCAGGCTTAGTATTGGGTATGTTTACGTATGAACCTTCATGGTTTGATACCCGACCACACTATTATTCCCACACTTACGAGAACAAGAGAGAATGCCAGCGTGTAAGAGAGATACTGGCAAAGACAGAGAAGGGTGCTGTATGCACCAGTAATAACGCATTATAT
>VTLG01008564.1_pt1 | contig 10734 bp, 25 predicted proteins | sample 4694571 | NCBI WGS metagenome assembly VTLG01 (sample SAMN12604809, study PRJNA352737) | marine metagenome | biome: ENVO:00000447; feature: ENVO:00000209|ENVO:00000569|ENVO:01000036; material: ENVO:00002151; isolation source: viral sequences binned using virsorter ... | reverse complement strand
TTTGGTGTCATATGTGGTGCATCATCCCATGTTGCTTGTAATAATGCTTGACCTTCTTTTAAATTATTTACAAATTGTGCAACAGTTTCTGTCATTCCTTGTTCTGGTGTAAATGTCATATAAACAATTCCACCTTTATCTGCTGTTCTTGTTAATGCTTGTGAATATATACCTTGTGGTGGTTCTTCATCTAACCATATTACATCTAAACTTTCACCCATCCATTTTTCTTTTCCCATTTCATATGCTTTAAAACCTAATCTTGAATATCCACCTGTAATATGTTTTACTACAACACTATTTACTGCATTTGGTACACCAGCTTTTCTAACTGTATCACCAATATCATTTAATGGAATTGAACCTGTACCTTTTGCTGTTGGATCATCTGGTTGGCCGAGAAGCTCTTTTTGGCAGACATCCCTAGTGGTTTCATTTGAAACTCCCCCTACCCATGCTCTAATAGGTCTATTAAATTTTCTGCCTTCCCACCACATTGGGTATTTTCCCGTCATATGGTATGCAATTTCCATTGCCCCGCAAAATGACTTCCCGACCCTATTACCAGCCATTAATAATCTTTGACTAGCTAATGTGTTGTGAAATTTTTTTTGGTAATCATAGGGATCGTACTCTTCCATACGATTAGTAGCTTTTCGCCTTTCTAGTTCTTTAGCAATTTCTATTGCTCGTGCTAGATTATTTTCATCCATTTAACCAACCCAATTTATAATAGCCCGTAATGCTAATATCATATACACCAATTCCATTAAGGTTCTTGGTATATCCTTATCTCTTACACCCATTATTACCCAAAATAAAGCCGAAAGACAAGCACTACCCCATCCTATGGCCTGTACCATTGGATTACCAAAGTAATCGCCGTCTGAAAGCAGATATACCCCCAGCATGGCTAAAAAAAAGCCCAACCAACGAAAATTAGTCAATTCGAAAAGTATTATGGATTTCATAGAGGGGTTCCTCCATAATGTACTCCTTATTTAGTATAGTCGCCGTATTTATCTTTTACGATTTTAACGATTTTGGTTTGTCCCATAAATTCTTCTAATACAGCATCTATTTCGCCACAAGCCATACGAACATTTTGAGGATTTACAGATCGTTCTACTGTTCTTTTCATTTTAAGACAGGTACTCATTTTTTGATCTTTTACATAAGTGTGTTCAATAACACCACCTTGATAAAACATACATAATGCTATTACACCTTTAGTTATGATTTCCATTTGCTCTTACCTTATCCTTTAATTTTTCTAATTCATCTAATAATCTATCTACATCTTTTTGTAATCTAGTTATATTAGTTGCGTTATGACGACTTTCTTTTAATTCTTCCTGTATATCTTCTATATCTTTTATAGCATCTTCAATCAACAAAAATTGTTCCGCATCTGCGGGTAATGATCCCATTTCTCCCCGTGGCCATTTTATAGAAAACTCTACTGCTTTATCTAAATCTTTTTGCATTAATTCTAATTGAGTAGCATGATTGTTTAATTTTTCTGTAATACCAAAATATGCCCATACACCAATACCAACAGCCCCAATAATACTTATTAGGTTTTTTATAGGCATTGCTATATTTGTTGATTCATTTACCTTCATTAAATTGTCCTTCGTGTGGAGTATTATTTGCTATTTCCTCCAAAAATTTATCCATATCATTATTAGTTTCATTTTCATAGGTTTTATCTTCATCCTTTACCTTGTCCTCGATATTTTTTATACGATCTTTTTTCATGTTTGTTTAATCTTTTTTTGTGCCTTCCTATTTGCGGCTTGGTTTTTTTCTCGTATGTATTTACTCCCCATTTTGGTGCTTTTGCCATTAAAATAGTATATCAAATATTATTTCTTGTGTATATATTTTCTACGCAATTTGCGGGGATTCATTAATTGAAAAATTTCAGCTTCAGTCATATGTTCTTTATCATCAAAGCCATTATGATGTGTTTTAGTATATTCATATCTATTTACTAATACATACCTATATATATAATTACCCTTCTGAAAATGTAATAAAGTTTTAGGTTTATTAATTTGTAAAAATTTACGCATTTTTTAAGTACCTTTCTTTTATTTGTTTATGGGTTAAATTCTGTTCTTCTTTTGTTCTTTTATGTTCGGGGTCAATATTATTATGGTCTATTACATCTACTAAAGCATATCTATATACCTTATACCCGCATTTTTTACCTTCCCATTGAAAATGTAATAATTCTGGGGGTTTTTCATATTGTTCCAAACACATAGGGTCATATCGAGAAGTATTAGTAGGCATTTGTCTATATTAGCCAAAAATTACATATGTTCAACCTATTAACAAAAGTTAATATTTAAAAAAGTCCCTCCGCTGTGTGGAAGAATCCATATAATAAAAGATCAAATTTTTTTTTGGGGGGTGGGGGGTGGTTTGAGAACAAAAAGAGAACGATTTACTCTTTATTTATTCCTTGCTGTCCCTTCTGTCCCTTCATATTCATAGCTAGATAGTAGTGTGTCTTTAATATCACAGCTATTTCAAAATGCCCTAGCTATGTGAGTGAGTGTGTGAAGAACGATCAAACAGGGGTGAGATCAATGAACATTGCCATTACTACCATTGTCATTGCCTTCATCATTAGGCACTTTAACAATGGATAGAGTATGGAGTAAATTATTCAATTCAGCTTTTAAATCTTCACTTGACCGCTTATGAGTAATGTCCTCAATGTGAGTAGTTGAGGAAGTTCCTAGCCCTGTTCGGTCTAATAAGCTATTGACTGCCTGTAATCTCGTTGAAGGGGGGATTTTTTCGGATTGTATAAGTTTTTGTAGTGTTTCCACAGCGATAGGTACACTTGACCTCATTTTGTCCTTAATAGCCCTGTCAATCTCGGAGTGTAATCTCTCTTTTAATTGGTAGCCCTGCTGTTTTGCTGTTTTTTCAGAATAACCACTTAATTTAGCACTTTCAGTCGCATTGCCCGTTAAAGTAAAGTTCTCAACAAATGATTTTTCCATATCTGTAAGGTTTTTAGTCAAATTTCCCCGCTTTCATAGTAAAGCCAATATTAGAACAAAGGGGGAACATAATCAAGGAATTTTTTTATTGACACCTATTGTCATATTTTGATATTTATTAACTTATGTTAAGTAAAAAACAAAAAAGTGATGTTAAGAGGGCTTATAAAATGTTTAACCCAAACTATATGAAATCTAAAAATACTAAAAATTATTTAGATTTAAAATGGTCAAGTCTTATTAACAAGTATAATCAAAATGGTAAAATTGCGGTTATCTTTTCTTCTGATGGTTTAGTGGAAGATTTTGATGACGGCACAAAGCTAGTTCAAAAGCCGTGTTATAATGATGAGGTTGTTATACTCAATGCTCAATACACGGCTTTTAGACATTATCGTAATTACTTTGATAGATATGCGGATAGTCCATATTTTATTCAAATTGATTACCCAAACAATCACAAAAAAAGGAAGGTCTAATATGTTAAATGACAATCATTTAGTTGTTGCTGATGAAGGTAATTTAATAAAATTACTTGATACTCCAATTTCAATTAAAAGTACTCCGAAAACTGCTTTGATTGAAACAAAAGAGGACTGCAAAAAACTAACTTTAAAAGAAGCACAAAAATGGGTTGAGGGTTATATTGAAGGCATAACCTTAACCAATGGCGATTACATGATAGTTAATGAGGAAGGTAAGTTAAAAAATTTTGCCATTAATTATACTGCAACAATAGTATGGTCTAAACATTTTGGCAAAACTGACTTTATGCTTGGTAATGCCATTATAATTAAAAAAAATGCACTTGCGGGGGATTGGGTATGAGTATTAATGATTTTGATGTGGCTAGGGAGCATAACCCTAGCCCTAGCCGAATAAAAATGCTTTTAAAATATCAAGGCGGTAATTATGTTTTAAAAACATCAATGGGCGATTTTGAAGGTCAATCATATTTTGAGTGTCTTTGGAAATATGCAAAAGCACCAATTCCGATTGGTTTAGCTAAAGCTGATTATAAGACCAAATTGGAGTGGGTTGAAGGTGAATTAAGGGAGCAAGGTAAATGGTAAGAGCAATTTACTTTGGTTTGTGTTGGGGACTAGCAATGTTTGGTTTGTTAGTTCTCACACAAATTTCATTTTGGTTAGGAATATCAGTTTTTATTCTATTTATAATTAAATTTTTATTAATGAAGGAAGGACTAATATAATGAAAGAAAATAAAAGCCCTATTATCAATTTAATTGCAAGAAAAACAAATAAACCTTTTAACAAAGATTTAAGCCATTTAATACTTGCGATCTTATGTGAAAACAGAAAAACAATCGGGGTTTTTAAAAATATGCTTGTTTCCGATATTAGAAACAAAATTGTAAATAGTGAAGAAGAAATTGATTTAGGCAAAACAAGGGAAGATCAAGATTTAAGAGTTAGAATTGAATTATATAAACTTAAAAATAAAGGTTATGTTGATTTTGAATATTATAAAAAAGATAAATATTCAGTTAAATCTAATATTAAAGGATTAGAATATTGTAAAACTTTATTATTAAATTTAATGATAGATCAAGGCATAGATACATCAAATATTGAAGTAATTGAAGATGAAGATTTTAAAATTGCGGGTATTAATAATATATGAGAAATTGTGATAATTGTACTTTGTGTTGTAAATTACCCGAAATAAACGAAATCGGTTATGAAAAAAAATGTTTTAATTGGTGTTCAAAAATTGATTTAGAAAAAAGTAAATGTTCTATTTATGATAATAGGCCATTAACTTGTAAAACCTTTTCTTGTTTCTATCTTGAAAATAAGACAGATTTAAAACCTTCTAATGTTGGTTTTTTTATATTTGAAGAAGAACATATAACACTTACTCACGGGGAACAAAAAATAAGGACTATTTATTGTGAAAAAAACAAATTAGGCCAATTAATAGGACATTTAAAATCAGATAAAAAAATAAGAGATTTAATTGATAAAGATTTTAGCTTTCATATTAGGTATGACACAAATGATAAACATATTAAAATATATGACCCTAATAAATTTGGCGAAAGATTAGTATTTTTTCATAAAAATTGGACTAATGAACAACAACAAAAAGTAATAAACAATATTTTAGTTCAAAACTATATGGAAAGAGATAAACAAATAAGAACACAATTAGAGGAATAAATGACACAAAGAGATGATAGCCACGATTTAAGAGATAGTATTAATAGGGACAGAATTTATCAGCAAAAAAAGTTAGAAGGACTTGATAATGCTATAAATAGTCTTATGAAATGGAAGGAAGATCATAAATTTTGTTTAATGGGTGATGAATTGACCGATTTAAACGATATTATAAATGATCTTACTGACCGCTTTATAGACTTAAAAGACAACAATAAACAATAAAGGAAGGAAGGTCAAAATGGTTGCACTATCAACACAAGTACAACAACCAAAAGCAAGACCAATGACAAAGGAAGATAAAGAACATTGGCGGTCTAAAGTCAAAAGACTAATAGACAATCAAAGATCAGATTTAATGGCGGTCTTTGAAAGTGATATACAAAAGATGAAAGATAAGAAATGGAAATCTTTTTTTAAATCACTAAATCTTGACAATCTTTTTAAAAAGTATCAAACTTCTGCTAAAGAGTATTGGAAGTTTAAAGACGAAAAAGATAAGGTTGAGAGAGAGTTAAAAAACCAAATGTCAAAAGACTTTGATAAACTTAAAGACAAAGTAAATCGGTTTTCTACTATTAGGAAATGGGAAAAAAGTTTTGATAAGCAATTTGATGAAGATGAGAGAGATTATACTGATAAAATTATTAGTTATCTTTCAAAAAGATGTTATGACGAGTGCGAAAAGCAATTTAATCAATCTGCTAAAGGTAAATCAATTAATGATTTAGAACAAACAGAAGAATTGCTAATTGACGCATTGCATATATCTAATTCTGACCCTGCTATTTTAGGTCTTATTAAATATCACCTTCAAAAAGCTGGGATAACTAATTTAGGTATATTAGATGTTGATTTATCTAAATTTAAGATGATAGCAAAATAAAATGATAATATACGGCAAGGGGATAAGGCATAAATATATAGTTAGGTTTTTTAGAATAATTCTAATCTGTATTTTATGTTTAATCCCCTTCCTATTTCTAGGGTGTTCAAAAGTAGAGTTTGACCCTAAAACTTGGACAATTAAAAAAGTCTTTTCAACGCATAAAAAACACTAATCTTTAGCTAGTAGCTTTGATAAGGCATTAAGTAAAAAATTTATTTCCTTATTGGCCATTGACCTAACAACAACAAATAATTCTCTTTCTCTATCTGTCATTAAATCTTTCATCCTGTTATTCTCATACGCACTAAATTTTGACCTCATCATTTCCTCGTCATATTTAGAAATAACCTCTAATCCCGATACATTTAACAAAGTATCTATTTTTTGTCTTTCGTATTCATCTTCAAAAACTTTTTTAAACTTATCATAATCTATTGACATATTTCTCCCCCGCAACATTGCACTAATTTTAAATTTAACTCTAGCAATTCTTTTTGTGTTCCCCATTTTTCAGTAAATTTTTTTGGTGAAGTGTGATAACCCGTTTTGCCTAAATGATGTTCATAACATAAACCAATCACCTCATAATTTGAAGACTTTTTTGAAAGTCCTCTTTTATCTTTTATATGGTGTAATTGACACGGGGATTTAGGAAAACCCATTTTATAACAAATTATACACCCAAATTCTGCAATCTTATTCATGTGTTCTTGTTCGTGTTTCTTTTTATTTCCACTCATTATAAACAAAGTCCTTCTCGTAAAATGTTTTTGTTCCTATCTTCCTCAATGACAAGATATTTTTATTAACAATAATCATTTCATCACCTATCTCATCACCCGAAAAAGACATAACAAAGATATGACAATCTTTATCTTTTTTTAATAGATAACCTTCAGTAAAACATATTTCGGGCTTATCTTTTTCTGCGTCTTTAATTGCCTTCCACTCACAAGCACTTGCATGATCTAACCACCAACACTCATACTTATCATAAGTATATAATGGAATATCTTTTATTTTAGATTTTGTTCCCATAATTTTTGTACTCTTTCATTTGACTTATTGTTTGTGTTTTCCATTTCTCAAAATTCATTTCTACAAGTTTCTTTTCCCAATTCCATTTGGCCTCTTCCTTTACTGCTTTTGCAAGTTCATCAATATGTGCTTTATATTCATCACTTGCTCTTGCCTCTCGTTCTTGGGCATTTACACTATCTAATTTGCCCGTGTTAGAATTAATCATAAACTTTTTCATCAACACCGCTAGTAAAATCTTCCTTCCGTGTTCTAATCTTGACAATTCAGATTTAGCTTTTGCATGGTTTTCGCCAATCTCCCTAATCTTTTGTAATTTCTGTTCTAATACCTCTTCACTCATTTACAACTCCCTCTAATTGCCTATCTATTACATCTTCTTTTTCAACATCTTCATCAAACCAATCACCATTATTGATTTTGTTTTCTGCACCTCTTTTTGTTTTTGCTTTTACTCTTACATATCTTGAAGTAGTGTCAATTATACACACTAAATACTCTTTTTCTTTTCTTTTCATATATTTAACTCCCTAACATTTTTTGATTTTGCCATACGAATATTACAATGTTGAATAAACTTAATGACATCTTTTCCCGTTGATACAGGAAAAACTTTTTTACTATGTGGGAAGTGTCCATACTTTCTTTTGAAAGTCCAACTAGCCCACCCCTCTTTATACCCCTTCTGTTTTGCATAAAATATTAATTGGGCATAAAAATTCTCTTTATCTTTTGAGTTTGGTTTCATTTTAGGTAATGAAATTAATCTGCCTTCTTGTATTAAAACTTGTCTTTCTTTTTTTGTAGGAACATGAGAACATTGAGGGCAACTTGCGTCATCCCTAGTAGGTTTATAAACTGCATGACATTGAGTACAAGTTAAAGGTTGTTTTTCAACTTTCTCTTTTGTAATTTTTTCTTTTTCTTTTTTGCTAGTAGTAGTCAAAGACCATTGAGGGACATCTTCGGGAAATCCATGTTCATAAACACACCCGCTATGATCTATGATTAATGTATCTTCTTTGTTAGGATATGGCCTTAAAGTCCTTCCTATCATCTGTAAATACATTGAATAAGATTTTGTTGGTCTTGCAATAATAACACACGAAACTTTGGGTTGATCCCACCCTTCCGTCAAGACCATGCAATTAGATAATACTTTTATTTCATCATCTTGTAATTTTTGTAATACTTGTTCTCTTTCAAGTTCGGGCATTTCCCCGTCTATATGACCTGCGGGTATTCCATTATGATTAAAGATATTACAAATATACTTACTATGTTTAATACTTGTTCCAAATACTATTGTTGGTCTATTCTCACCATATTTAATCCAATGGGCAACTAAATCACCAACTAATTTTGGTTTATTCATTTTGTTTTCTAATTGCTTTTTGTCATAATCCCCCGCAATCACTCTAACTTTTTGTAAATCGGGAATACTTGGAGCAACTATCTTATTCTTAACTAAATACCCTTGATCTGTTAGTTCTTTAATAGACCCCGCCTCAACTAACTCTTCATAAACATTACCTAATCCCTTGCCGTCAGAACGAATAGGTGTAGCCGTTAGGCCAATTACATATGCTTCGGGATATTGTTCTAATAACTTTTTAAAACTATCACTCGTTGATCTATGGGCTTCGTCTAAAAATATTACATGGGCATTTGGTTTAATAAAATCATCCCTATCTACTCTAGCCGTAAATGTTTGAATACTCCCTATTTGAACATCTGCATAAGGATTTGGTGATTTACCCGCCATTAATATTCCATGTGGGCAATCAAAAGTAGATAATTTATTTGAACATTGCATAACAAGTTCTCTTCTATGTGCTATAAATAAACTAAAATTATAATTCTTTTTAGCACCTTCAATCATAGAACAAGCAATAATAGTTTTACCACTACCCGTTGGAGCAACTAATAAAACCTTTTTTTTACCCCTTCTAAAATGATACCTAATATCTTCAATAGCTTTCTTTTGATAATCTCTCAATAAATTCATTTGGCCTCTCTTGGTTGATACCTATTCCAAATATCATTAACTTGAAATAATACTTCTGTTTCATCTTCGGGCGGGTCGCATAATTTTGCAAAAGTTAATGCCTCATTTTTAAGATAGTCATAATCTTCACCTCTTAATCTTATAGCAATTAACATTTTAACTAATTGTCCGTGCCTATCACCTTCTTTAGACCCATACCTTAATGTTCCTGTATATTTACCTTGATAATAAGAAGGTTTATAATCTGTTATTTTTTTCTTTTCGGGTCTTTTTAACATTAACCCTTCTTTAATTTCTTTTTGTGTATATGGTTGCCTGTCAATCCTATTTATTACCTTTACGGGATATGGACTTTTAGTTTTATTATGGTAAAATCCCGCCACTCTCATAACTCTTGGTAAATCCTTTACCTTCGGGTCGCTTTTAAATCTATTAGCCAATGCCTCTTGAAATAAAGGAAAACTCTCTAACAACATATCACTCACTAACCAATAACAATGATATTTATTTGGACTAGAATTGACTATTAAATGTGGTTGTAATTCAAATTTCTGCGGTAAAGGTGTTCCGTCAAGATCAATAAACACCGCCCTAACTTTAGTAATGTTCTTTGTTGATCTTCCTTCTAAATCTGTTTCATTAACACAAAAGAAAATACCCGCACCTTGTTTGTTTAATCTAGTTAAAGTTTTAAAATGTTTTTGTAATGACCCGTGTAATTGTTTAATTAGTTTCTTATTTTTAACTTTGTCATCAAAAGTTTGGAAAGTTATTTTATCACCAAAATATTCCATAAAACTATGATAATGAGATAATTCTGAATATTCGTTCATCATAGTTCCCCTTTGTTTCTAAATTGGTTAATACTATCTTCTACTTGTTTTGCTAATTTAATATTATCTAATTTAACCTCTTCTAATTCCTTTGTTAATTGGTTGTTCCTCTCTTTAAAAGAGTTGCAAAGTAATTCAAAATTATGTTTCTCTTCCGTACATCTATTTAATACATCTGTTAAATCTTTTACTTTGTTTTCAGCTTTCTCTAAATCTATTAATATATCTTCTTTAGTTAGTTCTATTGGATTATATTTACTCATAAATTACCTACATATGCACCCGTAAAAATCACCGCTTCCGTCTTTCATTATGTGTTGATTAATGGGAGTATCAAAATAAGTAGTTAGTTTTAATCTCAAAATATCGCAAAGATCAAAACAATCTATATCATTAAATATCTCTATTCCTTCTGTCATCTCTTTTGATACCTTTACCAATGAAAACAATCCGTCATTTAAAATTATTAACTCCATTAATCTTCCATATATTTGTCATAAATTTTTTCTGCTAATTTATCTTTATTAAGTGATCTTAAATAACCTACGATCATACCAACATCATAATAAACTTCTTTATCATCACCTTGTTCTAATAATGCTTTGTGATCTTTTTTTAATGACCAATATATATTTGCTACTAATTTTCTAACTTCTTTTATTTCTATTAGATTCATTGTCATCCTCTTTTAGTCCTTCGGAAGACCACCTAACTTTAGCACCTAGTCTTCCCGCTTTTTGTTTTAACTTTCTGTTTTTCT
>VTLG01006783.1_pt1 | contig 10734 bp, 14 predicted proteins | sample 4694571 | NCBI WGS metagenome assembly VTLG01 (sample SAMN12604809, study PRJNA352737) | marine metagenome | biome: ENVO:00000447; feature: ENVO:00000209|ENVO:00000569|ENVO:01000036; material: ENVO:00002151; isolation source: viral sequences binned using virsorter ... | reverse complement strand
TTGCTTTACCTTCTACTTCATCTAATACATCCATAAGTTCATCTATACGATTGTTCTTGATGTCTTGTATTGTGCCATCATCAGCTGTGAAATGACCACAAGTTATTTGTTGTAGTCGCATAAGTTGTGTTAGCACTGTCATAGTAGATACACGTTTACCATTAAGAAATGCAGTAGCTTCTTTTCTCATTTGTTCATATACTTTTTGTTGTTCTTTACTTAATTCTATTTCTCGTTCCATAAATATTTTAGGTGGTAAATCCAAACAATCTTCTTTCAACACTCTGTATGAGAATGATTTGATTGAGTCGGATAACTCGTCTAAATTTCTAAATTGATGTACTACTTGTATTGAACGTCCGCCTACGTGCATAGTTCTCATTTCTGCATATCTATTTCTAAACGCATAATAAGATGGGAAATCTAACAACGCTGGATCTAGAAACTCGCACTGCGTGTATAAGTCCAACGGGTTTTTAGTTACAGGAGAACCTGTCATCACTCTTCTATAACTTGCACGTCTAGATATGGATAATATGTTTTTAGTTCTTTTAGCTTTAGGATTTTTTATAGTTGTGCTTTCATCAATAGCCATTAACGTTTTATGAGACAGTAAAAATTTGGTTGCAAAATTCTTACCTTTGTCTGTGCTAAAAGCCTCTACATTCATAACTAAAATATGAAGGTCGTGACTTGTTTCAAACAAAGTATTTAATTTTTCTTGTTGTTTTTTATTGATATTGGCTTGCCACAAAACGGACACACTTTCTATATGTTCTGGTAAATGTGTTGGTAATTCTTTTTTATACCAAGTACCTATAACACCCTTTGGTGCAACCACAAGTAGTCCATCTATTTTACCTTTGTCATAAAGCATAGCGGCATTGTCTATTAACACTTTAGTTTTACCTGTACCCATCTCCATGAAATAGGCAAAGTTCTCTCTATTCCAAGATTTTTCTAAAGCCGTCAATTGATGACGATATGGCTTCGTTTTAAATTTATATTTCATCTTTCTATTGACTTAATATATAGGATATATTATAAATGTCAATATGAAAGTTTTGAAAGTATGGATTACAAAGATATAAAGACTAGTAAGTCTACTGTATATGTGGTGCAAGAGATTGCAGGCACAAGAGAGGGTCGTCCTAAATTTAATATTATGGGTGCATCTGAATATGGTAACTTAAAATTTTTATTGGACGAAAGATCACAAATGATTTTTTCTCCTGGTCCTTTAATTTTTAAACTAAAAAATTTAGTCAAAGATTTCAAACCTACAGACTATTTGCTATTAACAGGAGATCCTGCTATCATAGGTGTAGTTTGTTGTTTGGTATCAGACTTAACAAACGGTAAATTTAATCTCTTGAAGTGGGATAGACAAGAAAAGAAATACTATCCTATTGAGATTGATGTTTACGGAACAGGAGCAAAGAATGACGATTGATTTTGAAAAAGACCAAGAACAAGTTATTAATAAAACAGAAAATATAAGCAAGCTTGCAGACAAGATACAAGAAATGCAAGCGGTACAAAAAGCTCTCGAAATGGATGAAGAGCAAATCAAACAAAAGAAAAAACATTTAGAACATTTATCATCAGAAGTAATACCCACTATGTTATCAGAAATGGGTTTATCATTTCTTAAATTAGCAGATGGATCATCTGTAGAAGTTAAAACAAATTACAGCGCCACTATTACTCAAGCCAAAAAAGAGGAGGCGTTTAACTGGCTTCGTAAAAATGGACTAGGGGATATAATCAAAAATGAGATATCCGTATCCTTTGGTCGAAACGAAGATAACAAGGCGGCTGATTATGCCGAACTTGCGAAAGGTCAAGGGCTACAACCGACACAAAAGTTGAAGGTTGAGCCCATGACTTTGAAAGCGTTAGTCCGTGAACGATTGGAAGGCGGTAAAGAAATGCCAACGGAACTTTTCAACATATTTGTTGGAAATAAAACAACAATAAAAAGGAAACAATAAACATGAACAATGTAACAAAAACAAACAGTGGAGCATTAGCAACTGTAAATTTCGAAGCTGATGCAGGTCAAGGTTTGAACATGACGCAAGAAGATCTTGCGCTACCGTTCTTAAAAGTTCTTGGCCAACTATCTCCCGAGTGTAACAAGAGGGATGCGAAACATGTTGAAGGTGCAGAACCTGGCATGATTATAAATACCGTGACGAACGAGATTTATGATGGCATGAAAGGGATAGATGTCGTTCCTGTGCATTACAAAAGACAGCACATAGAATGGCAAGACAGAGGTGAGAGTCAGGGAGCTCCGGTAAAAATATACGATGCTGGAGATGACTTACCTAAAACTACAAGAGACAAGTTTAATAAAGATAGATTAGCTAATGGTAACTATCTTGAAAATACTGCAAGTCACTTCGTAGTTGTGCTAGGCAAAACCCCAACAACAGCTTTGATTTCTATGAAAGCTACTCAATTAAAAGTGAGTAGAAAGTGGAACTCAATGATGATGGGTTTAAAAATGCAGGGTAAAAACGGTATGTTTACGCCGCCAACATATAGCCATATTTATAAACTAAAAACAGTACAACAGTCTAACGACAAAGGTACTTGGTTTGGTTGGGATGTGTCTAGAGTTGGTCCTATTTCAGACGCTGGTATTTACAAAATAGCAAAAGACTTTGGAGCTAATGTCTCTAAAGGCGATGTGAAAGTAAAACACGGCGATCAAGAATCCAAATCCGAGGCACCATATTAAATAATTCATCCTATCAGGGTGAATGGGTATGGGGCGGCAAAGGGAGACTGGACCCGCCCCAGCCATTAAGGATTTATGAAAGAGTTTGTAGAACTATTTACAGGATTAGAGCGAGCGCATGGTTGCACCTATGTGGACAAGAAAGATACCGATGGACTTAAAATTAAAGGTAAGTCATTTGTAAAAAGAGAACCTGTTACTGAACAGCTTTGGCAAAATCATCTAAACGGAATAGAACCTAGTCTTGGTATCATACCAATCAATGAAGACAATAAATGTAGATGGGGATGTATTGATGTAGATAAATACACTCTTGATCATTCAGCAATTATTAAAAAAATAAATTCTTTTAAATTACCATTAACTGTTTGTAGATCTAAAAGCGGTGGAGCACATATATTTTTATATACTTCTGATGATGTTCCTGCAAAATTAATGAGAGATAAACTTATGTCTATTAGTGCGATATTGGGTTTTGGTAATGCAGAAGTTTTTCCAAAACAAGTTCAATTAAAATCGCAAGATGATACAGGAAACTTTCTTAATTTACCATACTTTAATTGTAAAAATTCAACAAGATATGCTTATGACAATTCTGGAAATGCTATTACAATAGATAGCTTTTTATCTAACGTAAAACGAATCACTCCAGAAGAATTACAGTCGTTGAAGATAGAAAGACCTTATTCTGAATTTAGTGACGGACCACCATGTTTAGAATCTTTAACAAGAGAAAAATTAAACGATGGTCGAGATAGGATATTATTTCAATACAGAGTTTACGCTAAAAAGAAATGGCCAGAAGAGTGGCGAAACAAATTAAATTACTTTAATCACAAATATTTCAACCCACCTTACCCTGACGATACAATAGAGAAATTTAAAAAAGATAATAAAGAATACGGATACAAGTGTCATGAAGATCCTATGTGTGATCATTGTGATAAAAAATTATGTGGCACTAGAAAATTTGGTGTTGGTAGACAAAAAATATTTCCACAATTAAGTGGGCTTCAAAAAATTAATTTAGAAGAACCTTATTATTTTATAAACGTTGATGGAGATAGAATAAAATTAGATAACGTAGATTATCTATTACAACAAAGATTATTCAAAAGAGCGATAGCAAAACAAATAAATAAAAGAGTTCCTGATCTTACAAAAAAAGAATTTGGTGAATTTATGGACCCGCTTATGGAGACTATGGAAATCATAGAACCACCAGCAGGGTCTTCTAAAATAGAACAACTAACAGATAATTTAGAGGAGTGGTGCACGGACAGAACAGCAGAAGGTTCTGTAAAAGAAGATATGATATTTGGTAACGTTTGGAATTTTGAAAACCACCATCATTTTATATATACCCACTTTTTTCATAAGTTTTTATTGAGACGTAAATGGCCAGCTAAACAAGAAGAAACTTTGACATGGCTAGTTTTACACTGTAATTGCGAACAAGTTAGAATGAGTATAGGTAAGAAAAAATTATCTGTTATGAGAGTCAAACAATTTAAAAAACAAAATGTAAAAACACAACCTATTCAATATAAAAAGGAGGATGCTTTTTGAAAACAATTGTACTTGGTCCACCTGGAACAGGTAAGACCACAACCCTGTTAAATGAAGTAGATAAATATCTTAAGGAAACAGATCCAGACAAGATAGGATATTTTTCCTTTACACAAAAAGCTGCATACGAAGCAAGAGACAGAGCTATGTCTAGATTTAATTACAGTGAAGATGACTTACCATATTTTAGAACACTACATTCATTAGCGTTTAGAAAACTAGGTATAAAAAAACAAAACGTAATGCAAAAAATGCACTACGAAGATTTGGGTAAAAAATTAAAAATGAAATTAGATTACCACGAATATGACAACAACGAGAGTGGTTTGTTTACAACTAAAAGTGATCTACTGCGAATAGTACAACTTGCTAAACTACGAAACATTACACCAGAGGAACAATATAATTTAAAACAACACACTCAAGACATAACAGAATCTGAATTAAAAAAGTTTTCAAACGAATTGTCGAGATACAAAAAAGAATATAATTTAATTGATTTTACAGACATGATTACAGAATTTATTAAGTCTGACAAGTCGCCTAGGTTTGATGTTGTGTTTATAGATGAAGCACAAGATCTGTCATTATCCCAATGGGATATGGCAAGGTCAATATGGGATAAAACAAAAGATACGTATATTGCAGGTGATGATGATCAAGCTATATTTAGATGGGCTGGTGCAGATGTAGATAGTTTTATAGCACAGACGGGAAAGATAATGCAGTTGACACAGTCATACCGAATACCGCAGGTAGTTCATGATATTGCATCCAGGATAGTAACAAGAATACAAAACAGATTACCAAAAGAATGGAGACCAAAAACGCAAAGAGGTTTACTTTCATATTATGATGACTTTGAACAAGTTAGAATGAAAGAAGGTAATTGGTTAGTGTTAGCAAGAACCAGATTTATGTTAAATGAACTTGAGGATAAGTTGTACTCGCAAGGATTGTATTATGAGAACAAATTTAAAACAAATAATGAACAAGAGTTGTACCTTGCTATAATTGATTGGGAAGATTTAAGAAACAATAAAGTAATTAATTATGAACAAATAAAAAGAATAGCTTCTTTTATGTCTCCAAGAAATTATCAAAAAGAAGAACTACAATATTTAGATAAAGATGCATCATATCATATGAATGAACTTTATCAGAAAAAAGGTTTAAACACACAAAAAGTTTGGTATGAGGCTCTTGATGCTGCTCCTGAACACAAAATAAGATACATAAGACGTATGAGAGAGAACGGTGAACAATTAAATAAAAAACCTCGTATAACTTTATCAACTATACACGGTGTTAAAGGTGGTGAGCAGGATAACGTAATTCTCCTGACTGATTTATCTAAAAATACACAAAGAAATTACGAACAAAATCCTGATGATGAGAATAGACTATTCTATGTTGGTGCAACTAGAACAAAAAATCATTTACATATCATCAGACCAAAAGACATATACAAGGGATATAAAATATGAAAAACACATACAAAAAACAAATAGGCGGTGACCACTACCGCTCAATGAAGATTCAGGCAAGTGAATTTATAAACAAGAACAACTTGCCGTTTGCAGAGGGCAATGCTATAAAGTATTTGTGCAGACACAAAGCAAAGGGGCAGAAAGAAGATCTATTAAAAGCAATACATTATATTGAAATGGCAATAGAGAGGGACTATGCAGAAACCGATATTTAAACCACAAACAGAGTGGCTACCACCAACAGATTTTCCAGATCTTGGAAAATACGATGAAATAGCAATAGACTTGGAAACAAAAGATCCAAATCTTAACGAAAGGATGGGATCGGGATCTGTTGTAAAAGTCGGTGACGTTGTAGGTGTATCATTATCTACAGGGGATTGGTGTGCATACTATCCAATTGCTCACGAAGGTGGTGGCAACATGGATCGTAAGATGGTTCTAAAGTGGCTACAGGACCAAATGAATACGAGTTCTACAAAAATTTTTCACAATGCTATGTATGACATTTGTTGGTTAAGATCGATAGGTATAAATGTAAGAGGTAGAATAGTTGATACTATGATTGCTTCAGCTCTGATAAATGAAAATAGACTACGATATGATTTAAATGGCATATCCAGAGATTATCTTGGTAAAGGTAAAGATGAAACTCAATTATATGAAGCTGCAAAGTCTTGGGGCGTAGACCCTAAAGCAGAGATGTACAAACTCCCAGCCATGTACGTTGGAGCTTACGCAGAGCGTGACGCCCAACTCACATTTGAGTTGTGGCAGGAATGTAAAAAAGAAATTTTACACCAGGACATTGAATCTATTTTTAATATGGAAACAGAATTATTTCCTGTGTTGGTTGATATGAGATTTTTAGGAGTAAGAGTTGATCAAGAGCAAGCATACAGAGAAAAGAAACTTATGTTAGCCGAGGAAAAACAATTACTGGGTAGTGTGTATGCTGATACTAAAATAGAAGTACAAATTTGGGCTGCAAGATCTATAGCAAAAGTATTTGATAAGTTAGGTCTACCTTATGACAGAACAATTAAAACTAAAGCACCCTCATTTACTAAAAACTTTTTATCGAATCACCCACATCCAATAGTCAAAAACATAGCAAAAGCACGTGAGATCAATAAAGCTCACACTACATTTATAGATACCATTCTAAAGTATAGTTTAAACGGCCGTATCCATGCGGAGATTAACCAATTAAGGTCAGAGGGTGGTGGGACAGTCACTGGTAGATTTTCGATGAATAACCCCAATCTACAGCAGATTCCAGCACGTAACAAAGACCTCGGACCACGGATCAGATCATTGTTCTTACCAGAAGAGGATCATACCTGGGGTTGCTTTGATTATAACCAACAAGAACCACGTTTAGTTGTGCATTATGCAGCTCTACAAAACCTATATGGTGTTGATGATGTTGTACATGCATACATGCAAGGTGATGCAGACTTCCACCAGATTGTATCTGATATGGCTAACATACCTAGATCACAAGCTAAAACAATTAATCTTGGTTTGTTTTATGGTATGGGTAAAAATAAATTACAGGCAGAGCTCGGTATAAACAAATTACAAGCAGAAGATTTATTTAAACAGTATCACTCTAGAGTTCCTTTCGTAAAACAACTTATGGACTCTGTTATGAGTAGAGCACAGAGCGCAGGTAAAGTTAGAACGTTACTTGGTCGATTATGCAGGTTTCATTTGTGGGAACCAAATCAGTTTGGTATTCACAAACCATTACCACACGATGCAGCACTCACGGAACACGGACCAGGGATAAGAAGAGCTTACACATACAAAGCTTTGAATAGATTGATACAAGGATCTGCGGCTGACATGACAAAAAAAGCTATGATAGATTTACATGCAGAAGGTATCTTACCGCATTTACAAGTTCATGATGAATTAGATATATCTATTGGATCTGAGAAAGAAGCTCAGAGGATAAAAGATATTATGGAAGGTGCTGTAACTCTTGAAGTTCCAAACAAAGTAGATTATGAATTTGGTAAAAATTGGGGCAGTATAAAATGAGGATTAATTATGGCTTATTTAAATGGAAACATACCTGTACAATATGCACAGATAAGAAGAGAGTATCTTTATGACCTTAAGAAACATCATGGAGAAGTTGAAGACTGTATTATTTTTGGTGTTTCGGCTATTACGGGGCGTGCCCTCCTTTTTCATTGTATTATGGAAAATGGAGCTATCTTCTATCGTCTACCGATATCTGCGTTTATTCAAAGAGGCTTTAAGCCAGAAGAAGTTCCTAGACGCAGACTTGATGAGCTTCAGCTATGGAATTGTTTCAGCTATTATCCTGCTATTACTTCTTGGGATATTTTAGAAGGTCAATCAGGAAAATACATTGGTAAAGATAAGAAGTGGCATCCAGGTGCCTATCTATTTACAGTTGACTTTGCTCATCCTGAGGCTAATATACTCGACACTGATCATTCAGAGATTCCGCACGAACACAAGTGCGCTCACATCATAGCCCTAAACGACGGGAACTATGCAGCACAACCTAACAACAGATGCATTTGGGATATACCTTCATTTACAGTGAAAGATAATGTTCCAGATTGGAAGGTGCAGACTTCTGAATGGAATGTTGAAAACACAAGTAAATGGAAGACCGAAGATACGGATAACTTCTTTTACGAAATTGAGGAGAAAAAAAATGATTAAGTGGATTAAAAAGTGGATGAAGAAATACACTGATTGGATTTTTAAAGATTTTTATAAGTAATGAAAAACAAAAAGAAATTATCCAAGTTTGAATGGGTCAAGAAGAATATAGTGATTGTCCCTGTGGTGGCAGCTATACTCGCTGGAACATTCACATCTGTTAGATATGTTCTTAGTCTCACGGACACAATTGAAGCAAATAAACAAACATTAGTAAATATTGAAAGAGATTTAGCAGTAGCAGAAGATAAGCTAACCGAAGTTGCTACAAGATTATCTGCAGCAGAAGCAACGTGGGAGATGGCAGAAAATTTATATAGACAATTAGCAGACCAGGTAAGAGAACATGCATACGATATTAAAGACCTGTCTCGTTAACTTAGCGTGGATATTATTTTTCTTGTTTGTGGTAACATCATCAGCACAAGCACGTAACGAATATTTAAACGACGGCACAAATACATGTGATCAAGGTAGCTGGGAAGCCTATACAGAAGTTAGACAATACGAATACAAATCAGGATCTAGCGCAGAATCACAGAACCAAACATTAGGTTTAAGATTTAGAAAATCTATTGGCGCTGTATGTGATGAAGAGTTTGCTGAAGAGCAAAGAAAAAAACAAAAAATAAAAACACAATTAGAATTAGTAAAAGAATGTAAGAGAGTGCCTAGAATTAATCCACCACCTCCTGCATTTGCAGAGCTAATAAATCAGTGTATGCAATTAGGTGTTATGTCGGCTAATTCTTTTGGTGAAAGAGACTTCGATCCTAAAGTTAGCTATTGGACAGAGCTAAAACAACAGTATTTGAAAGATAATCCAGATGTGGTAACACTAGATAACTATAAGGAAAAGAATGGCAAATAAACCACTTAAGATATCTGAAGAAGCAGCCGTGCAAATGCCTATGAAGACGGTTGCCAGTTTAATCACGATGGTCGCCATTGGGACCTGGGCATATTTTGGATTGCACGAAACATTAAATTCACACTCAACACAATTAGAATTAATATCAAAAGATCTAGAACAAAATACAGAGTTCAGAATCAAATACCCAAGAGGACAATTAGGTAAATCATCCGGAGAGGCAGAGCTATACATGTTGGTAGAGGACCTATATAAGTCAGTAGATCGTTTGAATAAAGCTATTGAAGATGGTATGCACAATAAAGTGAACATTGAATTTTTACAAAAACAAGTAGAGAAAGCTACTTCAGATATTGAAAAGTTAAAAGATAGACAAAGAGAGTTTGCTAACGGAGGAAAACACTAATGGTTGAAACAGTAGTAGCATTATTAATGTTTATCAATGGAGAGATTAAAGAACACCGTATACAAGAAAACATGGCTACATGTTTACGTGGTAAGAGAGTTGCAGAGAGAGATTACAACCCAAGTGTAAGTTATAAATGTATTAAATCAAAAGCAGAAACAGAAATATACATGGGCCAGAAAAGTATTAGAAAAATAATATTAGATTAATTATGAAACTAACAGCTAATTTTACACTAGATGAATTAATTAAGAGCCAAGTTGCAGAGAGAAAAGGTATTAACAATAACCCATCTCCAGAACAAATAGAAAATTTAAAAGCATTAGCAGTAAATATATTACAGCCGATACGTTCACATTATAATGAACCCTTACAGATCTCCAGCGGATTTAGATGTGCAGAGTTGTGTATAGCAATCGGTAGCTCAGTTAACTCACAACACGTAGCAGATGACAATGCAGCTGCAGCTGACTTTGAAATTTGGGGTAGAGATAATAAAGAGGTAGCTTCGTTCATTAAATCAGAGTTGGAATTTGACCAACTTATACTTGAGTTCTACAAAGAAGGTGAACCAAACTCTGGTTGGATTCATTGTAGCTATTCATCAAACCATAATAGAAACCAGTGTCTCTATGCTAGTCGTGGAGCAGACGGTAAAACAAAATACACACCTTGGGTATGAAACTAGAAACTCAAATAGTAACTGGTAACTGTCCTGAGTGTCAAACACTTACAATGTTAGTTAGTTTTGAAACCAATTTTTACAGATGCGTAAACTGCGGTAATGATTTGGAACAGAAAGTGAATGGTGTCATTAAATATATGTTGGCTGATAAAAACAGCAAAATGAATTTAAGAAATTTAGACGAAGAACCTCATGGCTAAGAGATATAAGTTTGGCGTTAACGTACACGTTAAAAGAACTCCAAAGAAACGGCCT
>VTLG01003868.1_pt1 | contig 10734 bp, 23 predicted proteins | sample 4694571 | NCBI WGS metagenome assembly VTLG01 (sample SAMN12604809, study PRJNA352737) | marine metagenome | biome: ENVO:00000447; feature: ENVO:00000209|ENVO:00000569|ENVO:01000036; material: ENVO:00002151; isolation source: viral sequences binned using virsorter ... | reverse complement strand
AAGCACTAAAATTATTTCTCTTAACGATGTCCGCTAATAGGACACCGCCAGTATAATTCTGAAACGGAGCAGCCATTCAGATTTACCTTAATAAGTTTTGCGATACCCTAATCACGGATAAGGGGGTCAATTTCACGGAAATTAACTATTTAGTTTGAGCCTCTTGCTTGAGCACGGCTGCAAGCTGTGGGTCTTGTTCTGATATTAGCATTTGTTGTGTTATATTGCCCGTTTTCCAGGGATTTGGTTGACCTCCACCAGCATTAGCAACAGGGCTTGGTTTTGCCCCCATTCCAGCAGCAGAACTTGGTTTAAAATGATGTTCCCAACCACTGCCAGGGTTTTTGAGACTCGTGAGATAGCTAGTAAGGTTTTGTTCAACACCTCCATTCAGTACAACTACTTCTCCGTTAGCATTTTTTTGTAACTTGTTTTGTAATAATGACAGAGTTTGCTCTGCATTTATCGCACCAAGATTACTGATAGCTGCAAGTGCTGTTGTTTTAGTAGATGCAACTTCATTAGAAGTTTTTAAGTCTTCTAATTGTTGAGATAGAGTCATTATCTGTTGCTCTTTTTCTTGGGCTGTTTTATTAGCCTCTTCCCAGAGAGTTTTCCATTGGCCTTGATCTTCAAGTTGTTTGGTGCGTTCAGCTTCTTTTTTCTTATAAACTTCGTCTAATTTAGACTTTGCACCTTTAAATTTTTCTTGTTCATCTGTAACTTGTTTCTGCAAAGCAGCTAGTTTTGCTTCATATTCTGCTTTTACAGAAGTAAGATCAGGTGCAGATGGTTGGGCTGGTTGTGAAACAGTATCAGCCACGGGCTGTTCAGCGTTGGTCACAGACTCAGGCTGAATGACTTTTTCTTCGAGTGCCATTAATTATTCAGTAAGTGGGCTAGTAGTTTTCTTTTTAGCAGCTTTTTTCTTAGTTGCTTTTGGTGTAGGAGCAGGACAAACAGCAGGAGCTTCAGGACCATTACCCATCTTTTCAGATGCAGTAGGTTCTACAAGTTCCCATTTATAAGTCCCGTCAGGTTGAAGAACCTTATCTAGGGATTTAGCCATAAAAATGTATGTACTTGTCTATCATTGTAACAAACTATTCAGATCTGGCCTCACCTGCTGAAGGTAAAACTTCTCCTTGAACCAAAATATCTCTAAATTCTTCTCTATCTATCACATTTTCATTAAATAATGATGTTAAAGCAGTAATATCTTGACCAATTAGCCTTTCAATATCAAAATCTCTACTGATTTTTACTTCTGGAGGTTCAATTCCTACATATTCAGCAGAAAAATTAAAACATTTTTGAAGCTTTTGCTCTAATTCCATAGAAACCATCGCAAGCATAGAATTAGTATCAACACGATCTAGTCTTCGAGCGTCAGCAGATTCAGCTACAAACTTCTGTTGTGACAATGTACTGATTCCGAGTGTTGCCATTTGCATTTGCAACTCTTTAATTTCAGCAGATTGAGCATCAAAAGCACTAGAAGCTGGCTCTACATAGTAAATTTTATTACCTGGCTGAGTTGCCATCGCATAATTTACAGAAATAGCAAGGTCTTTGGTTTGATCGTCATATCCTTCCATTACAAGCATTGGTTGAGATGCAACGTGCAGACTATGGATTAAATCAGCTTGTCTTTGAAAATGTGCAAGATTTAGATATGCAATATCAAGTAAAGGTGGTTTACTTACTAAATTTTCTGTTTTTCCAGAATAAATAGTAACTAATGGTATTTCACCAAGAGAAAAATTACCAGATTCAGCTAATTTATAATCTTCTCCTGTTGTTCCTGTACTAAATTCACCCATGTAAGAATTATCATCAACGTCATACATTGCATCAATTTGATCTTCTTTACGAAAAACTCGATAATTTCCAGGTTCTATTACTCTTACTTGGTCATAAACCTTTTCTCCAAAATCTCCATCAGGTAAAACAGCTTTTTCTGCGATTCTTGCCTGTATCAAGTTTCCATAGTTTGATTCTCTATCTAATCTCCAGCCTAAAAGATTTGTAGGATCTACTTCAATCCAATAAGGTCTACGGTTTTGTTGTCTTTCTTCTGCAAGACTTAATGCTCCAGAAGGTGCTGGATAATCTACAAGAATATGACTTTGACCATAAGTGAGAGAACACATTAATAATCTTCGTGCGTATTCATCTAAATCCGAGCCACAACCATCGACATCCATTTTGAATGTGTCTGTCCAGTAAGGATCACCTATAAGTGATATTGGTTTTCTAAGAACTAAACCTGTAGCTGCTCTAATTAATCTTTGCGTAAAAGGAGAAAATACAGCCCGATTTACTCTAGCCATGTAAGCTGTATAATCTTCTCTTGGCTCTAGTGGTAAAAATGCTTCGCTATTTTCTCTGAGATATTCTGTCCCTTCAGTAACAGCTTTCATTATTTCCCAACCTTTCATCATATCTAGAACTGCTCTTGTTCTAGTAAAAGGACTATCTATATCACCAATAGTGGTAGACGTTTGTACTTTTGTTCTGTAATCTCCAGGGATTGAAAAAGTCATTAATTAACACCTCCACCTTTTTAATGCTAATGCTTTTCTGGTTGGTCTGCCCTTTTCATCTTTCATTGGGCCTTTTACTCCTTTCATGCGAGCACAAAAGGATTTTCTTCTAGCTGCTCTTTTTCCTGTTGGGTTCTTTTCAGTTACGGGTGCTTGTAAATTACTACCTGTTGCACGATTGTATTTTCTTCTTCCTTTCGCAGTCAGCCCTCCCTTCTTAGACTTTTCGCCTCTTCCTATAGATAAACTGACTCCTTTGCGTTTAGCCATTATTTGCCTACCTTTTTCATCGTCAGCTTGTGAGCTTCAGTAAAAGTCTTGCCTTTTAACATTAATTTTTTCATCTCTTCCATGTGCTTTCTAGTATGAGTACCTTTCTTTTTATGCCTAGCTAAAGCATCTTCCTGTCTTTGAGTTAGCATTTTCATTTTTTCTTCCTCTTTTTCTTGGAACGGAGCTTTTTAAGATCGGCAGCCGTAATCTTATCCCGTGGTGGTGCGACAGCAGCGAGTTTGCGTTGCTTTGCTGAATAAGATTTTTTAGGCATTAGACAGCAGAAGTAATGTCGCCATTAGTTTGGAAACTTACTGATACAGTTGAGATGTCTCCAACAGTAGAACTAAATGAAGTTCCTGTAATAATTCCGTTAAAACTTAATTTTTTACTTCCTGATGTATCTAAGAAAAGGTTAAATGCAGCATCACCAGCATCTTCAGATGTAAGCACATCATTAATTATTTCAGCAGTATTATCACCAGATGTTGCTGTGTAGAGAAGATCAACTGTACCTGTCCCTGATTTTAAAGAACCAACATACTTTCTAGATGTATCTCCATGAGCAGTACATTCTAAAGTGTCTTTTGTTACATCTAGTGTCCAAGCTGTTGTTGAAGCTATAGCTCCTACTGTTCCAGTTCCATTATCGAAAGAAACAGAGCCTTCTTCACCACGAAAAAATGCCATGATTTAAGAAAAATTTTACTTATACGACTATATTACCTTGAAACTGCAACTTTCACAGTTATTTTTTCTTTTTAGTTGATTTTTTTGTAGTTTTTTTCTTCTTTCCTTTCCGAATAGAAGCTACATATCCTTTACATCTGGCTAAAGCGTGATTTGATGCCATTTTTAGCTCCTTTTTTTAGTTTTTTTACGTCTATGTTGGTATGTTATCTTCTTGCTACCTGTTTTGGCACGTTTAAACCTTGCTTTTTCACTTGCTGACATCTCTCCGACAGTCTTAGGTGTCTTACTTGATACACGTTTTTTTGGTCTACAAGCTGGATAGCCTCGTTTTTCGCCTTTTGATCGGCCACAAGGTTTGCCAGTTTTTATATCAACCCAATTTTCTTTGAACCAACGGGTAAGACCGCCACTACTTCTTGCCACGTTTTTTCTCCACTCGGTAAGTTCCTCCACGTTTTTTGTACTCTCGTACAAGCCACGCATTAGCATAAGCAGATGGGTAAACTTTGAATTTACGCTTTGCTTCTGCTTTTACCCTAGAGTATAACGCTTTATTTACAGGAACATTCGCCACGTTTCTTGCCTCCCTTCTTTTTCTTCTTCTTTTTCTTAGTTGTAGAATGGTACATGGTAAGAATTAGGTAGTTCTTAGTATATTCTAAACGAAGTTTGGCCTAATGTCTCTGGTTTGGCAAGGTTAAACTGCTGCAAACATAAATAACCAAAAGCATCAAACGCATGGTCAACTCCTAAGTTTTTATTTGGTAATCCTGTATTTGGAGCGTAAGTTAAAGTTCTAAGTGCTTTTATCAATTCTTTACATCTTGGGTGAATAAAAGTCCTTCGATCTCCATTCGCATCAAGTAAAGCAGTATTAACAGAAGTTATTTTATCTCTTATCTTCCACGGACTTTTTGGACTCATAACAGTAAAACCAGATCTTCTAAGAATCGTGTGGTCTGTAACACCCACCCCACTTGTTTTTCTTGCACTACCCGTAGGGTCAGGACAAGCAATAATTCTTCTATCTACCCCATATCGCCTTGTAACTTCTTCTGCAAAATCCCAGGTTGTAGCTCCACCCGTCAACATGATCTCATCAAACACATAAAGACAATCATTATGCTTTACCGCACAAATTCCTGCCATAGGGTCAACGTTAAAATCCAATCCCAAAAGTAAAGGCATCATGTGTAAATCTTGTATATCCTTATCAATATTTTCATCAGTAAAACTAACAGCTACTAAACCAGTGAGATTCTCAAAACTAGCTTCAAATTCCTGCCTGAATGTTCTCCCATCTAATTGACCTCTAGCTGCTTCGACTTCTTCTGGAGCGACATTACCCCCTTCAATCGTAGTAAAACTCCACCTTTGCCAATCATCTCGCTCGGTTTCTCCGCAAAAACACCACATATCATAAAACCAACTTGCAGTTCCATCAGGTGTAGAAATAAACAACGCCCACCCCTGCTTATCTGCTAAAGCTGGTCTTATAACTTCTGCCCATACATCTTGATCCATAAACGCTGCTTCATCTAATACCACCCCCGAAAGACTTCTTCCTCTCAAAGCCATTGCATTTTCTGTTCCTTTTAGCTCGATTGTCGATCCATTAATCAATTCAATCCGTAAATCTGTCTCATTTTTGCTTTTTATCCAGATTTTTGGCACTAATCTCTTTAATTCTTTCCACGCAATGTCTTTTGCCATGCGATATGTCGGTGCACAGTAAAAATATGTCTCCCCTGGTCGATTTATCGCACCACGAATCAATTCAATGCAAGATAAGTATGATTTTCCAAATCTTCTTCCAGCTACAAGAACACGAAATCGTTTTTCGCAGTTAAAAACTTGGCCCTGGGCATATCTTAGACTGATTTCTGGTGCGGTTTTTACAGGCATACACTAAAAAATAACAAATTTTTCAACTATTACCCCCTTTTTATAGCCTAATTTACATTTTCTAGGTTATCATTCAAATAATACCTTATCTGATTGAGTCCGTGGCTGAATCTTTTATGTCTGGTTTTATTCCAGAAGAACAGAAACAACAACAAGAAAAAAGAAAAAGACGTTCTAAGTTTGCTTGCAATACAAAAGAGCATATCCAGGCTAGAAGTCAAAGATTGTATTCTCGTCAGCTAGAAGGGAAAACAACAAGACAGCTAGTTTTAGAACACGCAAAGATTGAAGGCATTGCAGAAACTTCAGCTTGGAGCGATTGGAGCCGAGTAAAGCAATGGAATAATGAGGATTGGGAAAAAGATAGAGAAAATATGCTTCCAAGACTTCAAGCAATGAGAGTGAGATTATTTAATAAAGCAGTATCAAAAGGTCAATTACAGACAGCAGCCCAAATATTAGATTCACTAGGCAAAGTTATTGGAGAGTCAGTAGAGACAGTCAATATTCAAGCACCTGAACTATCTATAAAAGTAGAAACAAAATAGTACATCTTTATTAGTAACGAAGATTAGCAATATGTATTGAAGGTACCCACCTCCTGCTACATAGCAAAATTATCTGCAACACACCCCCCATTTGCTCTCTGCGGTGGCTAGGAGGAGCTACAACAGCCTTCTGCTGGCAGTCTGATGCAATAGTACCTACAAAATTTCCGCCTCTCTCAGCCGATTCTGGAGGGGGTAATAATTACAACAAAATGTAAACAACATACTTCACACTTGCAGCATTATGCCTGTATAATTAATACATAACGTGTAGTCGGATCTGCTGGCTCTCGCCATACTTACCACTCGGTAAGGACTTGCCCCTAACACAGATTGAGATGGGGGGTCAACCAGCAGCAAAGGGATTGAGGCTATAGATCTCCCTCCGCCGACCCATCACCACATAGAAACTGTCTAAGCCTACAGAGAACAGAGCTTCAAACTTTTTTTCCTTTTACTTCTAGGCTGTATCACTCACGAAAATAACAGGCCAAACAGGAGCTAAGAACTTCGGTCTAGCTTTCCTTTTGCTTTCACAGATTACTCACGAGCTTGGATCAGCCTACAAGTAAAAGGTATTTACTTTTTACTTACTGTTCACTTATTCAAAAGTTAATTTTTAAATTATGACTTTCGCTTATCAAGTTACACAATTCAACGGAATTGATTATTCTACTAAGTCTCCAAAATGGAACCTAGTAGCAGAGCGTAGAACACAACAACAGGCTTTGGCTGTGTGTCAAACACTCAACCAGAGGCAACCCTATTTTCATAGAGTTGAAGTTGTAAAAGCTGTTGAGCTTCCAAAGTTCACAGTGTTGAAGCCTGCTAAAAGAGAATCAGGAGCGATCACGATTCCAGCAAGTTTCAAAGTAATTAAAAAAAGAAATTGGTTTCTTTCAATTATTGGGAGGTTTTTCTAATGTCTGAAACAGAATACGAAATTTATTTTGCTGGCATAGATTGGGGGGCAACCTTCGATCTATTTCCTAAAGTAGAAATCACTTACGATCCAGATTATCAGGAGCTAACCAAAAATGAAGATTAAACTAATTTCTTATTTTATTCTTTTTGGCTGTGTGATTTATTCAGGCTTTGGTATTTACCAGAGCTTGAATAATCTCACCTCTAATTATTATTCAACTTTACAACAACTGCAAAATGAAAATTAAAAAACTAGGGTCTAATAAAATGACCCTTTCTTTTCCTGATAAAGAAATTTTAGTTTCTTACGAAACACCTGTTGCGGCTCATTTTGATAATGGGGACTGCATCAGGACAGAGGAAAATCATTCTAGAACGACCCAAAAACAAATAACACAATATTTTTCATGGGTCAAAGACAAGAGCAAAATTAAAAATGTTTCTCAGTCTTATTTAGATAATTTATTAGGAGCTTAAAAAATGTCAGATATTGTTGATAAATTTTTTCAAGATTACAGAGTTCCAAAATATAGGCAGCGTTTAGTCGCTGCCCTCTGTTCTTCGATCACTTCAGAAAACGATGAGAAATCAGATTTTTATGCAGAGATCGCTGACTTTGAAGCTCTGAAATTTTCAACAAAACAAGTCGAAGCGGCAAAAAAAGACGTTAGACGAATCTTAAAAATCAGGGGATAATTTCCCCTTTTTTTTTCAAAAATCTCAAAAAAATTTTCATTTATCCTAAAAAATTATGACTATTATGAATGCCAAAATGAATGGCAAAAAGTCTTATCCAAAGCCTGAAGAAGTCATTGTGAATGACTTAATTGAAGCTTTAGAGAATGGTGTTTCACCTTGGAGAAAAGAATGGACAGTAAAAGGAGGATTTAGAAACGTCTTGACCCAGAATGAATATAAGGGAAGCAACCCTGCTTTACTCTGTATGTATTCTGCGATCCGTGGTTGGCATTTACCGTTATTTATTGGTGCGGGGCAAGCCAAGTCGATTGGTTGCCTACCAAAAAAGGGATCAAAGTCAGCACGAATAATGCAACCCTTACAGAGGTCTTACGAACTCAAAGAAAAGGATAAAAACGGAGAAACACAATATGGCATATATATGTCCTATAAGTGCGTTCCAGTTTTTAATGTTGCTGATATTCGAGGGCTTGATGAAGATTCAGAAAAAAAGCTTCAGGAGCTTATTGATAAAGCGGTTCTTACCTCGCAGCCAAGAAAATTGGATCAGAAGTTAAAAGACGCTCACGATAGATTGTTTCAATGGGAAAAGCAAGTCAACACTATAAAAGGTGGAGATAGAGCTTACTACCGTGAATCATCAGATGAAATTGTAATCCCTAAAAGATACAACTTCAAAAATGATGAAGCATATATATCGACCTACGCTCACGAATGTATTCATTCTACAAAACACAAGAAAAGGCTCGATAGAAACAATCTTTCATACCCAAACGAGGAGTTGGTTGCAGAATTAGGGGCGTATCTCGTATGTAATAGGTTGCATATATCGAACCTAGACGTTCAAAATCATGCTGCTTATTTGGAAGCATGGTGTCCAATGCTAAAGAGCGATCCAAAGATCCTTTTTAAATCACTAGCTAATGCTAGTAAAGCTGCGGATATGGTAATAGGGGAGCAATAGCTCCTCTTTTATTTTTTGTTCTTTATTTTTTTAAAAATTATGCAATTATCTTATTCAGATTATCAAGAATATTATCATGATATTTTTGATGATATATACAATGATGCTCAAGGTTGTAAATCTTTAGAGCAATGTCACGAAGAAACCGAAGTTGAACTTAAAAAACAAAATATTAAATTAAAAAAATGAAAGAATACAAATCAACCGATCCTGAAATGATTCAGGCTCAAAAAGACTTGGCTGAAATGTCCAATTTATCTGATCGTGTAATTACTAACGATAAAGATTTATTTGATGAGCTAAGTACGATCCAAAGAAAACTATGTCAAATTTCTGAATTAAAAGCACATTTTCTTCAGAGATATGAAGATATACTTGATGAACAGCATAACTTGGAGACTCAACTATGCGTCTTTCAACATGAAATGCTCCATAGCTTCGAGCTAGTATTTAGGTATTACAAAACAAAAAAGAAGGGCTTCAAGTAAGCCCTTTTTCTAACCTCAACTTACATCTTGTAAGAATGAGAGTTTCATACAATTTTTTATCTTTACTTAAAGCTTTAGTAATTAAAATGTCCCAATCATTTTCCGATAGGTCTTTTAATTTGTATGGATTGAAGCCTAGTTGCTCAATATCTAAAAGAAAAGTTTTAATTAAGGACATAGATTGCATATATATACTATATTAGTATATCATAACGCACTTGTTATGATTGCATATATATGCTATTGTTAATAATGAGTTCACTTATCCTAACCTTATGACTCAAAACGATAGAGACTTTCAAAAAGTCTTAGAAGCTCTTGTTGAACAAGACAAGAAAATTACTGAAATAACCAACATGATTACTCAATCAACTGGTATTACTCTCAAAGCTTTTGAAGGCCAACAAAAATTAAATGAATCTCAAAGAGAAGTAAATCATGCTTTGAAAGATGGCTTAAAAGATTTATTTAATGCAATTTCTAAGATGACATCAATTCTTACAGGAGGTAAAAACTAATGGGTTTAGATATGTACTTAGAAGCATCTTTTTCTACAAGAGCTTACGAAAGACCTACCGATCAGGATTACGCTGATATGCGAGAAGGTAAGGAGGTCAAGGTTGCAAGATCAATGGAATTGGAAGATGCCATTGCTGCTATTGGCTTTGAAGACGCTCCAATAGATCATGCCTACAACCATTTCCAGTATGTATTCCCTATTATCACTTGGAGAAAAGCTAATGCTATACATAAGTTTTTCGTTGACGAAGTGCAAGATGGGAATGACAACTGCGAACGTCATTATGTACCAAGAGAAACGCTCCAAGAGTTGCTAGATCGTATTACTACGATTCTTGATATAAAGACACCAGTTGCCAGAGAAATGAAGGCTGAAGAACTTTTACCAACTGATATTGAAGGTTGTTTCTTTGGTACAAAAGAATATGACGATTGGTATTACCAAGACTTAGAGAATACTAAAAAGACTCTTGAAAAAGTTTTTGAGTACGAAGAGAACGCAGAAGCAGGTAAATGCTTTGATAGCTTCTATTATCAATCATCTTGGTAAAAATTATGATACTAGATTTAACTAAAAAAGAATCAGAAGTCTTAGATGATGTATTAAATTACATGATCGACTATATGCAAGATAGATGTTGGTCAACACAGGATAAACTTGCGTTTGATCGCATTTATTCAAAATTACATGGAGCTAAAAAATGAGTCACCCTGTAAATGATGAAATTCTTGAAAACTTATACGAAGAAGTTAAAGAAGAATTTCCTAATGCGTTAGAACCTTTTGTTATAGCAGAAGTACAAAAACGTTTCGAGGAGATGAGTACATGAACAGTTCAAAATTATACGAATGGTTACTTGATAACGATTGCCCGTGGGATTTTGAACCAGTTACCACTGGCGATCTTAATAGTACAACTATTGAATTTTTTGAAAAACAGGAGGAGCAGGAATGAACATAACCGAAAGTAGAGATGAAGCCTTTGAAGCGATAGCAGAGATGCTACGCTCCAATGTAAAGAAAACAAAAATAGCTTCTAAACTTGCTGCTGATTATTGCGTAAGCGATAAAACAGTTTACAAGTGGATTACCAGAGTTGAAGAAATGTACGATATAGAACCTATAGAGTCTATTCTTCAACAACAAAAATCTGAATTAAAATCTGAAATTTATCA
>VTLG01003282.1_pt1 | contig 10734 bp, 12 predicted proteins | sample 4694571 | NCBI WGS metagenome assembly VTLG01 (sample SAMN12604809, study PRJNA352737) | marine metagenome | biome: ENVO:00000447; feature: ENVO:00000209|ENVO:00000569|ENVO:01000036; material: ENVO:00002151; isolation source: viral sequences binned using virsorter ... | reverse complement strand
CTTATAGACAAGATGTTATAACTAAACTAGACCGATCTGATAACTTAGAATTTTAAAGCAAACCTATTACGGAGAATTAATCATGGCTAGAGGAGATGGTAGTGCTGTTGTAGGATATGATCCTGAAAACAGAGCAGATGATTTCCATGTTGAATACATGGTATCAACAACAGGGGATAGATGGTTTATACCTTATAACAATAATGCTACAATGGCTGCTCAACTTGCTCAATGCGATAAAGTAGCTGGAGATACAGATGACGGCACAGTAGCAGCTAGTCAAACAGTTGCTTAACTAAAGCGGCTGACCCGAATCGAATCGTACTCAGCCATTATATTTAATTTTAACAAATGTCAACTACAGTAACATTAACGAAACCAACTAACTGGAATAGTTTTTGTGACTGGGTTACAAGTACCGACAACCGACTATACGTTGGTTGGTTCGGTGTCCTTATGATCCCTGCACTCTTAACAGCAGCAACAGCATTTATCATTGCCTTTGTTGCAGCACCTCCAGTAGATATAGATGGTATTCGTGAGCCTGTTGCAGGTTCTCTACTTTATGGAAACAACATCATCTCAGGGGCAATCGTCCCTTCATCTAACGCAATCGGTCTTCACTTCTACCCAATCTGGGAAGCTGCAACCATCGACGAATGGTTATATAACGGAGGACCATATCAACTCATTGTGTTCCACTTTCTTATCGGTATCTCAGCATACATGGGACGCCAATGGGAACTTAGTTATAGATTAGGAATGCGTCCATGGATATGTGTTGCATATTCCGCACCAGTTTCAGCAGCCTTTGCTGTATTCTTGGTATACCCATTTGGACAGGGTAGCTTTAGTGATGGAATGCCTCTTGGTATTTCCGGTACTTTCAATTTTATGTTTGTCTTTCAAGCTGAACATAATATACTTATGCATCCATTCCATATGCTTGGTGTTATCGGGATGTTCGGAGGAGCTTTATTTGCTGCTATGCATGGAAGTCTTGTTACTTCCTCGCTCGTTAGGGAAACTACTGAAATAGAATCTCAAAACTATGGATACAAATTCGGCCAAGAAGAAGAGACGTATAATATCGTCGCGGCTCATGGCTACTTTGGCAGACTTATCTTCCAATATGCTAGCTTTAATAATAGTCGCAGTCTTCATTTTTTCCTTGCTGTTTTCCCCGTCGTTTGCATATGGTTCACCTCTATGGGAGTCAGCACTATGGCTTTTAATCTCAACGGCTTTAACTTCAATCAGTCAATCGTTGATGCAAACGGTAGGGTTGTCCCTACTTGGGCAGACGTCCTGAACCGTGCTAACCTTGGCATGGAAGTAATGCATGAAAGAAACGCACACAACTTTCCGCTTGATTTAGCGGCACTACCGGATAAAGAATATGCCTAAAGGAAAAGGTACTTACGGTACAAAAAAAGGGAGACCCCCTAAAAAATAAAAACCACAACACCACGTCCGTTCATCCTTCTATGAAGGACGCATGAATTCACAGCATGGAACGGGGCTGTGGTACTGTAGAATTACAATGTCTGTAAAACTTAGGTATCGTGGTGTAACTTACACAAAAAACATTTAATTTAAAAACATGAAATCAATTGCACTAGCCCTAGCTACAATCTCATTTGCTTCAGCTCCTGCAATGGCTGGCGTCTATGTAAATGCCGAGTCAAACGCATCTTATACAGGTAACGATTATCAATCCAGAACAACTGATCTACACATTGGTTATGAAGGTAATGTAGGAGAATTTGGATATTATATTCAAGGTGGTCCAGCATTATCTGGTGCTGATGGAGTAGATGGTAGTACTGATTTCTCAGGTAAGCTCGGTGGATCCGTAGCAGCATCTGAGAAGCTAGATGTTTATGGAGAGATCTCCTTCGTTACTGACGAAGTTACGGATACAGCATACGGCACAAAAATAGGTGCTAAATTTAAGTTCTAAATATGTCAGACCCTAATGATAAGGAACCTCTCCAACAAGAAGAGGAACTAGATACCGCGCCTTGTGAGTATCAACCTAAAGGGGTTGACGAGGACTGATATCGGGAAGAGGCACCTCAGTGTAGGACCTCTTCCTAATTTCCTTGACCATTGAACTGTTACGGTCCGTGGTAGCAGGTTAAGGATCGGACACTGGTATAGCGGAACTATATCAGATATAAATTTTTAATATTAATCATGCCCTTTTATTCTAATTCTAGCCAAGGTACGGTTGTTCATACAACTGGTGGCTTTTATGATCAAGGTAAAATTTTAGCAAATGATGGATCTGATTTAGCTAGTACTACATTAGCTACACAATCTGACTTAAGTATCCCTGTTGCTGGATATGAAAGAGTCATGGGTGTATACAATATTTGGTATGACTCAGACAATACAAATGAATTAAAATTCAGAGTTGCTAACTTAGATGCTGATGCTGCAGCTATAGCTACAACTATTTATACAGATGTAACTGCACGTGCTGAAGAATCTACTGCTGCTGATACACCAGCTGCTGCTAACATAGAAGGTACTGGTACTTACTCAACTGATGGTGCTGGTGAAATCATCACTGTTGATGTTGGTGCAGATACCAGCGGACTATTCTTAAAAGTAGAATTCAACGCAATCATCACAGCTGCAACAAGAGGAAACATTGTATTCCAGGCAGCACTAATTACAGGAACAGCTTCAGGTACACACCTATTAGCAGGTTCTCACGTACAATATAAGAAGTGGTAAACCCCTTCCAACAATTGAATGAATTATGGGTAGCAGTATTCTTACTGCTATCTCTTTTCATCTATATAGAATACTCTCACTTACAATTCCATAGAGAGACTTCTAGCGAGCTTAGTTTAGCGGTAAAACTCTAGTCTTCCAAACTAGGTTCATCGGTTCGATTCCGGTAGCTCGCTTTGGCTTTAGCCCTCTACGGAGGATACCTTTAGCCGTCTAGACGGTGGGGATAGACCCGCAAAAAAAAATGATCAAAAAAATTACACGTGTAGAAAGTAAACTAATACATTATTAAATAACAATGGCTAATGCCACACAATCAGTATTAGGTACCCTAAATAAAGTTGTATCTGATACAGGTGCAGGAGGTTCATATGCTAATAAATATGGAACCTACCTCAAACTGTTTAGCGGCGAATTATTCAAAGCTTATGAAAGTGCTACGATTGCACGTGATACCGTACAAAGACGTACACTAAAGAATGGTAAGAGCTTACAGTTCATCTTCACAGGAAGAATGCAAGCGGCTTATCATACACCTGGGACACCGATCCTTGGATCAGGTGACCCTCCAGTAGCAGAGAAGACCATCAGTTGTGATGACCTACTTGTTAGTTCTGCATTTATCTATGACCTAGACGAGACACTTGCTCATTACTCCCTACGTGGAGAGATCAGTAAGAAGATCGGACATGCTCTAGCTGAAGCATATGACAAGAAGATCTTTAGAACTATTGCTCTTGCTGCACGTGAGTCACATCCTATAACTGCTTCTCCTGGACCAGAACCAGGTGGATCACAGATCAAGTTAGGATCTGGTAAAGAGTATGATGCTCAAGCACTAGTTGATGCTTTCTTTGAAGCTGCTTCTATTCTTGACGAGAAGAACATGCCTAAGTCTGGACGTACTGCTGTACTTAATCCAAGACAGTACTATGCTCTAGTATCTCAGGTATCTACAAATATTCTTAACAGAGACTATGGTAATGGACAGGGTAATCTGAACTCTGGCGAAGGTCTATATGAAATCGCTGGTATTCAAATCCGTCGGTCAAACAACCTACCTTTCTTAGCTGGTACAGTTAACACAACTCCTGGTGAGAACAATACCTACAATGGTGACTTCTCTAATAGTTGTGGATTAATATACTACAAGGAAGCTGCTGGTGTTGTTGAAGCAATTGGACCACAAGTTCAAGTAACTTCAGGTGACGTATCCGTACTTTATCAAGGTGATGTTATCGTTGGACGCCTAGCAATGGGTGCTTCTACACTCAACCCTGCTGCTGCAATTGAACTACTAAATACTGCTTAAGGGGGTATAAATTATGCCTTTAAAACCAGGTACTGCAAATACAGTTGTAAAACATACAGGTGTTGGAGGAGTAGTAGCTTCTACTAAAGATCCGTTCGTACCTCTTGAAGCTGGTAGAACGCATCTTGATTATACAACTATGACTATAGCTCAATCAGCTATTACTGAAGCTAACCCTGGTGTATTTACATCAGCTGGTCATGGTCTTACTACAAATGATTTACTTATATATAATACAGAAGGTGGTACTGCATTAGTTAGCTCTGCTAAAACTCATGCAATTGGTGACTATCTTTATGCTAAAGTAGTAGATGCTGATACTTTCCAAGTTACTTCTGCTCCAGATGGTACTGGATTAGAGATAACAACAGATGGTAATGATAGCCAAACATTTTCTCGAGCAATTGGGAAAGTAACGTAAACATACAATAAATAATTATGGCAGTTTCAGTCGCTAAAGGTAACGCTGGAGTTTGCACAACAGATGCAACTCGTGAAAGCGTGTCTCGAACAGACGGAGGCGGTACTGATATACGTAGCTCTAATGCTATTGTATCAGTAACTAAGAATCTTAGGATTGCCTACGCTGCTGTCGAGTGCAACGTTACCTAATTAATCAAACACAATGGGGGTCTTCGGACTCCCTTTTTTTTATTCACAAATATTAATACTTATGGCTACCTCGACAATTGACACCGATACAGAACTATCCGCAGTGAACTCAATTCTGGGTAGCATCGGTCAAGCTCCAGTAACAGAGTTGATCTTTGAAAACCCAGAAATATCATTTATATATAATATATTATCAGAAGTAAATAGAGATGTACAGAATGAAGGCTGGCATTTCAATACAGAATATCATATGAAAGTATCACCAGAAGCTGTAAATGGTTATTTAGAATTACCATTACATACTCTACGATATGATCAGAATGATGGTCTTAATGATAAGACTATGGATTTAGTTGTGAGAGATGGACGTCTATATGATTTAGTAGATCACTCTGATGTATTTACAGAAGATGTATACTTAGATATAGTACGCTTATATGCTTTTGAAGATATACCTAGTGTATTCCAACGATATATAATATATAGATCTTCTGTTAGAGCTTCTACACAATTAGTATCTAATCCACAACTAGTTGCACTATTACAGCAACAAGAAGCTCAAGCAAGAGCAGTATGTATGGAGTATGAATGTGATCAAGCAGATCCTTCTTTCTTTGGTATACCTCATGAGAATTCTTACAAATCATTCCAGCCTTATAAATCATTACTACGCTGATGACTACAATTTCACAAACTATACAGGATTACACTGGAGGCTTGTCTCAACAACCTGATGAAAGGAAACTACCTGGACAATTAAAACAAGCTAATAATGTACTACCTGATATAACAAGAGGATTAACCAAACGTCCTGGGACTAAATTAGTTGCATCATTAACTGATGGGACTAACCCTACACAAAACTCAGCTCTAGAGGGAAGATGGTTTCATTATTATAGAGATAAGACAGAACAATATATAGGACAGATTGATAGATTAGGTGTAGTTAAAATGTGGAGATGTAGTGATGGTGTAGAGATGCATGTTGAAACTGATGCTACTAAAGCAACTCAACTTGTTTCATATTTAACTCATTCAGATGATGCAGATTTACAACCATTAACTCTAAATGATTATACTTATATAACTAATCGTACTAAGACTGCATCAATGACAACCTCAACAACTGCAGCTAAACCTGCTGAAGCTTTTGTTGAATTAAAGAAGGTTGCATATGCTAGTCAATATGCTTTAAATTTATATGAAGGTACAACTTTAAGTACAGTTAAAACAGCTACAAGGATATCAGTAGAACCTATAAATGAAGGTGATGATAGTTATTGTCCTAATGTTGATACAAAGATATTTAATATAAATGGTGTTCCTGAAGTACAGAAAATTACAACAGTTGTGGTTGCTAATAGTGAAACCTATCGTATAACTGACGGTACTACAACTATAGATTTTGCTACTGATGGATCAGCAACAATGGCAGAATTGATCTTCGGATTCCGTGATCACGAAGATTATGATAAATTAAAGTTTACTATATCACTTCAAGATACTGATGATTGGCGGTTGAATTTTAAAGAAGCTGGTACACAAACACTTGCTGATACAGTCTTTACAAAAGACGTTGGTGGAAGTCCTTCGACTCCTACTGTATCAAGATTAACAACAGGTGCTGCATCTACTACTTCTACAGAAACTGGTAAAAGAAATCTATACTTTAGATTATCTACAATAGGACAAGCAGTACCAGAACCTGACTCTACTACACCTAAATATAAATGTCGCTACACAACAACAGTTGATCTTTTATATGGTGGTGAAGGATGGGCAGCTGGTGATACTTTTGAAGTAGGTATGCAGGAATGTGGTTATAAAATTACTATTGATGAAATTAGTGAATCTAAAGTACAAGCAGACTTAGGTTTAATAAGACCTACACCTACATCATTTGATGGAGAGACTACAGTAACTGCTGAAAATATACTTGGGTCATTAAGTACTGACATAATAGCAGCTGATGCTAACTGGGATGCTTGGAATGAAAGTACTGTATTAGATGGTGTCACAGGTGTTGGAGTTAAACAGATAGGTAATGGTATTTATATTAGAAGAGATGATAGCACAGCATTTAGTATATCTACACCAGTAGGTGAATTATTAAATGTATTAACTGATGAAGTGGCAGATGTAGCAGATTTACCTAATCAATGTAGGCATGGTTATATAGTTAAAGTAAGGAATAGCGATGCAGAAGAAGATGATTATTATGTAAAGTTTGAAGGTAACAATTCTAAAGATGGTAAAGGTTCATGGACTGAATGCCCTGCACCTGGTAGAACTACAGCTTTCAATCCAGATACTATGCCTATACAAATTGTAAGGCAATCTTCTAGTACAGCAGATAAGAGTGGTCTACATCATCCGAATGGATGGTTTAAAATAAGTCAAGTTACTTGGGAAGATTGTGGAGCAGGTAATACAACAACAGTTCCTCAACCTTCATTCATAGATAAAACTATAAATAAGATGTTATTCTGGAGAAACAGATTAATATTACTCAGTGGTGAGAATGTTAATATGTCTAGACCAGGAGACTTCTTTAATTTCTGGCCTAAATCTGCAATCACATATACCTCTACTGACTCTATAGATATATCATGTAGCTCAGAATACCCAGCAACTATATATGATGGTATAGAAAATAATGTTGGTCTTGTATTATTTACTGAAAACCAACAATTCTTATTAAGTACTGATAGTGATTTACTCACACCAGTAACAGCAAAGATTAGTGCATTATCTTCTTATCATTTTAATTCATCAACTAACCCTGTTTCATTAGGTACTACTATAGCATTCTTAGATAATGCAGGTAAGTATTCTAGATTATGGGAGGCACAGAATATAATTCGTGAAGGTGAGCCTATTATTACAGATCAAACTAAAGTTGTTAGTAATTTATTTGATAAAGATGTAAATAAAGTATCTAATTCAAGAGAGAATTCTATGGTATTCTTCTGTAAGAAGGACACTTCAACTCTATATGTTTTCAGATATTTTAATAGTGGACAACAAAGATTATTATCTTCATGGTTTACTTGGACATTCTGTGGTAATATACAACACCATGCAGTTATAGATGATTCTCTATATTTAGTTTTACGTAATAATTTAAAAGATTCTTTACAAAAGATATCATTGAAAGTTGATGCTGATTCAGTACAAGTAGTTGACGATTTAGATACTACCGATACTGCTGATGATATAACTTATACTATTCACTTAGATACTTCATCAAGTGTTACTATACCTGCTGATGCTTATGATGACGACACAGCTTTAACTACATTCACTAAACCAGTAGGTTATGAATCTACATGTCAATTAGCTGTATTTGATACTAATGTTGGTTCTGGTGATTCAGATCCTATAGGTTCATATGCATTAGCTAATACATCATTAGGTAGTTGTGGTGGTGATATACAAATCGCTGGTGATTGGTCTGATAAGACAGTTGTATTAGGTTATTTATATGATATGGAAATTAAAATACCAACCATATATAGATCAACAAAGATTGGAGAACGGTATATTTCAGATACTAACTCTTCATTAATTATACATAGAATCATATTAAACTTTGGTGAAGCTGGTGCTTATAATACAACTTTAGAAAGAGTAGGTAAAGCTTCTTATACTGAAGAATGGGAAGCTGCATTATCTGATGGATATAGAGCTAACCAAATTGCTATATCTAATTCATCTATACAAACCATCCCAGTATATGAAAAGAATATTAATGTAAATATAAGTTTAAAATCTTCACACCCTTCACCTGTAACATTGCATTCAATGTCTTGGGAAGGAGATTACAACGATAAGTATTATCAACGTGTCTAGATTTATTTATCCACTAACAATGGAGGTTGCCAAAGAGGTAGCCTCTAATTTAACTCCAGATGACCGTAGAGAAGTCGAAGAGGGTCACGGGTGTGATCCTATGGTATTGATCCCTTTGGCTTGTCAGGACGCCTCTAGCGTCTATTTCAGAATGCCTGGCGGTTCTATTGCTGGTATAGGAGGAGTACAAGAGAATGGGCAAATCTGGATGCTCTGTACACCTGCTATCCATAAGTATCCGATATTATTTGCTAGAGAATGCAAACGTATTATTGAAAGTAGAAAAGAAAAAGTACTTTGGAATATTGTTGATAAACGCAACACTGTTCATATTAAATTACTTAAATTCCTAGGGTTTAAATTTATTCGGGAAGTAAAACATGGACCCAACCAATTAACCTTTATAGAATTTCATTATGATTCTACCAATATTAGGGGCAGTCGTAGGCGTAGCCTCAGGTATAAATCAAGCTAACGAAGAAAACAGAGCACGGAATCAACAGTATTCAGCTGCAGTTGCTAGAAGAGCTGCTGATTGGATGAAACAATTATCTATAGCTGGTGCTGAAAGAGTTCAATATGATATAGCATCAGACAACGTTGCTATAGCACAAAATTTAGGTGAGCAACAATTACAAGATGAACGTAATGAATTAATTGCAGAACTTAAACAATCAGGTGAAAAAGATATAATAGATTTTTTAGAAGGTAGTGGAGATTTAGCTGCTAGTGGTAGAACAGGTAGATCTATTGATCGTAGAGGTGCTTTAGAATTTGGTGTACTTGGAAGAAAAAGATCTAGAGGTGATTACGCTTTAACTAAAAATCAATATGCAATGACACAAAAATATGAAGCATTAATACAAAAAGCTAAAGCAAATAGAGCATCTTTATTTGCTAATGTTATGTGGCAACGAACTCCTGATTTTGAACCACCTAGACCTGTACATAGAAGTGGTCTTATGTCCGCTATTTCCGGTGGAATAAGTATGGCAACTTCTGCTCTAAACCTTGAAAAAGCACTATAATAATGACTAAACTTTCTCCAGTACCTGATTATGCTTCAGGACTTAGAAGTAGCTATACTAGAGATCAAAATAATGAATCTAGACTACAACAAGCTATTCAAACTAATGCTAACCGTAGAGTAGAAAATGCACGAGAATTTTCAACCACTCTCCAAAGGTTAGGTGATTTCGCTCCTACAATTGCTAGGGAATATAAAGCAGCTCAAAGAGAAAAAGATACAAAACGACAGCAAGCTCAGCAAGCACAAATTAGAGAACAAAGTATAACTTCAGAAGAATACTATAATAGGGATGAATTAGACTCCAAATTAAGTGCAACTACTCGTGAACTTATTAATCGAATTCATAAAAATCCAAGAGATGTTCTTGCAGCTGAGAAATTTTTAGCTAACCAATCACTTCAAAATTTCCCTGCTTATTGGGAGATTAATAAAAATCCAATAGGTTATAGCAGAGATTTAAGTCCAGTTGCTAGAAAAAAAATTATAACCAAAGCGATTGATGATTATAAAAATCTAAACGGCTTAACCTATGATAATTTAGGTGGTGAATTACTAAAAGAATTAAAAATTAATGAAACATTTGATAGTTTTATACGTCAAGAAAATAAACAATCATCAATAATTTTTAATAAAAAACAGGATGCAGAAGAAAAAATAATATTTCAAGAAAATTTATCTTCATCAATAAATTCAAAAAGTGAAATTGCAGGTGTAGGTTATTTAGAAAATATTAATCGAGATACTATACGTCATGGTGGAGATAGAAGTTTTACTAAACAAAAACATTTTAATTGGTTTTTAGATGGTGTAGCTAATGGTAAATATACTGAAGCTGAAATTGAGTTTTTCCTTAACAGTACCACAGGTGAAAAACAATGGCCAACCATTAGAGATTATTTAACACCTGACCAAGCTAAAGCAATTAAATCTACTTATGCAGAACTTGAAGATAAACAGTGGAAAGAAGCTAAAGACCGTAATAAAATAAATAATGAACAGATAGAAAGTAAGATCATGGAAGATATCAAAAATACACCAGGTATTACATCAGATGAACAATACGGTATATTAGATGTTGCTATTTCTAAATTAATTGAAAAGGAATACAATCCAACAAATTTAGAAAGATTAAGAGATAATTTAAATGAAGGTACACCACAGATACAAGCAAAGGATAGATCAT
>VTLG01013814.1_pt1 | contig 10736 bp, 18 predicted proteins | sample 4694571 | NCBI WGS metagenome assembly VTLG01 (sample SAMN12604809, study PRJNA352737) | marine metagenome | biome: ENVO:00000447; feature: ENVO:00000209|ENVO:00000569|ENVO:01000036; material: ENVO:00002151; isolation source: viral sequences binned using virsorter ... | reverse complement strand
TCCTTGAATAAGTACGTCAAACTCTGTTTCCGTCTCATCCAGTCGGCGTAATTTCTTTCGCCAGAATTGATAATTTCTCCAATCCATAAGTTTTGTGGGTTGTCTGCAATTACGAAATTTGATAATAAAAAATCCAATACTTGTTGATCGGAATATTTTCTAGAGGTTTTTTCAAACCAATACTTATCCTTTCTTTTATTAAAGGATGTCATGGTTGCCCTTGACTTACCACCATACTTAAAAAAGTCAAATTTAGGATTAGTAAAATGACTTTTCATTGATAAGTATGTTCTATAAGTTTCAAATGGAGTCACTTTCATTTAGTATCAAAATTCTTCATTTTATTACTAAAGAAACTAGAGATACAATATCTCCCATAACCATCATAATAATCAGAATTTTCAATCTTCACTTTTTTGACTCCATGTTCAACCCAACCTGGTAATATTATAATCGAATTATTCTCACATGTCAATTCATATTCGTATTTCGGAAAATATATCTCACCACCCTCAAATTTTTTAGGTTCTTTGTAAAAATAAGAAAATGCTAAAAATTGAAATGACTTATCAGTATGAGGTTCATAATATTCATCATTATGATAGTATCTAACTTTTGTAATATCATGATTACATAGAGGTGCTATACCACAACAATCATGTATTTTAGCAAATACATCAAGAGCATTTGAAGCAAATAATTTTCGATTTACAGTTAAAATATTAGATAGTGATCTATATGATTCTTTCATATAAAGATCATCTAAACATAATGCATGAGAATTTGTCTTATCTACAACTCCACCAAAATCTTTTGCTTCAAGTAATTTACCTGGTTTAGTATAAAATTTAAGTTCTTCCCAAATTAAATCAAGTTCTTCATCATCATAAAAATTTTCTATAATCAAATGAGGAAATGGTTCTGAAAATGCAGTTCCTTCAAGTTCTTTCATTATAAAGGTAATTTTGCTCTAGAAGTTTTTTTCATAAAGTTAAGTTCTTGTGCATCCCACTTTAATTTTTCTTTTAATGGTTTAGAAATTAACTTTGTAATTGATTCTATCTCTAAACTATTTGAATCGCAATAATGTAATATTGCATCAATATAGTTTAATTCCTCATTCACTACAATCTTTTCGATTTCAATAGCAAATTTTTGAGGTGTTAAGAATTTACTCTCAATCACCTTCTCTAATTCTTTACTAGGTTCCATAGAGCTCCAATTTATCGTTAACAAATTTTCTAATATATTGTTGGAGCAATTTGATATACTTTGCTTTGTCTCTTTCTTCATAGATGACACACTCTCCATTTTCACAAGACATAATAATTACTAATTTTTTGACGGATATTCCCGTTAATTCATACAACATACATCCGTATGCCATACATTGAACAAAATAATGTTCTATCCAATTTCTTGGTTTAGGTTTTTTTGATGTTTTAAAATCTATTATCGCTAACTCGCCATCATATTCAGCAATACAATCAACAGTTCCAGCAATACCTAATTCTTTACTATATAGGGAACCTTCCAGAGCATGAATATTGTCTATTTTATTTAATTTACCCTTTGCTATCTTAAAAAGAAAATCTGATATAGGTTGAACTGTAGGAAGATTTTCATTTTTTAGATAATGCTCTGTGAGTGTATGCATATCGGTTCCACGACTTGTCGCCGCTTTAGTAATACGATCTGCTTCTTCATTACCTACCTTTTTTCGCCAATTAACAAAGATTTCTTTATTAAAGTGACTAGTAATAGAAGTAATAGAAACTAACTTAAGCAACTCATCTTCATCTGGAACAGAATAATAACGAACTCCATCTATAGTCTCCCTAGAAAGTTTAGGAAGTTTCACATCAACATGATTAAATTTCATTTAAATAAAAAACTCACAGGACATTTACTTTTTGAGTCGGTTTTAGAAAATAATCTATTAATTACAGATTCTTCAGATTGTTTTTGACTATACATTTTATCATAAGCACCTTGTACTTCTGAAATAACATTAGAATTTCTTTCTTCTCTTAATGCAAAAGAATCATTTGGATTTTGAGAATGAAATGCAATTCTAAAAAGAGGATCTCCTTTTTTTATTACTACTGGTTTTGATTCATCTACTATTGTCATTCCCAAATTACTCATTCGTGACCAATTTGATAGATTAAACCAACCACTCACAGCAATAAAGTTATTACTATAAGAAGTAATTGGATGATCATACATTTCAAACCATATATCATCATCAGTAGTCCAGAACATATGTTTTGGAAACTTTAATTGAACAACAGGATGAGGTGAAAGAAGATGTTCATTATCATAGACCAACAAATGAGAAATTGATTCATCACAATGAACCTTAATTGGATGTGATGGTTTTCTTTCAATCATGAAAGAGAAATCAATTGGAGATACACCTATAAAAACCCTACTAGTTCTATGATTAAAAACAGGGCATTTTGTATAATTAAATTCTTGATTTATAAGATCAGATTCTTTAATTAAAAGATTTGTTGAGGTACGGTATGTGATAGAGGAAACAGTATCAATTGTATAATAATTTATTGTCCTATTCACTTTTACATACCTGATTCTAATTTAGCAATAAGATACTCTTTAACTAGTCCTGAACGAACGATATCATCAATACCAAATTCTATCATTTCAAATGATGGCATCGCACGAATAATTTTCATAAAGTCAACAATACCATTTCTTTCATTAGTTTTTGTAAGATCTGTCTGAGATGCATCACCACAGAATACAATCTTAGTGTTTTCACCAACTCTGGTTATTATACTATCTAATTCATGAAAATTCAAGTTTTGGAATTCATCAACAATAATAATAGCATCATCTAAAGTAGTTCCTCTTAAGAATGAAGTGCTCCAAAACTTAATTGTTTCCTGTGCTCTAAGATTACCATAAAGCATCTCAAAATCAGCATCAGAAGGCATTTGGAACATATACTTTACCATATTCTTATATGGTATTTGGTAATATGAAGATTTGTCCTCATGATCTCCAGGTAAAAATCCAATCTCACGAGTAGCAACTAAAGATCTAACAATGTAGATCTTATCATAAGGTGTATTCTCACTCAATACATCTTTAAGAGCATTATAAAGTGTAATAAATGTTTTTCCTGTCCCTGCAGCACCATAAGCAATTATATGCTTACCTTTACCATAAGAATCAAACAGTCTTTTCTGATTATTTGTTATTGGTGTAATATCTACCAAATAATCATTATTTACTGGTTTTTTTCTTTTCATCTGCTTAGATGTAAGACCAACTCCTATTGGTTGATCTGTGGATGTTGCTCTTTTCTTTCTCGCCATTAATCCAAATTCCTAATATAATTTCCTGCATTATTTTTTTGCGTCTTCTTTAAAACTTCATTCCAACCAGGTGCTTTCTTTCTTAACTTATCTCTCCATTCTCCTACATCTTGTGATGCTGGACAAGTATCAGGATCTGACCAATCCCTTTTCCAATCAGGATTATCATCACACCACTTACTCCATTCATGAACACTTAATTTAACTTCTTTTTGTTCACCAGTTTCTTTGTGAATAACAGGATATGTTGCCATAATTATAAAAGGTTGTAAATTTATTTAGACCCACTCTAGGGCTTCTGATACTGCAGGGAATTGTTCGGTAAACACCTTCCTACATGCTTCTGCAATCACCATATGTTCCTTTTGTGTTCCATGTGCTGAACGTAGATTAATATAATGTATCCAAGAACGACAAGAACCAGTCATATAGATTCTAGTAGGAGTACATAAAGGTAATACCATTCTAGCACATTCTTTAGCAACTCCAGCATCTAACATTTGAGTATAAAGACTCTTAGCAGAACTAAAAAGAGTAATCATCTGCTTATTAAGTTTTTCTACTAATTCAGGATCTAAATCATCAGTCGAATTTTGACGATTTTTCAAATCTTGCTTACGAAGTTCTGGAAGGTCGATATCACCCAATGCAGTGCTTGCAGCATATCTTTGAGAAAACTCTTGATATGTAAAACTCCTATGTCTTAGTATTTGTGCAGCAATAGCACGAGTAGTCTCAATTTCCAAAGTCATCGAAGATTGCTCAAAAACACTCCAATGGTTATGTTTGATGCAATACTTCAAAAGTCCAGAATACTTCTCATTGTCCTGATTTGATGGATTAGACACTCTAGCAATATATGCCATTGTCTGTTCTGCATCAGGAGTGATGCTTACAAGTTTTACAGTCATTTACCAAATCCTTTAAATTCTTTTGTTTTTCTCATAGCAATTTCTTCTTCTAAGATCTTTATTTGAGATTTTACCTCTTCTAATTTATCGTCAGTATAAAGATACTCTTCTTTAACTAATCTCTTCAATAAATTAAGCATTCTTTTTGCTCTATCAGTCGGGGTAACCATCATCATCATCGTAGAGTTCATCATAGTCAGTTGGAGGTTCAAATGCCTTTGAATTTTTATATGCATCAACATCAGAATAAACTTCTGCTTTAAGTGCATCAACTAATAGTTCCATATTACGAACTATCAACTTTAATTTGTCCCTTTCCATAACAATTAGACTTTTAACTATTTTACACAAAAAAAGAGCACCTGTCAAGAGGTGCTCTAAATTTATTGTTAGTTCTAATTAAGCACTAACAAGTTCTTTATTGAACTTAACACCACGATAAGTCAATTCAGACTTTTGTGATTGTGTTTGCTTACGCTCGTTAGTGTCGTACTGGACACCACGATAAGTGACTTGTGCCATTGGCTTGCTCCAAAGTAGTAGGGATTTTTGCCCCGTTCCTTCAGTCGGCTTTTGCGTCCCAATTACATCCTTTCTCAGTACTCATTTTAAGAACCTCAATTAATTCGGTTCGCACAGGATCAGAAGATGCTACCTTATCGATAATACCTTCTGCCTCGTTACAAGTTAAAAGAGTGGCGAGTAGTATGTCCATGAGATGAACGATTCCGTTCCGAGTCGGCTTACTTGCGACCTCTTATGAGGTTGAACGTTGTGTTGATTATAACACAGTTATACTATATAGTCAACTAACTATGTAAATTTGTTACATCGACCCTACAGACCAAAAAAATACTGGGATTTTTTTCCCCGATATTTTGGAATTAAAAGTCGAATTTGGTTTTACCCCTTTCTTTTTTTCTTTCTTGTTGGTGTAGACTGGTAACCCCAGAGGTTTGGTTTGATACTACCCTTACCATACTCAATAGACTTTATCCCACCTTTAAACTTGTCCCAGTACATATCAAATAGTTTTATTTTAGTTCCTCTTGTTAGATCATAACGAACTTGATCATCATGCACGTACTTAATAATATATGCATCAGTAGGTGCTTGTTTAGTATTTACATCCTCATATGAACCATTCTCTACAATTATTTCAGAACCATACTTCTGCTTTAAAGTATCTTTTTCTTCTTTTGTCCAGACCATCTCTTTTCTTTCTGGTTTTTTTAACTCCGCAGTTGCCGTCATGATCTATTACCCCAATTAATATCAGGATATGCTTCTTCAACAACATCTCTAGTTATTTTATAAACTTCTCCAAGTCTCTTATCTTTACAGAGACTTACAATCTCTGCTTCTAATGGATGAAGACCTTGAAGAATATTAATAAACATAGTCTCACGACGAATATTATTCATACCATCATTACCACCTTTAACAAAATGATAAAAGTTTTTTGACTCTCTACGAATAGTAGTATGACCTTGCTGATCACTAGACCCTAAGGAAAAATTTCCTGTCTCATGCATTTTACGAACTTCATTAGTCAATTTTGTAGTTAAAGTTCCACTATAACTAACATTCTCATCATATCCCACATAGGGAACTTCACCTGGAGGAAGAATACTAACTACACTCTCATCAAAATTCCAAATCAAAATAACCTTTAAAGAAAAATCCTCATATTTTCTTAAAGCTTCAATTTTCTTTGCTTTTGATCTTTGTCTAGATACTAAATCTAAAACTTCAAAAGCAAGAGGTTTTAAAGGCAACTGCTCCATAGGTTTTGGAGTAGATTTCTTTCGAGTACTAGAAGTCTTCGTCTTCGTAGTTGTTTTCGTCATAATTTTCAAATCTAAATGCGACAATTTCATCGGGAACTAAATTCCCATTTATATCAAACATCTCAGGATGTGGTCTTGGTATTTCCTGATAGTTCATCATATAATCTCTAGCAATCCAACCACCCAGTGCTCCTGCACAAAATAGTAAAAAAGATATCGGTAACACTAAGACTAATATTGTTTCTATGGTCATTTGTTACCTCCATACGGATTATCTTATATAGTTCAAGTTTTAATTACTTGATTTTCTTTGAGATATTTAATTGTATCTGTACATCCTCCCAATTTTTTACCATCTACAACAACTTGAGGAAAAGTAGAACCTTCACCAAACTCACCGTAGAATGATTTTCTATCAAATTGTTCTCCCAAATTATATACTACAAAGTTACTTCCTGTCAACTCTAATACTTGTTTGATTTTATCACAATACGGGCAACCATCTTTCGTGTAGACTGCAAAATTCATTTTTAAGTTCCTTATGAGTTTTTATTTATAATGTAATTACCGATACATAAGTAATCCAAATCAATATTATTGAATGTATCGATAGCATCTTTCGGTGTCTCAATAATCGGTTGTCCATTATCGTTGAAAGATGTGTTAAGAAGAATAGGACATCCTGTTTCCTCTTTATATTTTTGTAGAAGTGTGGTGACTTCTGGGTGTAATTCCTCATTCACCGTTTGTATTCTACAAGTACCATCTTGATGTGTGATAGCACCTATATTCTTTCTCTGATGAGGTTTTACTACCAATGAATATAACATATACTCATTTGGATAATTCTCTACAAAATAATCCTCCTGATGTTCCTCTAACATGATGCCAGCAAAGGGTCTCCACTCTTCCCTATGCTTAATGCGTGAGTTCACAGTGTCCTTATTCTTCTTAGGTTGAGGATTCATAAGGATAGATCTAGAACCAAGTGCTCTAGGACCAAACTCAGATCTGTTCTGGAACCATCCTACAATCTTATTATTTGCTAGATGTTTCGCAGTAACCTTACATAGTTCCTCAAAGTTATCATACTTCTTATACTTGGTATCTCCCAGTGCTTCTTCTATCTCTTCATCACTATAAGTCTTACCAAATAGTGAAATGTTATGAGGTAGTTTTACTTGCTCTTTATTCTTAAATAATCCATACGCTGCAGCACCGAAAGATAGTCCTGTATCGTCTGGAAATGGTGGGATATGTATATTGTCTGCCACATTATTCTTACGCAATACAGAGTTAGCCAGTATGTTTAGAAAGACACCACCAGCAAGGCATAGATTATCATTGATGTAATCTTCTTTCTTTAACTGCTTCATATATTCAAGCATCGCATTCTCAAAATTATATTGAAGTTGCTTTGCCTTATTCTCTGGTGATAGATTACCATAACTAAAATCTCTACCTGGTAAAGATTCTAATGCTACCTGTGGTATACCCTCAAAATGTGTTCTCCAATCCTTCTTCAGGTTTTTTATATTTCCATAGGCAGAGAGTCCCATAACCTTACCACAGAAGGTCTCTCTATACTTTGGATCTGTAAGTTTGATATCTTTACCAATCTTATTCACGTAGATATGATATGCCCACATCCAATAATAGTTTCCTAGATTATTCGTCATTGGAATACCAGGATAATACTTAAATAGATTTTTCTTCTTATTAAAGTATCCAAATGAATGATTCTCACAGGCAAATAGATTTCCTGTGGTATCAAACAAAATGGAACCAGCATTATCTAATGTAATGAATGATCCTTCATTGTAATCACAAGAGAATACAGAAGAGTATGCATGACACAAATGATGTGATGCTATCTCTACCTTTGCTTTTGGAAAATATCTTTTAACCTTCTTCTCAACTGTCTTATTAATATAGTTCTTATAGAACTGCTGATTAGCCATTGATGGAACAATCACCAAATCAATATCATTCTTATCTAGATTTCCAGCAGACAAACAATACTCAATAGACTTTCTGGGAAAGTTACCGTCATATTTTATCTTACTCAATCTCTCTTCACTAATACTCACACAATGTTCACCATCTTTGATGAGAGTTACACTCGCACCATGAGTCCAACTATCTTCTGATTGTTTCAGTAGTTTAGGATTGTCTGAAATTACAACATTCCAACCAATCGCACCATAAAGTCCAATTACATTCATGATTCTTTATCAACTTCCTCTACAATCTTATCAAAATCAAATATATCATCATCCTCATCTACATAAGGATACTCTGCCTCAACACCAATAAAATCAAAGTCAAACAATACACTATTAGGTAACTTACATTTAGCAGGTTTCTTTGCCTGTATATTTGTATGCATATCCCATCCAAATACTTTTGGACTTGTTCCATTCCATAACACAACAGAAGGCATCTTTAATGCTGCAGCAGCATGTTGCAAACAACTATCAATAAGTATTCTCTTCTCACTATGTAAAAGAACACTCACAAGTTCCATATTAGTAACAGGATCTTTTAAAACTTCTACATCATCCAACACTTCACATGCTGGTCTTGTTACTTGGAAGATATGATAATCGTCTGAATAATGATCTACAAGTTTCTGAGCTAATACCACAGGCATATCTCTTGCCCACAGATATGGTCTTTGTTCATTATACATTCCACCATTAGTCTGTATAACCATAATAGGTTTACCATTTGCTCTACCAGGCCAAAATTCTTTAGCACCCTTCCTTTGAAGTGGATTGAACTTTATCTGTGGTAGCTCCCCGTTGTATTTAAGATTATACATCTTACTCCAAGTCTGTACCAAAGGTAATGTTTTATTTACATGATCCGTAGTAAAGTATGGTTCATTAGCAAAGACTAATGAGTCCATGTTCTCCACATAAGTTTGATAATAATAACTGGTATTTCCCATTTGATATACTCTATCTACAAATGGAAGGTTCTGGAATATTTCTGTCCAGACACCAGTTACTATCAACTCCCTACTGGGGAAGTTGTTCTTGATACATTTTGCTACTGCTGTCGCTGCAATGTGCTTTCCAAACCCACCTTGTACATGAAACAGAGAATATTTTTTTTGAGACATAATGAAAAATTAATTTAATGATTTACCAAGGAAGTGGTTTATTTACTTCTGATGCTGTTGGAGGAGTCTTCACAGAATTAATCCATGACTCTGCATTTGTTTTTGTATTACTTTTAGCAAGTTCTGTTGATATCCAATTCTTAACTACAGTTTCTGATAGACTACCGAATGCTACAAATCCAGAAGCAGATGTTCCACCAGAAGTATCTACTTCATAGCTATCATAAGTTGTTTGTGTAAGATTTGCAGGATCGGAATCATCAACAGAAACAGTTTTAATTTGTACTTCTGAAACAACATCTGTTCCATTATTTAATACTGTTAAGTTACTAACAGTTTCGGTATGAGTGATTGCCATTTTTATTAGGAAAATAAATTATAATTATTTTTTGGAGTATTGGGTGGAATGTTTGGATTAATTACTTTTGATTGAGTATTAATCACACCACTATCATTACTATAATTCCAAAACTCAAGAGTTTTTTTGTTACTATTATATAGTTCGATAATAGAATCAGGAAGAACCTCTGATGGATCTGGTGAAGTCTTCTCTAATTTAGAATGAACCTCATGCATATCAGATAATCCATAAGTCGTCAAGTCATCTTCTCTATGTTCATTAGATAGATTATCAAATGTATGCTCGAATGGTTCTTCACCCAAGAACTCATAGATATCATTTAATTCTCTTTGTGGATCTTCAACCAGTTCATTATAATCTACGAAAAGAAATTTGTCACCATGTCCTTCATCTACTCCCGTTTTAGCAGCATTTAATGACTCCCATACAATACCACCCTGAACAGTAAGTAAATACTGACATCTAGTTTCATCACTAATAGGAATATTATTCTTTACTAACTGCTCATCAACAAAATTAATTCTTGGTTGTCCTTCTACAAAAGTATTACGATGAATCATAGTAAGCATAGATGCAAGTATCTCATCAACTCTTCTTACAGGAACTATAATCTTTGCTTGCTGCCCAATATATCCCTCAATGAAAGGAACTCTTGCTGGCCATGCACGGTTCTTATCAAAGATAACTTCCTCTTCAATATCACTATACCAATGTTTGATAACAGAACCAACCATCTCATTAACTTGATCTGGTTTTGGATACCCTGTATATAATTCATTAGCTTGAAAATCATTATGAAGAGCAAACATAGCACCTATTACAGGACTTGATGGTCCTGAATAAAACCTTGGGTTCTGATTTAATAATGTAGACAGAAGAGTGCTTCCTGCTCGTGGAAGTCCTGCCATGAAATAAAAAGTTTTGTCCATAATTAGTTTGTAACGTCTATACCGTATCGTCGAGAAAACTCTCTGTTAACATCTTCTAGATTAGGAAATCCAATAATAGTTCCCCAACATACCATAGCATATCTATACCCTTTTGTCACGGGTTCTACACCATGTAGATATTCATGTGTAGATGGAAACGCAATTAACATTCCTGGTTCTGGTCTAACTCTTATTCCTAATCCAGGAAAAACAAAATCTCCACCTTCATATCCATCATTCAAATAAAAAACCATAGACAAATCACGGTCTGTTG
>VTLG01006782.1_pt1 | contig 10737 bp, 24 predicted proteins | sample 4694571 | NCBI WGS metagenome assembly VTLG01 (sample SAMN12604809, study PRJNA352737) | marine metagenome | biome: ENVO:00000447; feature: ENVO:00000209|ENVO:00000569|ENVO:01000036; material: ENVO:00002151; isolation source: viral sequences binned using virsorter ... | reverse complement strand
TTCATTATAAAGTATGTTTAGTAATTAATTCCTTAGTTGACATTTGCTCTTGTAAAGCAATCATTGATTTGATATTAGCTTTTTTATCTTTAATAGTAGTTTGATAAAATCTAACTTGTTCTGTATTATCAGAACCATTTAATTCATCTTTATATAATTCTATCATTTCTTTTTGTTCTTTAATATAATTATCTATTAAAGTCATTGTAGTTGCTAACTGTGTAACATTACATTCTATATTTTTAAATACTGTTGTCATAATTTCTATTTTTTAATTTAATACTTGTTTTAATTGTATGACACAAATATAAACATTTTTTTATATACAAAGTATAATTATATTAAAAAAACTTTATAAGTTATTAACATTATGATTGTTAATAAGTATTAAACAATCTTTTTGTTTTGTTAAATATATTTACTATTATTGTGCTTTAACTATAAAAATAAATATATGACAGGATTAGAAATGTTAAAAGATTTAGAAAGAAAACTAAATCACATAAAAGATACAGTACCTCAAGCAACAGATGAGGAACGAACACAAATCTTATTAAGATATTTAAATAGAATATAAACTAAAAAATTAATATATGAACTCACGAATGATGCGAAGGCAAGTGATTAAGATTGCTATGTCTATTAAGGAAATGAATAAGATGGATATTGCGAAAGCATTGAATTGGTCTTATCCCACAACATTAAAGAAAATAAATAACCCAAGCAAACTAAGTGTAAATGATGCTGAAAGGCTTTGTGAACTTATTGACTTGGATATTGTTAAATTTATAAAACCATTTTAATTATGACAAAAAAAGAAATACTAAATAGATTATTTGTAGAAAATAATTTATCAGCCGAAGATGTGTTTAAGCATCAACATTATACTATTATCACACGAAGTGGCGTAGAGAAAATAATGGCTAATATGAAAATTTATGTTGACTATAAAGTAATAAGATGTGAACCTAATTTTGCAGTAGTTAAAGCAAGTGGTGAAACAACAGAAACAGATAATGAAAAATATGTAGAAACATTTGGTAGTGCTTTAAAAGGAGATAGCTTTAAAGATGGTAACACTAATAGTTGGTACGTAATGGAAATGGCTGAAAAAAGAGCAATGAGTCGAGCAGTTTTAAAATTAGCAGGTTTTTACGAACTTGGTGTTTTTGCAGAAGATGAAAGCGAATCATTTAAAAAAAATAATAATTAATAAAATAAATAATATGTATAAAATAAGAGGTAAAATAATAGATAAACAAATAGAAACTATTGAGAATAAAAAGGGTGGTGATCCTTATGAAAAAATGCTTATAACAATAATAGAAGCAGGAACAGATTTTGATAATAAATATCAGTTTGAGATATTTGGAAAAGAAAGAATTGCTGTTCACGAACAATATGTTAAGTTAGATAGTTATGCTACAATAGAGTTTTATATTAAATCAAATGAATGGAAGGGCAAGTTTTTTAATACTTTAAATGTAAAAAACATTAATTTAGAAGAAACTCTTGTTATTGATAATGACACTAATGAGAACTTACCATTTTAATTAATCCTGATAGTGCCTGTGTTTTACTTGTTTTATTCTTTTTCTATATTGACACAGGCATTATCTTAACTACTATACTATGAAAAAAACTTACTTTAACCACGACAGCACAGCTAGAAACGATTACCGAATTATAAAATTAAGAGCAACACTCGGATATGAAGGATATGGGGTGTTCTGGGCATTACTAGAATTATTATTCACAGAAGAAAATAAAATATGTATGAGTCAATATGATATATTGGCTTATGGCTTACAATGTGATTCTAAAATCTTAAAGCAAGTAATAGAAGATTTTGATCTATTTGTTATAGAAGATGGTTGTTTTTATTCCAGAAGATTAAACAGCCAAATTGATGAGATAAATAATAAAAGTAATATAGCTAAAGAGAATGCAAAAAAGAGATGGAATAATGCAAAGGCAATGCAACCGCATAAGGGTTTGGACAGCAAAGGCAATGCTAGTAAAGTAGAGTATAGTAAAGCAGATAAGAGTAAAGTAAAGAAAAGCAATTATTATAATGATATTTCTTTTCCTGATTATTATGATATTCATTACGCAAAAAGAATAGAACAAGATGTTAATAAGACAAAAGAGTATCATAAACACCTAGAATCTATAGGTTATGTTAAGGATATAAATAATTACAATGGTCAAGCTAAATGGGTAAAGAAATGAATTTAGGAAAGTTTAATTGTTCAACAGGAATTATTAATATATTATATGAAGATAAAAAACAGGACATAACTGTAAGAACATCAACCATTAAAGATATGTTATTGGTAGATAAATTGCAAAAAGAAAATAGTTATGCTGTTGGATTTATACAAAAAACAGTTTGGGAAGATTATGTATGGGGGGGAAAAAGAAATTTTGTTGTTTTAATATGTGAAGCAAATAGCGATGCTGTTGGATATGTTTTGTTTACACCTGGAAGGAAAGCGTACACATACGCTAAATTACAACAAATAGCAGTTAGAGATGATGCAAGAAGATTAAAATATGGAACTGCGTTAATTAATGTTATGCAAGAGTTTTGCAATAAATTCGGTAGAGTTGGTTTTACTTTAAGATGTAGAAAAGATTTATTGTCAAACTATTTTTGGTTAAGTTTAGGTTTTGAAAAATATGGAATTTGGGAAAAGGGGAAAATAAATCACGTTGGCTTTAAGGCAAGTGATGACATAAATTTGTATAAAATAGATTTAAACACTAATATAATAAAATTGCTATGAAAGAATATCAATTACAAAAAGCAGTATGTAAATACTTAGATTTAAAGAATGTTCTTTACTGTGGTTCAATGGGTGGTCAATATCAACCACATTTTAGTCAGAGAATTAAAAGCCGTAAATCTGGCTACAAGCGAGGTTTTCCTGATTTGTTTATTTATGAAATATCTAAAATAGATAAAAAACTATATTGCGGACTTGCTATAGAATTAAAGGTAGGATATAATAAAGCAACTAATGAGCAAAATTGGTGGTGTGGTCAGTTAAATGAACGCGGATATAAGGCACATATTTGCACAGGAATAGATGAAGCATTAGAAGTTATAGATAATTATTTAAAAGGAATAATAAAATGACAAAATTAGAAATAGAACAATTAGAAAAAGAATTAAATTGGTTTAGAGAATATGCTTTTTATGTATCACAAATTAGCATAACTTTAGATGCTGAAGCCTCTAGCTATGCTGATGGTGATTATGAAAATTGGAATGAATAAAGATGTTAATAGACCCTAAAATAAAACCAACATTTTTTAACACTAGAAAGGATAGATTACATTGGAATTATTCAGATACTAACAACACATTGTTTACAATTTTCTTTGAGTCTGGAGCTGAGCTTTCTTTTATTTTACGAGATTTGACAAAAAACGATAATATAGAAAATTATATTTATAATAAATTGCATAATCGTTTTAGCAACATAATAGAAATAGATATGTCTAAAATGAGTAGTGTGGAATATAATTTAATGAAGCTGAAAAATATACCCTCAGTAATCAAAATATGTTGAACCAATACCTGATTGATAATTATAACAAGCTAAAAGATATGGCTTATAATATCGCAGGTAAAAAAGGTAAAGATGATTTATTTAGTTTTGTAATTGAAGAACTATATAAATGTGACCAAGACAGGATTAATGAAATCATAGAAAAAAAACAATTAACATTCTACATAGCTAGAGTAATGCTTAATCAATATCATTCTAAAACAAGCAGATTTTATTACACTTATAATAAATACTATGAGTACCACGTTACAGGAATTGTCGAAGCTATATCTCCAGACAACACAGAAAAGAATACAGAAGATAAAGAATTAGTAGAACAAAAATTAGATTGGATAGAAGAAAAACTAAAAGACTTATATTGGTTCGATGCAGAATGTTTTAGAATTTATTATAGTGAAGGACATTCTTTAAATTCAATGGCTAAAGCAACTAAGATTTCTAGAGCTACAATATATAAGGCAATTAAAAACGTAAAAAATTATTTAATCAATGAGCAATAAAGAAGATATAATAGCTAATTTTATAGTAGCTGTAGTAACAGTAACAGTATTAACATTATTTTTAGTAGCAATAATATGAAAAAAACTAGAGTAATAAGAGCATTAAAGAACTGCAACACAAACCTTTTTAAAGGTGATAGTGTTTTATCTTTTAAAGATGAAAAAGGTAAAGAATACTTTTTAGCAGAACAACCACATTATATGAATATAATAACAAATTCAATTAATGTTATATTAAATAAAACCTTTGACATAATTGATGATGTTAAATTAAAAAAGAAAATAATAAAAACATTAAATGATGACAAAAAAAAGTAAAGGTTTAGGCGATACTATTGAACGAATAACTAAAGCTACAGGCATTAAAGCTGTTGTAGATAAGGTTAGTGAAATAACAGGAATTGATTGTAAATGTCAAGAACGCAAAGAAGCTTTGAATAAGCTCTATCCTTACACTAGACAAATGACAGAAGATGAAATTACTATTTATGAAGAAGTAATGTCAAGAACTAAAGGAACGCTAACTGGTGATGACCAAGCTATATTGGTTAGGGTTTATAATAAATTATTTAATGCTAACAAAAAGACTAGCAGTTGCGGTAGTTGTGTTCAGGGAACATTACAGAAATTAAAAACAGTATATGAAAACAGTTGCAAAACAGAAAAATAAACAGATATTTAGATTTTGTATTAGTTGTACAATGGTTAGTTTGATACAAAAAGGCAGATGTTTTTTTTGTGGGGGGGATTTTATATTATCCCTCCCTACTGATGACTTACATAAAATGCCTAAGAAAGTTGAAAAGACACACTAAAATATATATGACCTTTTTTGATTATATCGAAGATGATATAATTTTGTGCGAGATGATGTGCGGTGAAAAAGCTACTGACATACACCACCTCACTAAACAGTCTAAATTTGGTTCTAAAAAAGAAAAAGATTACATAGAGAATTTATGTGGTTTGTGTCGTGACTGCCATATAAAAGCAGAAAGCGATTCAATGTTTAATATGTTTTGTCGCATAAAACATTTAGAGAATGTATGTCATCAAGTATATGCTAAAATAGAATATGAAAAAAGATATGAAAATAGAAAAAAATAGAATAAGTATGTTAGAATCAGACTTTGAGTATTTAATAAGGTTTGAAAAATACATAAGAGAAAATGAATCTGATATTTACAAGAAAGCCTATAAGTGGTCAATAAATAAAAACAATTCATATTATGAGAATAGATAGAATATTAATAAATAAATTAAAACCTGCAACATATAATCCTAGACAGATTACTAAGAAACAGTATAGTGATTTAAAAGACTCAATAGATAGATTTGGTTTGGTTGATCCTATAATAATAAATAAAAATGGAAACATAGTTATTGGTGGTCACCAACGATTAAAGATTTGTAAAGAGTTAAAATATAAAGAAATAGATTGTGTTGTATTAGACCTTAACAAAGAACAAGAAAGAGAATTAAATATAAGACTAAACAAGTCAGGTGGTGAGTGGGATATGGATATACTAGCTAATGAATTTGATATAGAAGAATTAAAAGAATGGGGATTTAAAGATTTAGAGTTTGGTTTTAATATAGACAAAATAGAAGAAGAACAAGAAGATACAGCTACTATAACTATTAAAGAAGATGATTTAGTTAAGGCACAGAAATTGCACGATGATTTAAAGAAAAAAGGTTATAATGTTAAAATAAAATAATGAACAAAAGTAGACACATTAAAAAAGAAACGCTATTAAAGGCGTTAGAAAAGAGTTTAGGGGTAGTAACAATAGCTTGTAAAAAAGCTGATATTCCTAGAAGCACATATTATAAATGGCTTAAAGATGATGAAGAATTTAGACAACAAGTTCAAGAGATTGAGAATGTTGCATTAGACTTTGCAGAAAGCCAATTACACCAACAGATTCAAGATAACTCAACAGCAGCGACTATATTCTTTTTAAAGACTAAAGGCAAGAGCAGAGGATATACTGAGAAGTCTGAATTGGATATTACAACTGATGGCAAATCTATAACCGACATAAATATAAAAGTAATTGACACAGGTAACGATTGATACCACAAATGTATTTCACAAGGCTTATAGGTCTAGCACACGAATAACTTGTCTTCAGGGGGGGACACGTTCTTCAAAGACCTATTCGCTGTGTCAATTATTTATAGTCAAAGCATTGAAAGAAACAGGCAAAGTATTTACTATATGTAGAAAAACATTACCTGCACTTAAAGGAACTGCATATCGTGATGTGTTAGAATTGCTAAAAGAACTAGATTTATATACAGAAGAAAATCACAACAAGTCAGAACTATCCTACGCCCTTAATGGCAATTTAATTGAATTTATTAGTGTGGATCAACCACAGAAGATTAGAGGGCGTAAACGTGATTATTTATGGCTTAACGAAGCTAATGAGTTTAACTATGAAGATTACCAACAATTAATTCTTAGAACAACAGACAAAGTATATTTAGATTATAACCCTTCTGATCCTTATTCTTGGATATATGATAAAGTAATTACCAGAGATGATTGCACATTTATTAAATCAACATATAAGGCAAATCCATTTTTAGATAAAGATACTATTGCAGAGATTGAAAGACTTAAAGATTTAGACCCTGACTATTGGCGTGTTTACGGACTTGGTGAAATAGGTTCAATACAAACAATGATATTTAGAAAGTTTGAATTAGTAGATGAAGTACAAGGCAGATTAGTTGGCTACGGATTAGACTTTGGCTTTACTAATTCACCTAGTGCATTAGTAGCAGTATATCAATCTGATGATAATTTATACATCAAAGAGATGTTATATGAAAAGAGATTGACAAATACTGACCTAGCTAATAAGCTAAAGGAATTTAGAATAGATAGGCAATCTGAAATTATCGGTGACTCAGCAGAGCCAAAAACAATTGAAGAAATATATAGACAAGGATTTAATATAAAACCTGCTAAGAAGGGTGCAGGAATACACTTAGGCATAGATATAATGAGAAGGTATAAGTTGCATATAACTAAAGATAGTTTAAATGCAATCAAAGAGTTTAGAGGATATAAATGGGCAACAGATAAAAATGGTGATGTTCTTAATACACCTGTAAAAGTTAATGACCATTTAATTGATGCAACACGTTATTTGTGTTTAAATAAACTTAGTGTGAACCATAGTGGTAAATACTATATACTGTAGAAAAAACAAATTATGAACTTTTATATTTATTAGTAATGAAAGAGGTTAAATTAACAATACCTGATAATTGGTCTGATATAACAATAGACACTTATCAAAAGTATGTAAAAATACAAGAAGGCAAAGGAAGTGAGAAAAACAAGATTGTAAAGAGTTTAGCTTTATTATGTGGCACTAGTCCCTTTGTAGTAAAGAAAATGGCTTACAAGGACTTATTAGACATAATGGGGATAATTAAAAAGATGATTGATACTGAGCCTGACAAAGAACAATTTAGAAAGGTGTTTAAATTTAAAGATGAAGAATATGGATTCTGTCCTAATCTTAGTAACATTAGCACAGGAGAATATATTGATTTAGAAAGCTATTGTAAAGAGCCAATAGAAAACTTGCATACTATTATGTCAATACTTTATAGGAAAATTACTTTTAAAAGAAATGAGAGATATGCGATTGAAGATTATAATCCAGATGAATTTAAAGAGGAATTATTTAAAGATTGTCCAATGGATATAGCATTAGGTTCGCTAGGTTTTTTTTTGACTTTAGGGGAAAACTTGGCAAAGATTTCGCACAGTTATTTACAAGCTCAGGAAGTGAAAGCGCAGAAGGGGTAAGTATGAGTTCTAAATGGGGTTGGTATAACGTGCTCTATTCTTTGTCCAATAGTATTCTAGATATAGAAAAAATAACAAGATTACCAATCTTAGAGGTGCTAACATACTTAGCTTATTCTCAAGATTATAACAATAAACAAAAAAGCAACTATGATAACTTTTAGAAACGCAGTAGGATTTTTAGAAACAATAGCTGATAAGCATTATATGATTAATAGCTTTCATAGTGGTTTTATGGATGAGGTCGATATAAATAAACTTGGAGCTACAGATTATGTAATACTATATGCAGAACCAGGAACTGCAACAGTTGACAAAGGTGTTATGACTTATACTTTTACAATATATGTTTTAGATATGATTAATGATGCAGTAGGTGATGCTCCTAATAATGAAAGATTAGGAAGATTAGATACATTAAGTGAAAACCTACAAATACTGCAAGATGTTATTAATGAATTTCATCAAAACTTATATTCTACAAGTTGGGTAGATGATGAGGTTATTTTAAACCTGCCAATATCTTGCGAACCATTTACAGCTAGGTTTGACAACCTTCTGACAGGTTGGTCAGCTACATTAAGTATGCAAGTTAATAACAAGAACAATCTTTGTATTGTGCCAATATCACCAAATAGCTAATGAAATTTAACAAGACAGTACAGGTGATGCAGGAACTAGGTTCTGTAGTTGTAAAAAAAGCAAGGAATAAATTAAAAAATGCTAAACCATATTCGCATACTACAAATCCAAACACATTATATAAAAATATAGACTATGTAGTTACATCAAGTAAAAATAATGTGGAAATAGATTGGTTTTTTGGTAGTGCAGATGATTATTGGGAATTTGTAGATCAAGGAGTAAAGGGCTCAGGTGGATTTAAAGGAAGTGGTAAAATGAGAGGACAGGGAAGTCCATTTAGTTTTAAAAAACAAAACATAGCAAAAGGAGTAGTAGAAAAATGGATAGCTAATAAACCTTTAAGGCTAAGAGGTGCTGATGGTAAATTTGTAGAAAAGAATCAGCAGAATATAAAGAGTGCTGCTTTTCTTATAGGTAGAGCAATAGCACAAAGAGGATTAACAAGAACATTGTTTTTTACTGAACCTTATGATAAAGAAGCAATGAAGTATGAAGATAGAATAATACAGGCATTTGCAGATGATTTAGAAATAGAATTAGAACAAAATATAAAAGATTAAAATATGGCAATAGGAAGTATATCATTACCACAAAGACCTGTAGCAGATTCATCAAAAATACCTGCAATAACAAATTGGACACCTGTTGTTCCTTATACAGTACTACAAACAAGTATTACAGACTTATTCTATTTTAAATTTATTTTAGAAGTAAGGATTGATGATGCTTCAGGAGAATTGCTAGGAAAAATAAAACAAAGACCAAATGGTTATGCTACAGGAACTACAGATGTTTATGCTTTATTTGATGTTTCAGATATAATTAACACACAATTAGAAAACACTTATGCAGACCAAGATGACACAACTAAATCAATTCACACGCTAGGAAAAAATAATACGTCAAAATTATTAAGTCATAATTCTAATCAACTCAAAACAGTTTTTGTTAAAGCATATCAATCTTATTCTGAAAGTGTTTCAGAAGTTCCTTCAGAAAATACAAGTGTAAGTGGAAATAGCACTAAGTATTATATGGCTGCTTCATTACCTTTGGAAACACCAAGGGATTCAGGAACTTATTTCCAAGGAACAGCATTTCAAACTTATCAAACAAAAGGAACAACATCTTTATTTTTAAGCGATATGCAAGAATCTACTGTAGATGTAACTTTGCCATCAGTTGAAACAAGAACTAAGGTTAGAAGAAGTTACGTTCAAAATGGTGACTTTCAAACAATAGGTTTTTTAAATTCTGAAAGCATATTTGATAGTGATATTGAAAAATTTAAAATACAATTTTTTGATTCATCAGGTAATTCACTAGCAGGTCCTATTGATTATACAAACAACAATACAAATGGTGGTGCTTTACCTGCTTCTGAAGCAGACACAAATGCTGAAAGGTTGCTATACTTAGGTTGTGGTCCTGCTAATTTAAATGCACAATCAAATGCTTCCATACAACCTGATAATGTTGCAGGTTGGGCATATTATCTAATTAGAGGGTTTAATACTGCTGGTGATACACCTAAAACAGATTTGTATTATTTTATAAAATTAGACGAAAGTTGCAAAGGTTTTAAGTCTAGAAGATTAGGATGGATAAATAGTCTAGGTTGTTGGGATTATTTTACATTTAAAATGAAATCAACACAAAATGTAGATGTAAAAAGAGATACATATGGACAAGTATTAGGAGAATTTAATTCTACTAAATACTCTTATAATAATTTTGATAGTTCTAAAAAAGTAAGAAAAACAAGTGCAATTTTAAAAGAAAAATTAAATACAGATTGGATTACAGAAGAAGATGCTGAATTACTAGAAAAATGTGTAATGTCTACAGATGTATTTATAATAGAAAATGCAGACACTACATATACTGTGCCTGTGTTAGTTACAAATAAAAGCATAGTAAGAAAAACAATTGCTAATAATAAAATTAAAATACAATATACTATTAATATAGAATATGCTAATCCTTTAAATACAAATAGCTAATGAAAGTTAGGTTAGTTGCATATAGAAAAGCTACTGCTAGTTCTACTATTGAAAGTACTTATGAATTAGATTTACAGGCAGCTCCAAATATCAGTATTAATTATCAATTTTCTGATGTTAAAGAACCTGAAACAAGAAAGAGTAGTTTTACGCAAACATTCAAATTACCGTTTACA